>ERZ827512.374-NODE-374-length-61623-cov-7.468279_pt1 | contig 61623 bp, 70 predicted proteins | sample MGYA00519916_ERZ827512 | MGnify/ENA primary metagenome ERZ827512 (study PRJEB31778, sample SAMEA3449335) | human gut metagenome | biome: human gut; feature: human-associated habitat; material: faeces | place: United Kingdom | collected 2010/2012 ... | reverse complement strand
GCGGGGGTCCCCAGTTCGAATCTGGGAAGTGGCTCCAAATTGTCAGTAGTTTTGCTATAAGCTTAATTATTGGCTTTTTTTTATTTTATATAATAATATAAAAAAGAAAGGTATAAAAAATGAATAAAGTTGTATTAATAACAGGGGCATCAAGAGGAATTGGAAGAGACATAGCTGAAAAACTTGCTCAAAAAGGATATCAAGTAATAGCAAATTATAATAGGTCAGAAGAAAAAGCCAAAGAATTAAAAAGTAAATATGCAAATATAGATATTTATAAAGCTGATGTTTCAAAAAGAGAAGAAGTACATAATATGATTAAATCTATATTAGAGAAATATAAAAAAATAGATGTATTAATTAATAATGCAGGAATTTCACTAACAGGCTTATTTACAGATGTTACAGATGAAGAATGGAATAAAATAATTAATAATGATCTATATTCTGTTTTTTGTACTACACAAGAAGTATTAACAAATATGATTATGAGAAAAGAAGGATGTATTATAAATATATCATCAATATGGGGAATTGTAGGGAGTTCATGCGAATCTATTTATTCTGTTGCAAAAGCTGGAGTAGATGGAATGACAAAATCATTAGCAAAAGAATTAGGACCATCAAATATTAGAGTTAATTCTATTGCACCTGGAATTATTGATACAGAAATGAATAATTGTTATTCTGCAGAAGAAATAGAAGCAATAAAAGAAGAAATTCCTCTTGAGAGAATAGGAAAAAAAGGTGATATTTCAAAATGTATAGAATGGTTAATTGAAGATGAATATACAACTGGACAAATAATTTCTATAAATGGAGGATGGGTAATTAGATAAAAAGTACTGAAATAATATTCAGTACTTTTTTATCCATTTGCAGTTGAATTCTTTTTGTAATTTCCAGATATTATTCTAGGAAGATATGTAATTATTTTATAAACTGCTAATCTTATTTTTTTACTCCAAATATATGATTTTCTGAGTTTTCGAGCAGAACCTAAAGAAACAGGTTCATCTTCTAAAGTAATTAATTCAACAGGTTGCTTTTCAATAACAAAAATATAATTTTTTCCGTCATTATTATCCCATTCATTTTTTTCGTTACAAAAACAAAAATTAAAAGTCTCAACTTCACCAATTTCAATTTCAATTTGGTAACCTAATTCTGTTTTTACCATTTGAGTTGAAGTTAAATTGTCCCAATTGTTTCCAAAACCATAATGAATAGAAACCTTTTCAGAATTATCCTGAAAAAATTTACCTGTATATGATATTTTTATTTTACTATTTTCAACTAATTTATCAGTATTAAAGAATATATTTTTTACTAATTCCATTTTGAAAACTCCTTATCTTTTGATAGAACATATTATAATATTTTATTTTACAATATGCAAGTCTTTTTGTCAAAAAATTCATAAAACTATAAGTTATAGATTTATTAAAATAGATTGTAAAAAAGTTAAATATATGTTATTATTAATGAGAATGAAAAGGAGTTGTATATGATTGATTTAAAAGAAAAAACAGATGATATAAAAGAACTAGAAATACCAGAGATAAAAAATGAAAACAATGAAGAAAACATTGATAATCAGCAGATTGTTGTTACTGAGAAAAAGAGTAAAAAGTGGATTATAATATCAAGTTTAATAATAGTAATTATTTTATTAATTTTTTCGACAATATTTGCATTAATAAATATTGGGAACAAAAAAATTATAAAAGGAATATTAATTGAAAATATAGATGTTTCTAATTTGACAATAGAAGAGGCAAATAGTTTATTAAATGAGATTACAGATAAAGAAAAAGAAAATGAAATAATTTTTAAATATAAAGAAGTTGAAACTCCAATTACTTATGAAGCTTTAGAAGTAGAATTTGATATAAAAGAAAAAGTAGAAAAAGCATATCAGGTAGGAAGAGGAAGTAATATAATAAAAAATAATTTTGAAATCCTTTCTACATGGATTAATGGTAATAAATATGAATTAGAAGCAAGTTTTGATGAAAATGTAATAAAACAAGTTTGTGAAAATATAAATAATACTTCAGAAGATGCAATAGTAGAACCAAGTTATTATATTGAAAATGATAAATTAATTATTACACCAGGAAAAAAAGGAATTGATGTTAATGAATCTGAAGTGAAAAACATGGTAACAAATATTTTAAATATTAATTCTGAAAAAAGTACAATTTTAGAGGTTCCAGTTTCTTATAAAGAACCACAGGCAATTGATTTGGAAAAGATACATAATGAAATATATAAAAAGGCACAAGATGCATATTATACAAATAATCCATTTACAATATATCCAGAAGTAAAAGGAATTGATTTTGATATAGAAAGTGCAAAATCAATAATAGAAGAAGAAAAAGAAGAATATGAAATTCCACTTATAATAACACAACCAGATAAAACAGTAAATGATATAGGAACAGAAGCGTTTCCAGATTTATTAGGAACATGTTCAACTAAATATAATGCTAGTAATACAGGAAGAACAACTAATTTAAAGTTGGCAGCTGGAAAAATAAATGGTAAGGTTTTATTAGTTGGAGATGAATTTTCATATAATCAAACTGTAGGAGAGAGAACAATTGCAGCAGGTTATAAAATGGCAGCGACTTATTCAGGTGGAAAAGTTGTAGATGGTCTTGGTGGAGGTATATGTCAAATATCTTCAACTTTATATGATGCTGTTGTGTTTGCAGATTTAGATGTAACTGTGAGAAGAAATCATCAATTTATTACTTCATATTTACCAGGAGGTAAAGATGCTACAGTTGTATGGGGATCACAAGATTTTAAATTTAAGAATTCAAGAAAATACCCTATAAGAATTACGACCACAGTTAGTGGAGGAGTTGCTACAATACAAATATGGGGACACAGGGAAGAGACAGAATATGATATTTCTATAGAAACAAAGAAAAATGCTACAATTCCATATACAACACAATATATTAATGATTCAAGTTTACCAGTAGGAACTCAAAAAGTTGTTCAAAATGGTAATAATGGCAGTAAATATGAAGCCTATAAAGTTAAAAGATTAAATGGAGAGGTTGTTTCAAGAACACTTCTTTCTAAAGATACATATAATGCAATGCAAAAGATTGTTAGAGTTGGAACAGGTAATTAAATAGTATTAAATGTCTAATAGAAAAATGATTTGATTAAAATATAAATTCATATATTGACAAAAGTTTTAAATAGTATTATAATAAGTTTGTTATATTGATATAACAAACTTATTTATTTGCACCATTAGCTCAGCTGGTAGAGCAGCTGACTCTTAATCAGAAGGTCCGCGGTTCGATCCCGCGATGGTGCACCAAAATAAAAAATAGTAGATTTAAAAATCTACTATTTTTTTGAATTCTAACGGAAACCACCGCCTCCGCCACCACCACCGAAGGAACCACCTCCTCCGCCTCCAGAAGAGAATCCACCTCCACCAGAAGAATAGCTTTCAGCTCTACTTTTTGCTATATTAGCAGCAGAAATACCATTATTTGAACATAATGCAATATAATAAAAATTATCATATGATGTAAAATGTGATTGTTCAATTAAGTCTGGATAAAGTTCTTTAAATTGTTTTGCAACAGTTTTTGCAATTCCAAGCATTTGTGCAAATATTAGATAATCTTCAAATAAAGAAACTTCTATTGCTTCTCTTTCATGTATTAAAGTATAATCAATTAAATATTTCTTTAAACCGGCAATTTGTATGGCTTCATTTCTTATCTCAGGAGTAACTGTAAATACAGTTGATTTAAATATTTTTAAAGTTGTTTTTTCATGTGGTATTAAAAATCCATTAATAACTAAATCTTGTTTTTCTTCTTTTAAAATATTTTCAAACCAATTGAGTATTTTTGAATAATTAATTCTGCACCATCTTTCAAATTCTTTATTTTCTAAGATTCCATCAACACTTGCACGATAAAGCATATCAAATAGTTCTTTTTCTTTAGTATTTGTAATTAGTTCAGTTTTTGCACCATTTAAGATAATAACAGTATTTTCTTTTTTGAAAATTACACCTTGTTCTTTTTGCTCTAGTTTGATTAAGGAATCTTTTAACCATTTTAAAATAATTGCACCAAGTATATCTGTTTTATTTTTTATTAACCCATAATTATATGCAATATAGTAAGCTCTAAGTAAATTCCCGTTACAAGGAATATCTCTATAATAATCTAAATCTGTTGGTATTTTTTTACCGTATTCTCCAAAATCAAGTGATTCAGTATTTGATTTTACAGCAATTAAAATTATAATTATTGCAAATGGTAAAAATGATATTATAAAAGAAAATAGTCCCAAAACAATATCGAAAAATGATGAGTCATTTGATGAACTATATGAAGAATTATCTACATAATGTTCAGCTCCATCTTCTGCCATATTTAAATAATGATTAAAATTATAATCTAATCTATTACTACAATTAAAACTTTCCAAAGGAAATTGGACTAATATTGTCATATATTCATCTGTCGCTAAATTTCCATCTGATTGCATTTCAATATAACCATCATAAACATATGCTGTTCCACCATAATTGCCATAGCCCCAAACTCCAACAGAATCTGGAATATTAAAATTAGAATGAATCTTGATATATACATTTCCAATTGAATTTGAAAAATTATATGGAATTAATGTCCAATATATCATTTGTGAATCTGAAAGTTCAGAAACGAAATTTGAAATATTGTATTTTATAGTATAAGTATGTGAACTATAATTGCTTATTCCCCAACAAAGTTCAACACCATTTGATAATCTATTTATACCACATTTGTAAGCTTTGTCAGATAAAGTACCTGATGTATTCCAAGTTGATAGTGTAGTATATTTTGTTCCATTTTCTGAAACTGTTAAATTAGATATTTCTGAATTTCCCAAATTATAATATGGGTGATATACTTCAGTTCCTTGAGATGTTTTACATTTCCATATTTCTGTTACAGATGCATTACCATTATCATCAATGGCAATATCCATAGATATACTATTTATAGAATTTGCTTCTACTTTTGGAAATAGACTAAGCAAAATCAGTGAAAAAATAGTAAGCAAAAAAATCTTAATTGTTTTTTTCATTAAAAATCCCCTTTTTTATAAAATTTATTTTTGTAAAATATAAATTAGTCTAAATTTTCTCCTATTGTATTTTTTATTCTAGTAAGTTCTGTTTGTAAAGTAGAATAAGTATTTGAACTAATAATATGATTTCCAGAATTATAGTTATTAAGAGCCTTTTCAATATCCATAACAAGGTATTTTTGTTTATTTTTTGATGTGTTTTTATACATATATATTGGTGTATATGTAACTTTTTCAATAGATGTTTTATCTGTTTCACCATTTTTAGTTAATTCAATATTTAATATAATAGAATTACGAGTTCTTTCCTTAGTTTGACCAGACATAAAATTTCCTAGTGAATATATAACAAATCCGTCTTTTGTAGAGCCATCATCAAGAGTAATTGTCCTTTTTTCCATTGGTTGTAAAACATGTGGATGACTACCTAATATTATATCTGTACCATTTTGAAATAATAGGTTAGCAAGTCTTTCTTGCTCCTTATTTTGAGTGTTTTGGTATTCAATTCCCCAATGCATACTAACACAAATTAAATCAGGATTTTGTTCTTTTGCTAATGCTAATTGATTTAAGATTAAGTCATCACTAATTAAATTTACGGAATAGTCTCTTTGTGAAGAAACAGGAATACCATTAGTGCCGTAAGTAAAAGACAAAAATGCAATTTTTATACCATTTACATCTTTTATTAAAACTGTATTTTGTTCTTCACTACTTCTAGATGTTCCAGTATGTGAAATTCCAGCATCATCTAAATAATTTAAAGTACTAACTAATCCTTTATATCCAGTATCCATACAATGATTATTTGCAGTTGAAACAACATCAATACCAAAATCTTTTAAATTATATGCTAATTGTTCAGGAGTATTGAATGTTGGATAATTGCTATAACCTCTTTCAGCACCTGCAAAAGTTGTTTCAAGGTTTCCAATTGCAATATCAGCATTAGAAATATAATCTTTTATATCTGAAAAAACATAAGAAAAGTCATATGTAGATCCATTAAATGCATCTTGATATTGAGAATTATGGCACATTATATCACCAATAACACTCATATTTATAGTTATATCTTCTTTTTTTGGAATATCAATAACTAATTCTGTATCTTTTGTGTTTTCTGTTGGTTGAGTTTCTGAAGATGAAATTTCCTGTGTTTTTTTATTTAATGATGAAAAATGTTCAATTCCAAATAAGATTAACATTGTAAAAATGGCAATTGAAATAAATAATAAAATTTTCTTACGCATAGTTAAAATCTCCTTTCATTTTATAAACAAAATTTATCATATTACGACAAAAAAAGCAATAGTGAAAAATGTATGAAATGTCTTGTTAAAATTGTAAAATTGTGGTATAGTAGATAAGCGATAAGAAGCGGAAAAGTAAAATTAAGGAGGAGATAACATGTTAACTGCAACAGGAGTAACAGTTAGATTTGGAAAAAGAGTATTATTTGAAGATGTAAATATAAAATTTGGTAAAGGAAATTGTTATGGAATAATAGGAGCAAATGGTGCTGGAAAATCAACATTTTTAAAAGTTTTATCAGGAGAATTAGAACCAAGTAAAGGAGAAGTATCACTTGAAAAAGGAGAAAGACTTTCTATACTAAAACAGGATCACTTTGCTTTTGAAGAATATACAGTAATGGATACTGTAATAATGGGGAACAAAGAGTTATATGACATAATGAAAGAAAAAGATGCAATATATATGAAACCAGATTTTTCAGAAGAAGATGGAATGAAAGCTGCAAAATTAGAAGAAAGATTTGCAGAATTAGATGGTTGGAATGCTGAATCAGATGCAGCAATGCTTTTAAATGATTTAGGAATAATACCTGAAAATCATTATAAATTAATGAGTGAAATAGAAGCAAGAGATAAGGTAAAAGTATTGCTTGCACAGGCTCTATTTGGAAATCCAGATGTATTATTACTAGATGAACCAACAAATGACTTAGATTTAAAAAGTATTAATTGGTTACAAGAATTTTTAATTAACTTTGAAAACACTGTAATTGTAGTATCACATGATAGATATTTCTTAAACAAAGTTTGTACACATATTGCAGATGTTGACTTTGGAAAAATAAAAGTATATCCAGGCAACTATGATTTCTGGTATGAATCAAGTCAATTAGCATTAAAACAAATGAAAGAACAAAATAAGAAGAAAGAAGAAAAAATTAAAGAATTACAAGACTTTATTGCAAGATTTAGTGCTAATGCTTCAAAATCAAAACAAGCTACATCAAGAAAGAAAACTCTAGAAAAAATAGAGTTAGATGAAATAAAACCATCAAATAGAAAGTATCCATATGTTGATTTTAAACCAGATAGAGAACCAGGAAAAGAAATATTACAAGTAAAAAATATATCTAAAACAATAAATGGAGAAAAAATATTGGATAATATATCGTTTACAGTAAAAACAGGTGATAAAATAGCCTTTTTAGCAGATAATGAAAATGCCAAAACAGTATTATTTCAAATAATTGCAGGTGAAATGGAACCAGATGAAGGAGAACTTATTTGGGGAACAACAATTACTAAGTCTTATTTTCCAAAAGATAATAATTATTTGTTTGATGTTGATGAAAATTTAACAGAATGGTTAAGAAAATACTCAAAAGATCCAGATGAAACATATGTTAGAGGATTTTTAGGAAGAATGTTATTTTCAGGTGATGAATCATTAAAACAAGCAAGAGTTATATCTGGTGGAGAAAAAGTAAGATGTGTACTTGCGAAAATGATGTTATCAGGTGCAAATTTCTTAATATTTGACGAACCAACAAACCATTTGGATATGGAAAGTATTACATCTGTAAATGATGGAATGAGCAAATTTAAAGGAAATATCTTATTTACATCACATGACCATCAATTAACACAAACAGTTGCAAATAGAATTATTGATATAAAAGCTGATAAGGTCATTGATAGAGAAGTTACATATAATGAATATTTAGGAATTGAATAGGTTTTAAAAGAATTTCTTATGATAAAATTCATATTGAAATTCTTTTTTTCTTAAATATTAATAAGGATTTTAATGAAAAATATATTGATTTTATAAAAGAAAATTGTTATATTAATATTAATATTAATAGTTTTATACAAAGGAGAAACTTTTATGAATTATTTAAAAAGACAAAATGGAATAACAATGATATCATTAGTTGTAACAATAATTGTTTTAGTCATATTATCTAGTATGGTTACGCATACGGGAATAAGTTCTATAAAAAATACTAGATTTGAGAGATTTAAAAATGAATTAGAAATTGTACAAAAAAATGTAGATGTTTGGTATGAACAAACAGTTGAAAAGTCAACTGATGAAATTATGCTTGGATCACCAATTACAGCAGATAGAAAGACTGAATTTGATAGTTTAATTACAAAGGTAGCGCAAATCGTTAATAATTCTGGTGATCAAAATAGTTCAAAAACAGTTACAGTAAAAACAGATATAAATAGGTATAGATATTTTGGAGAAAATGAATTTACAGATTTGCAAATAGATGGAATAGAAAATGAATATCTTATAGATATAAAAAGTCAAGTTGCTATTTTTATTGGAGGATATGAATTTGAAGATATAAAATATTATATGTTAGATCAAATTAGAGACGTAACAAGAGGTGGAAGTAGCATAGGAGAATATATAAAAATTTCTAGTTTTTCAATTGAAAGTAATATAGAAATGACATATAAAGATAAAAGAACAATTATAGCAGATATAAAACCAGAAAATGCAAATGAAGAGTTAACATGGAGCTCATCAAACACTGAAGTTGTAGATGTTAAAGGTGTTACTGGAAGTAATAATATGGCAGAATTGACTGCAAATGATCAAGGAACAGCATTAATAAGAGTTTCTAATAAAAGTTTAACAATAATTAAAGAATGCAAAGTAACAGTAAAGAAGAAGTTAGTAACAACTTTAACTGCATTTCAATCTGAAAAAGTTGAAGCAGTTGATAGATATGGAAATTGTATTGTTGTTCCAAAAGGATTTAGATATGTAGAAGGAGACAATATAAAAAATGGTATTGTTATAGAAGATGAAGAAGGAAATCAATTTGTATGGATACCAGTAAGTAACATTTCTTCTAGTGATGTATCTAATGAAAAAAATGTATTAAATTATGATGGCAGTAAATTCCTTATTTTTCTGGGAAGATACAATAAATTGTCAAATGGTTCTTTTTCACCAGAACAACTTGCAAGTGATTATTCAAAGGAATCTGAGTTGACAATAGATAATATAAAATATAGAGAAATTTCAACTTCTAGTCAAGGAACATCAGGTAGCGGAAATAGTGGAAATAATGCTACAGCATTTGATTTAAATGGATTTATAAGTAGTGTAGAGAAAAATAAAGGATTTTACTATGCAAGATATGAAGCAAGTAAAGGGTCTGATGGAAAAGCAAAATCAAAAGCAAATCAAAATGCTTGGACTGGAATAACACAACTTGAAGCATCTAGTAAAAGTAGGTCGATGTACACTACTAATAATGGTGTAAGAACAGATTTAATAAATAGTTATGCATGGTCTACTGCATTAGAATATATTAACAAAATGGGAAGTAGTGATTATATTAACAAGAAAAATACAGTAACATCAATATTAAAAACAGGGCAATCAGGAGATAAAGCTTGCAATATATATGATATGTCAGGAAATATAAGTGAATGGACGACAGAAACAGCAACAAATTCAACAGGAAAATGTACATATATAGGTGGAGGGATAGGCCAACAACAAGGAACAGCTTTTTCAAGATATGTATCAGATACAGTAAGCAAAAGTAATTCAATATCCTTTAGAGTAATAATGTATATTGATAACTAATGAAATGTGAAAATTTAGTGAAATATATTTACAAAATAAAATGCAAATGATAATATAAGTTCGAAAAAGAACTTATATTATTTTTGTCTTAGGGAACAGCTAAATTAAGACAAAATAATAAAAAATAGGAGGAAAAATTTGTGATTCAAGTAGAAAATATTACTAAAAGGTACGGAAACTTTACGGCCGTAGATGGTATAAGTTTTGATATTGATGAAGGAGAAATTGTTGGATTTTTAGGTCCAAATGGAGCAGGAAAAAGTACAACGATGAATATGATAACAGGATTTATAGAACCATCAGATGGAAGAATTATTGTTGATGGATATGATATATCAAAAAAGCCCCAAAAAGCAAAAAGACAAATTGGATATATGCCAGAAGGAGTACCATTATATAGTGATTTGACAGTAAAAGAATTTGTTGCATACATGGCAGACTTAAAAGGGTGTGAGAAAAAGACAAAAAAAGAAGAAATCAAGAAAGTATTAGAAGAAACAGGCTTAACAGAAGTTCAAAATAAGTTAACAAAAAATCTTTCAAGAGGTTATAAACAAAGAGTTAGTATGGCAGGTGCATTAGTAGGAAATCCGAAAGTAATAATATTAGACGAACCAACAGTTGGGTTAGACCCTAAACAAGTAACGGAAATTAGAACATTAATAAAAAATTTAGGAAAAAAACATACAGTTATATTAAGCTCACATATTTTATCAGAGGTAAGTCAAATTTGTAATAGAGTAATAATTATAAACAAAGGTAAAATAGTTGCAATAGATACTCCTGAAAATCTTGAAAATAAAGTTGCTCAAAATAATGTAGTATATGTTACAGTTGAAGATCCGGAAAACAAAATGGATAGCATAAAAGAAAAATTAAATAATATAAAAGATATACAATTTGTTGTAGAAAATGAAGATAAAACAAAAAAATATATAATTAAAGGTGAGAGAGATATAGACTTAAGAAAAGAAATATTTGAGACATTATCAAAAGAAGGAATAACAATATTTGAAATGAAAAAAGCTGATGCAACATTAGAAGACGCATTTATGAAATTAATAAATGATTCTACAAATTCAAACAATACAACAGAAGAAAATGATCAAGAGAATCAAAACGATGATAAAGACGAAAAAGAAATTAGTGAAAAAGAAAATAAAAAGGAGGACAAATAATGTTTGCAATATTAAAAAAAGAATTTAAAAGTTATTTCTTATCTCCTATAGGATATGTTGTAATAGGAATATTCTTATTTGTATTTAGCGTATTTTTCTATTTAACAGTAATAAGCAGTCCAACAGTTGATTTAGGAGCATTATATTATTATACAGCATTATATGGATTAATAATTATTGCACCGATATTAACAATGAGAATGTTTGCAGAAGAAAGAAAGTCTGGAACAGAGCAATTAATATTAACATCACCAGTAAGTATGGTTGGTGTAGTATTTGGAAAATTTATAGCAGCAATGTGTGTAATAATCATAACATTATTAGTATCATTTATGTATTTCTTTATTGTAAAATTTTTTGGGGAACCTAATCTTTCAGCAGTATTAGTACATATGTTAGGATTTATATTAGTAAGTGCAGCAGCAATATCAATAGGAATGTTTGCATCAAGTATTACAGAAAATCAAATAATTGCTGGAATAATAACAATTGCATTTTTAGTAATGACATTATTTATGCAAGATCTTAATAGTTTTTTTGAAAATCTTTCTATAATGAATTTTTATAGTTATTTTCCAAGAGGAGTAATATCATTGAAAGAAATAATTGGATTAACATCATTTACAGCAATGTTTATATCATTCACAATAATTGTAATGCAAAGACGAAAATTAGTAAAATAGTTTAAGAAAGGGAAAGAGAAAAATTGAAAAAGTTTTTAGAAATCATAAAAAACAAATGGCTGATAAAAGGAACTACTACTTTATTATTAGTTTTGATAGTAATAGCTTGTTATATTGGGTTAAATATGCTAGTTGAAAAAGTAAATGTTGAAAATTTAGATTTTACAGAGAAAAAATTGTATTCATTATCAGATGAAACAAAAACAAAACTAAGTGATTTAAATCAAGATGTAACAATACAATTAATTAATGCAACAAATTATAGATATTTAATAGATTATGCTAAAAAATATACAATATTAAATAATCGAATAAAAGTTGAAGAAATTTCAGATTTATCATCAAGAGTAGATTTAAAAACAAAATATAATTTAAGTGATACAGATATGTTGATTGTAATAAAAGAAGGAGAAAAAGAAAAAACATTAACATCAAATGATTTATCAACATATGATTATTCTACAAATAAACAAATAGATTTAACAGAAGAAGCAATTACAAATGCTATAGTGGAACTTTCAATGGATAAAAAGCCTGTAATATATGTTTTATCAAGCAAGTCATATTATCAATCTGAACAAGCTTTATCAAGTGTAACTCAAAAATTGCAAGATGAATCAAATGAAGTTAAATATTTAGATATTTTAACATCAGGTTCAGTACCAGAGGATTGTAATTGTTTAGTAATAACAACTTTAAAAGAGGACTTAAATGAATTAGAAAGAGATAAAATATTAGAATATATTAAAAATGGTGGAAAAATATTGATGTTAACATCTCAAAATGTTTTAAATGTCGAAACACCAAATTTAAATGCAATACTTGCGGAATATGGAATATCAATTAATTTTGGTGCTGTTTTTGAACAAGATACATCAAAAATGTTACAAAATGCTCCAGAATTTGTAATTGCAGATGTTTCATCTAGTTTTATGAGTAATATAAATATGGCAATGAAAATGTGTTTTGTAGATGCAGGAAGTATACAATTTCAAGATTCAGATAAGTTAAATGAATTAGGTGTAACATATGAAACAATAGCATCTACAGGTTCAACATCTTTTATTAGAACAAATTTTGATATACAATCATATTCAAGAACAGAACAAGATAGTGAAGAAGGCTCATTTATTGTTGGTGCAGATGTTACAAAGAAAATATCTGATGATATTTCATCAGAATTGGTAATTTATTCAAGTGAAGTTAGTGCAATGGATTTACAAATACCTGTTAGTAGTCAATATTACATGTATGCTGTAGATTTGTATAATAATAAAGATATTATATTAAATTCTATTTCTCATTTGACAGAAAGAAATAATACAATAACAATAAGAAAAGATGATGATTCAGAAACATATACAGTTACTGCACAACAAGACTCAATAATAAAAATGATTATATTTATAATACCGGTAATAATAATAATATTTGGAATAATTATATGGATTGCTAGAAAAAGAAGAAAATAATAAAAAAGCATTCAACTTTTAATTTAGAGTTGAATGTTTTTTGTTATGTATAAAAGCTCATTTTTGTTAATATATTATATATATTGAGAGGTGATATATGATAGAAGTAATATCTATAACATTAGTAATAATTGGGGCATTAATTGGAGCTGGATTTGCATCTGGTCAAGAGATTTTTTCTTTTTTTTATATATATGGAAAAAATGGAATATATGGTATATTAATAATGAGTATATTAATTGGAATATTTATATATAAAAGTTTAAAAATAATTTACCAAAAGCAAGTATATAACTATAATGATTTTTTGAATTTGTTTATTAAAAATACTAAGATAAGAAATGTTATTTTGTGGATAGTTAATGTATTGTTATTAGTTTCTTTTTATATAATGGTAGCAGGATTTGGAGCATATTTCGAACAAGAGATAGGGATAAATAGAATTATAGGGAGTATTGTTTTAAATTTATTATGTGTTATTGTGTTTTTTTCAAATATAAAAGGAGTTTTGAAAGCAAGCAATCTTATTGTTCCATTTCTTATTTTTTTTATATTTTTTATTGGAATAAAAAATATTGTACAAATAAGAACTATAGATTTTTATCAAATGAAAAATAATTGGATATTAAGTATGCTTATTTATAATAGTTATAATTTTATTTTATTAATGCCAGTATTAATATCATTAAAAAAGCAAATTACTAAAGAAAAGAATATAAAGAAAGTATCTATATTAGTAACAATTATTATATTAATTCTATCAATAAATATATTTTTCCTATTATTAAATGCAAATATAAAAGAAATTGAAAATCAAGAAATGCCAATTGTATATATAATAAGTAATTATTTTAATAAGTATAAAAAAATATATGCATTTATAGTTTTAGCTTCAATTTTTACAACAGCAATTTCTGTTGGAATAGGTTTTCTTCAGAATATAAGTAAAAATAGTAATAGTTATCCACAATTTGTGCTATTTATGTGTATAACGAGTTTGCTTATGAGCAATATTGGTTTTTCAAAATTATTAAATTTTATATATCCTGTATTTGGATATATAGGGATATTACAAATTGTTATTATATTTTTTATAAATTAAATATTAAAAGTATAAGTTAAATAAAATTTAATAATTATATTGTAAAATCTATATAAATTGTGATAAACTAAAGAATATTATAGGTGAAAGGAAACAAAAGTAAAATGAAAGATTTTTTAGCAAATGAGCTTCAGAATCGACGAAGAAATAGAGTAATAAAATTTACAATATTATTAATATTTATATTAATTATTATTACAACAATTGTATTAACATGTGTATATTTTTACAATGTAAATTTTCGAAAATTGTGTGATGAAAAAATAATAAATAAGGAAGTAGCGCAATCTAAAGTAAAAAGTATAACTATAAACAAAGATGAAAATGTTCAAGTTTTTGCTTATGATAAATATATTTGTATATTAAGAAAAAAGACATTAGAATTTTATAATAGAATTGGTTCAAAAGAAGGAGCTATAGAAATAGATATTACTAATGCCGAATTCTCTGCTGCAGGAAGATATTTGGCTGTTTGTGAAAAAAATGGACAAAAAATTTGTCTAATTTCAGGAAAAGAGAAAATGTATGAAAATAATATTGAAGGAAATATTACACAAATAAGTGTTAACAGAAATGGTTATTTATCTGTTGTAATATCAAATACAAGTTATAAATCTGTAGTTGATGTATTTGATAGAAATGGAAAAGAAATATTTAAAACAAATTTAAGAACAGCGAGAGTAGTGGATGTTAGTATTTCGCAAGATAGTAAATATCTAGCTATAGCTGAAGTAGATTTATCAGGAATAATAATAAAATCTAGTGTACAAATTGTATCAATGGATTTGGCGCAGACAAATCCAGATGAAGCATTTATAAATAAATATGAAGCAACAACTGGAAAATTAATAATGAAAATAAAATATCAGGAAAATAATAGACTTATTTGTATGTATAATGATTCTATAGATATATTTTATGAAAATGAAAACAAAGAATTTGTAAAATATGATGAAAAAAAATTAGCATTTACAACAATAAATTTAAACAATAGAATTGTTTTAATTGAAGAAACATCATCAGGTGAATATACATCAGATACATATTTGGATATAGTAAATCCTAACAATAATAAAAAGAAACAGTACATTACAAGTAATGTTGCAAAGGCTTTAACAACATCAGAAAATAAGATTGCAATAAACTTTGGAACAGAACTACATATTGTAAATACTAATGGGATTTTAATAAAAAGATATAAATCTAATTCAGAAATTAATAATGTAGTTATGACAGATAATTTAGCAGCAATAGTATATAGTGATAATATTGCAATAATAAATTTTTAATAAAAGTAAGGAGAGAAGAATGGGAATAGTTTTAGATGTAATATTAATAGTAATAATATTATTAAATGTGATTATATGTTATAAAAAAGGTTTAGTAAAATTAGCTGTTGGATTAGTGGCAGTAATAGTATCTTTAATTCTTGCGATTATATTATATAAACCAGTTACGAATATAATTATAAAAAATACAGAAATAGATGAAAAGATTAAAGAATCAATAATAAATACTCTTACAACAGAGAGTAATGAAAATGATACATCAGATAAAGGAATGATGCAATATATGCAATCATACGTTGATGATGCTGTAAATAAAACAAAAAATGAGATTGTAATTGAGGCATCAGAGGTTGTTTCTACTAAAATCATTAATGTATGTGCATTTTTAGGAATTTTTGTAGTTGTTAGAATATTAGCAATTTTATTAACAATAATAGCAGATTTGATAATGAGCTTACCAATATTAAAACAGTTTAATAAAGCTGGAGGCATTATATATGGAATTTTAAAAGCACTTATAATTATATATATAATATTAGCAATAATATTTGCAATAACATATATAACAGGAAATACAACAATTTCAAATGTTATATCAGAAACATATATTACAAAAATATTTTATAATAATAATGTTCTATTAAATTTTATATTTAAAAAATAGGCATTAAAATGTGAAATGTTTGTGAATATTTTATTAATTATTTGTATAAATATTGAAATAAAAATATTATTCTGCTATAGTATATTTGGAAAAAATATATAGGAGAGGATTTATTTGAAAAAGAAGAAAAAGAAGTCAAAAGTAGTAAAAAAAATATTATTTTTGATAATTATATTATTAATAATATGTTTAGGAATCTTTGGGTATAAAACACATGTTAATGGAGGAGGAGTTCAAGGATTATTAGCAACTTTGGTTGGAAATGATAGAGAAACGCTAGAAGAATTAGAGCCAATACAGTTTTTGTTATTAGGTGTAAGTACTGACTTGGGCGGAAAAATTACAGATACAATAATGGTTGCAACATATAATCCAAAAGATCAAACAGCATCATTATTATCTATACCAAGAGATACATATACAGGGAAAGATCATTCTCAAGGAACACCAAATGAAAAAATAAATGCATTATATACAAAAGGGATTGATAGAATACTTGCAAAAGTAAATGAATTGACAGGCCTTGATTTAAAATATTATATGGTTGTTGATAATGAAGCATTAATAAAACTAGTTGAAGTAATAGGTGGAGTTGAATTTGATGTTCCAATAAATATGAATTATCATGATGATACACAAGGATTAAGTATAGAATTAAGTAAAGGATTACAAGTTCTTGATGGAAATCATGCAGAACAGCTATTGAGATTTAGAAAAAATGATGATGGGACGGGCTATCCTGCAGAATATGGTTCTGATGATATTGGAAGAATGAAAACACAAAGAAATTTCATAATGGCAACAGCAAAGCAAACTTTACAGGCTAAAAATATATTTAAAATAAAAGATATAATAGATATTATATATGAATATGTAGAAACTAATATTTCAATATCAAATATAAAATCATATGTACCATATGCAATTAATTTTAATGTAGAAAATTTAAAGAGTGTTGTATTACCAGGCACTTCAGTAGGACCAACACAGAGTGGAAATTTATATGCACCATATTGGTTTATATTAACAAATAAAACAGAAGCAAAGAAATTAGTTGAATCATTGTATTTCGAAAATGAAGAAAATGAAGAAGAAACTTCTAATACAGATAACAATGGACAAGTTATTGATATTCCAACAAGTGAAACTAATGAAATAAAGATAGAAGTGTTAAATGCTTCTGGTTCAAAAAATAAATTAAACAAAGTTCAAAAACTATTAAAAGAAAAAGGATATAATGTAAAAACAAATGATGTTGAAGTTATATCTAAAACGACAATAATCAATAATACAGATGTTGATGGAAAATATATAGAACAAATACAAGAATTATTAGGAGTTGGTGTTTTATCTTCAAGTGCAACAGCTTCTAATAATACAGATGTTACAATTATAATTGGAAAAGATTATAAATAAAAGTGGAGGGAAAATCTCCCTCCATAATTTATATCAAATTAATTTTATTCAAGATTAAATTTATATACAGAACTATTTTTTCTTAAATTTTTTTTATTATTCTTTTGTTTTTTTCGTTTATGTGAGAAAAATTCAGCTATTAATATTAGAACAATTATTGCTAATAAAATTTGAAGAAGTGTTTCTATAAAATTCGATTTTATAACATCATTTTCAGCTATTAAATCAGCTTCGTAAATTATACCATCAATGTTATAAGAAATTTTTCCTAGAATAGCATCTTTTGCAATTGGAGCAGAAATATTTTCTTTTATTTCTATAGAAGGAATTAGGCTTGTGGTATCAAAATTTGATTGAAATGTAGTAGAAAGAGAAGCATTTGCAATTAAATTTAATGTTTGAGTATCTTTGGTAGCATTTTTTACTTTTATTTCAGCAACTTTTGTTCCTTCATTTAAAAATTTTTTGATTTCATAATTTTCAAAACCAAAATTAAAAAGATTTTTTGCATCTACATATCGTCCACTTTGACCGTTTTCAGTAGCTTCAGCGCCTAACATAACAGCAATTAATTCGATTCCATCTTTTTTGGCACCAGCAATTAAACAATTTTTAGCTTGTGTAGTAAAACCAGTTTTTATTCCTATAGCATATTCATAATAATATCTATTAGATGAATCTAATAAACTATTTGTATTTTTAAAATATCGTTCTTCAGGATATAAATCTGTTGCTGAAAATTTACAACTTTTTTTGTTAACTATATTTCTAAATGTTTCATTTCTCATGCAATATTTAGCTATAAGAGCCATATCATAAGCTGTTGAATAATGATTAACGTCATGAATTCCACTAGGATTAGTAAAATGTGTATTTGTGCAACCAAGTTCTAATGCTTTTTGATTCATTAAATTTGCAAAATTTTCAATATTACCAGATATTTCTTCTGCAAAAATATATCCAACTTCGTTTGCAGAGTGTATTAAGAACATTTCTAATAAATCATTTACACTTAAAGATTCTCCAACTTTTATTCCAGCATTTGAATATCCTGAAGGAATTGCCATTATTGCAGAACGACTTGCTGTTAATTTTGAAGTTAAATCTAATTTTTCAATTGCAATTATAGCTGTTAAAATTTTTGTTGTACTAGCTGGATATAATTGAAGATTCATATCTTTTTGAAGTAAAACTTTTCCTGTTGATGCATCCATTAAAACTGAACCAGCCGAATAAATTTGAAAATTAGAATCTGGTACAGTATCATCTGCAAAAGATAAAGTAGTATATAAATTAAATAAAGTTACAATTAATAATATAATTATAAAAAAACGTTTTTTCATATGTATTAACATCCTTTCTTGTATCAATATAATAACGTATTTTAAGATTAAATTCAAGGATAGTAATATAAATTTGAAAAAATTAAGAAAGGATTGATTTTTATGAATATAAAAGATAAATTATTAAAGATTATAAAAAATAAGTTTTTTATAATAGTATGTATAATAGTAATATTAGTTACCTCATATATAATTATAGAGGAAATGATGGTGGATAATAATAATGAGATAGAAATAATTGAAGAAGCAGATGACATATTTAAGAAAGACGAAGAAGAAAATTTTGAAGAAAAAAATATACTAAAAGATGAAGTTATTGATGATGTAGAAGAAAAAATAGAAGAAGGTACAGAAAATGTAGAAGATTTCGAAAATGAAATTATAAATGATAATGAAAAGATATATGTTTATATAACAGGGGAAGTGAATAATCCTGGAATAGTTGTTTTACCTATTGGAAGCAGAATAGTTGATGCAATTGATTATGCAGGTGGGATCACACAAAAGGCTGATATTATGAAAGTCAATTTAGTATATATGTTACAAGATGGAATGAAAGTAAATATTCCAAGTAGTATAGAATTAAAAAATAATCCTAATTTTGAATATATAACAATGAGTTCTGGAGATGAAAAAAATGATAGTAATATAAAAAAAGCAACAACAGTAGATACAAAAAGCGAATCTGCCTTCAAAGTATCTAATGTAAATATTAATACAGCAACACAAACAGAATTAGAAACTTTACCGGGAATAGGTCCATCACTAGCATTAAAAATTATAAATTACAGAAAAGAAAACGGAAAATTTAAGTCAATAGAGGAATTAAAAAGTGTTAATGGAATAGGAGAGAATAAATATGAAGAAATAAAAAAGTACATATATGTATAACAAAAGAAAGGCAGGGACAAAGTCCCTGCCAAAGAGTTTTACTACATATTATTCACCAGAACCTTCAACAGATTTAATAATTTCCTCTAATTCAAGTTTGCTCAACATGCCATTTTCAAGTAGTTTTTCAACCAAAACGTGGACTAATTTGGAGTGTTCTTTTAAGAGATTTAAGGCCTTATCATATGCATTTTTTATGATCTTGTCAATTTCAGCATTAACTTTATTAGTAATTGTTGAAGTTTGCATATGGTATTGTTCTGTATTAAGAAAAACACGATTTGTTCCTACATCAGAACGCATACCATATTTTGTTACCATATCATATGCATATTTGGTTGCAACATCCAGATCAGAACTTGCTCCAGCATTATATCTTGTGTTTGAAAAAATTGTTTCGGAAATTCTACCAGCAAGATACATACCAATTAGATCAGAATAGTAATCCATGTCTGGACAAGGAGTAATATCTGTTGGATCCAAAACGTTTTGACCTAAATAATTTTCAGTTGGGATAATTGTAATTGCTAATACATCAAAATCAATTAATTTTTTGGAGAAGCGACTAACAATATAATGTCCAACTTCATGGTAAGCAGTAGCACTAATGACATCAGAAGGCATTTTATTGTATGCTTCAAAGTTAGCTTCAAAGTTTTCAAGGATAGCAGATTGAGTGACATACTTTTGATGAGTTAATTTCGCCGAAACCATAGACAAGTCAACAAGACTAATTGTTCTATCAGGATTACAAGTGGTGTAATCAAAGCAAGAAGAATAAAAAATAATTTTATCAATCATTTTTCTTGAAATTTTTACACCATGGAATTGTTCTAGACGTTTAACAGATTCTTTTAACATAGGATAAACTTCTTCTGCTTTTGGTTCCTTGATTTCAATGGTACGGAATCTACGTTTTAAAGCACCTTCTTTGGAAAAAGCTTTTTGATACTCTTCTTTAGTAGTTGCTCCAATAACAATAGATTTATCCCCTGCAAGAAGAGGTTTTAGAGCATTAGAAAAATCAAGAGATTCGTCATTAGAACATGCACCAGCGCCGACGATCATGTGAATTTCATCAATGAAAAGAATGATATTATCATGTTTTTCAATTAAAGAAATCAAATCTTGATAACGCTGTTCTGCTTGACCTCTGTATGTTGTACCAGATATGAGATTACTTACACTCAGGGACAAAATAATGAAGTTTTTGAATATGCTAGGACAATTGCCGTTTACAATGTCACAGGCCATCTTATAAACAACAGAAGATTTGCCAACGCCGGGTTTTCCGACAAGAATCACATTACGTTTGGTCTTTTTCATTATAGTTTTCCAAATTTTCTTGCACTCTTTATCACGCCCCAATATAGCACTACTCTTCTGATTTTTAAAATTATCATTTAGAATAGTTACACAACCAGAGATAGAATCAGGAATAACTAAAGCAGAATCATCTTCAATGCAAGAATCTAAAAGAGATAGATACTCTACTTGCGAAATTAATTGCTCAATGTTTGTTCCGATATCTGTGAAGAAAGAAAGCATTTGATCATTTAGATTGTTGAAAAGTGCTAAAGTCAAATGAGAAAGAGTCAATTCTTGCTCCTCATCACTTTCTACAAGGATATAAGCAAAGAAAAAGACATTAGCAATCCATTGAGAGAAAATGAAATTTTGAGGATTATCAATATCAGAATCCTTAAGAACACTAATAAAATAATCTCTTTCTTCTATTGTTTCAACTTCTTTTTCGTTAAATCCAAAAGGATTGTTTTTGTAAATGTTTTCGATTAGGTTAATAATTCCTTCTAGATTACAACTTGAGTATTTTGCGATTAAACTGGAAAATTGTTTTTGAGACATCATAGAGTCAAAAAGCAGAAATGTTGTAAGCACCTCAAGTTTAAACTTTGCGGCATTTGAAACCATCCCCCGCACAATAGTTTTTACTTCTTGAGATAAAGAGATGTTTTTCATAGTAGTAACTCCTTTCAAAGTTTTTTATGTAAATATTATAATACCATTTAGGTGATAATGCAAGAGAATAGAAAAAGATATTTTAAAGTTTTATTAGAAATAATACAGGAAAACAAAAAAGATATCTTATTTTGATATCTTTTTTTGGAAAATTTATTCATTTCTAGAGATAAAAAACTCAATAATCTCTCAGATTATTGAGTTTATATTATGGTTGCGGGGGATAGACTCGAACTATCGACCTTTGGGTTATGAGCCCGGCAATATGTTTCTTTAGAATTGTTTTATAAAACGTCTCTTATTCTTACTCCTGCAACCCATGTAGAGTTTTCCTCTATTGCTAAATTTTACTGTTTTTTTTCAATGTCCCTTTAATGTCCCTTAAACTGCATTTTTTATTAGGGACAAATTATTATTTATGCTTTCCAATCTTTTTGGAATAATATTTATATTATTGATGTCTCCAAGTTTCTCTATTTCTTTTTTGTTAGTATCTTCATCATATTCTACATAAAAGTCCATAGTTGTACTTGCTAGTGCGTGTCCTAAATATTGTTTTATTTGATTTATAGGTATATTGACATCGACACATCTTGTTGCAAATAAATGTCTAATTTGATATACACTTATATGTCTAAAGTCATGTCGTTTTAATATCTTATCTAAAGTATCCCACAAATAGTCACTACTTAGAGCATTCCCTAAACTATTCACAAACATATAATTATTGTCAAGTTGTTCTTTTTTAGTATATCCCTTTTCTTTCATAACAAGTAACATATATTCGTGCATAATTTCATTTAACCAGCATTGCAAAGGTATAGTTCGATAACTAGATTGTGTTTTTAATTTTTTTTCTTCGTAAGTAGATTCCAACTTGTTAAAATCATCATCATAATAAGTTATTTTTCCATAGTTGTCCATTACTTGTATATTTGAATTTTCATAATTATAATGTTTCCATTTTATACCACCACTTTCACCAGGTCGAAGCCCAGTATTTAAAATAAAAATATAACATAATCCATTATTTTCAGATAACATTATTTTTATAAATTCTTGTTGTTCTGCTGGAGTTAATGTTGGTTTTTTCTTTTTCTTTTGAACTCTTGGTGTCTTTATTGTAGGAATATGATTTACTTTTATGATTTTATCTATTTCAGCATCCTTGAATGCCATATTTAAAATACTTTTAATTTCCCTAATGGTTTTAGGTGAATATTTTTTTATTGATTTTTTCTCATTACCTGTTGCTAAATCAGAGAAATATTCTTGTAAAATCATTCTATCAAGAGTTTGGATGGGATAATTGCCTAAATATGGAAGTATATTGACCTTGATTTTTTCAATGTACCCTTGTAGAGTTCTAGCTGTAACAAAAGGCTTTTTATGAATACGAATCCATTTTTTTAACCATTGTTCAAGTGTTATTTTATCTTTTTCAATGTATTCATTATCATTCGATTCTTGTTTTGCCTTTATCATTTCTTGAACTAGAATTCTTTTATCTTTATTAAATAAAGAAATTTGTTTTGATTTACCATTTACTTTTACGGTGATTCTTCCTTCATAACCACCATTTTTTGCTCTTATGGAGCCCATTCCTCTTGTATTTCTCTTTTTCTTTGCAGGTTGTTTTGGTGAAGTCTTTGCCATTTTTTTGCCTCCATTTATTAAAATAGAGAACATTAAAAAGTAAAAAGCACAATATTTAATATTTTCTATTATATAGTAATTTTTATAAAAACACAATGTTAAACAAAAAATCTACCAGAATTTTTATCAAACCAATCTTGTAATTTGTTTCTATTTATAACAATCCTTCTTTTAAATTTAATGCATGGAAAATCAGGATATTTTACTAATTCACTCATTAGATTTTTACTTATGCCCATTAAATCAGCAGCTTCACTAACATTTAATCCTAGTTTTTCATTATTTTTCATCTGTATCACATCCGTTTTTTCAAATCTTTTAATTTCTTTTCTGCATAAATTTTACTTTCTGCAATGCTCACTACAATATTTCTTGGATACATTTTGAAGGCCTGTTTCATTTCTATGCCAAAGTTAGTAACACTTAATTCTCCTTTAAAATCAGAGTGCATCATACTTTCAAATGCTATTTGTCCGTATGCAATAGCCTCTTTTTTATTCATAAGATACACCTCCAACAAATGTTTCAAAAAGAGTGATAATATTATCCCACTTAGTTTCTGAATTTTCTGTTATAGTAATTTCACATTTTTCAATATATGAATAATCTTTTTTAGATCTTATAAGTAGTTCTAATTTTTGTGATTCATTTGCTGAATAACGAATTTCCGCAAAAATATTACTTTGTTTTGTGTTCAATTTATCAGCTAATTTAAAAACTTTTAATAATTTCTCTTCCATTTTTTCTTTACCTTTCTTTAATATATTTAGGTATATCAGCCGAACGACCAAGGTTTTCATCAAATTCATACCTATGTTTTGAAGGGTTGTATTTATAAGCACTAATGTTCCATTTTCGATAAGTTTCATTGCTTAAATGTTTTGTTTTTGAAAGTTCCAAAGATGCTAGTCTGTGTTGTTCTTCAACAAAAGCAAAATTATCATAAATTCTTTTTTGTTCTCTTTTATTTTTTATAAATTTATTTTGATCTTTTTTTCTTTTTTCTTTAGATTTATTATTTCTGTATTCTTTTTCTTCAAGATATCTTTTATCTAGTTTAATAATTTTTGTAATGTAACTAGAAGATGTATGTATTATTTCAGCAATTTCTTTTACTTTTAGATGCTCGTTGAAAAAATATTTTATAATTAGTTCTTTTGAATTTTCCATTTTATTATTTATCACCTATGGTTAATTTTTTGTCGACACTATTTTGATACGACAAGGCTATTAGAGAAATTATTTAATCTCTAATTCTTTCATTTTTTTTCTAAATTTTTCTTGTTTTTGTTTCTTGTTTTTTTGTTCTTTATGAAGATTAAATTGTGATTTTAGTTTTGGAAATATTACTTCTATAAAGAATAAGACAAAAGTAAGACATATTCCTAGTAATACAAATCTGAAAAACATGAGATTCACTCCTTTCATAAAATAAATTAGACAGATAAGAGCTTGTCTTATCTGTCTAGAATATAGTGCTTCCTTTTAATTTGCCCTTCACTATATTTACATACGATTTGAAGTGAAAATCCGACCATCTTATTAAATTATTTAAAATTTATAATTTTTAATGCCAATTATAAGCCTTTCTATTATGTATTGATATCTATCTTCATCTCCAAAAGAATATTTTTTTATCATATTTCTTTTATTATCAATTATTTTTATTAAAGCAATTTCATCACCATTTTTAGCTTTTTTCCCTAATTCATATAAAGTTTCTTTATCCATATTATTATTTTTCCTCCAAATATTTTTTTATTTTTTTTAAAGCTCTTCTTTTAATTCTGGTAACAGAATCAGAGCATATTTTTAAAATTTTACTTGCTTCAGAACTTGTTAGTTGTTCTTGATATAATAAAAAAATCACTGTCAACTCAATGTTTGACAGTGATTCAAGAGCACAAACAAGCTCAATGTTTTCGAAATCAGCTTTAAAATTGTCTATAAAATCAAAATTATAGACTTCATCGTATTGGATATATTTTTTTATATATTCAGAATAATTTTCGTCATCTACAATCTTTAGTTCTTTGAAGTCTTTTGTTATTTCATTTTTATAATATCTTTTTGAAGATAGGATAATAGTTTTATTAAGGAAACTATCAAACCTTTTTCTTTGAATGCTTTTATTTTCCATAAGCGTTCCTCCTAAATCTACGATTTAGGCTTGACATTCCTATTAAAGAGGAACGCATAAAAAAATAAAAACCTCCTTTACTAAAATTTTTAATTGTATATTAAAAATGGCTTAATAGACGTGTTTAAGCTATAAATTTTTCTCTAGTTACTTTTACCATATCTTTAGAGATACATTCATCTAAAACAGGTCTATCAAACCCATGAGGGCATTATATAGTAAGATGTTTATGAAAAATGTCGAATTTTGTATCGTGAAAGATAGGAAAATATGGTATTTTTATGATACAAAAACCTAAAAGCATTGATAATACAGAAGTTTAAAAAAGATATTACTTTGACAAAGTATAAATCTTTAGAGTTTTAAAGTATATAATCTTTTACAAAAAGAATGTAAAATATCTTGTGTGAACAGATGCTTTAGGAGGTTTGGAGAATGGCTCTAGATAAGATACTTATAGGGGAAAGAATTAGAGAAATCAGAGTAGAATATTTTAATGAGTCTAGGGAGGCTTTTGCAAAAAGGTGTAATTTAACAACAAGATGTGTAGGACAAGTTGAAAGGGGAGAATTTTTATTTAGTATATCAACTCTTGATAAAATTGCTTCAGCAACAGGAATTGATACGGATTATATTTTATATGGAAAAAAGGATAATGATACATTAACAATTAAAAGAGCAGTGTTAAATATAATTAATAAGGCAGATTCAAATAAATTAGGAATGCTTTATAGGTGCATAGCAACTATAGATGGATATGTAAGTGGGGAAATAAATAATAATACGAGTAAAAAGAGTAATTAGTTTAATAATTGCTCTTTGTTTTTGGAAATTTGATTTGAAAATTTTATTTTCATATGATATATATAAATATATAGAAAGAAATTTATATCAAATAGTAGAAGGAAGATAATATGGAAAAACAAGAAAAAAAATTATATTTGACAATTGGTTCTATAAGGACTTTGGATATAAGAGTTATTGATGAAAACAATGAGATTTTGTATGATGGAATGGTTGAAAATGCACCAGAGTATATAAAACAATTAAAATATTTTGATGCGAAAAAAGATGAGAAGATGTTTTTCTATGTATGAGATTTAAAGATTGTAAGTCTAAAAATAAAACATGAATATTTGACAAAAATTGACAATTAAATGAAATAATGTTATAATATAAAAAATAATGTTACTTATAAAATAGTCAAAAGATGAAAAGGGGGTATTCATATGAAAAAGAAATGTATATTAGTATTTGTAATTGTTTTAGGCTTAATTTTGATTTTTCTTAGTATATTAGGAGTGAAAAACTATAATATAATTAAAGAAATAATGCAAAAATCGGATGAATATTGCAATAAAGAAAATGTCTATCATAAAATTTCTGCCACAGATTCTTCATTAACATATATTGAATTGTTTAAAAATAAAGAAAAAGAAAAAATTGTTATCGAGAAAAAAGAAGATAAAACCAAACTTATACAGTATATTACGACAGATGGATATAAAACATATTTTGAAGATACTAATGGTGAAATAACAGAAATGAATCAAAATAAAAAAATATTTCCTATTGATACAATTACTACATATTTAGAATTTAAAGATAGAACAAATATGTTTTTTAATTCTATATTTGCAAATATAAAATCTGAAAAAAATGGAGATAAAGAATATTTTGTTATAACAAATATTAATTGTGGAGTTACTGAAGCTGATGCCAAGGTAAAATATTATATCAATAAGGAGAATGGTTTAGTAGAAAAAGTAGAAATGAGAAATAAAGATAATAGCATAAGTATAGTTAATCATGAATATGAATTTGATGTTGTAACAGACAATGATTTTTAGATATAAAAAAAATAGAATAATAAGTTTATTCTATTTTTTTGTGTGCGAAAATATTGACAGATTTTTACAATATGATAAAATAATTTAGAAATATTCTTTAGTATATACACGAATGTGTATATTAATAATAAAAAAATAAGTAGTGCTAATAGAAAGGTGATATTATGGCAAAACATAAGAAAGTTTTTATTAGTATTTTTGTAGCATTTGTAATGATTAGCATGTGTGCAATTAGTGCTTTTGCTGCAAATGGTGTTGAAACGTTTTCTGATGGTGATTTCCCTGATTATGATAACTATTGGTATAGCGGGAGTAACTCTTCGGAGGGAGACCTGTATGTTCTGGGAGATCCTAATAAATCATGGACTGGAATAACAGTAAAAGTGAATTCTTTTGATGAAAACACAGCAGTATATTATGAAGTATATAATGCTGATACTGGTGAAAAATACAAACCTGGAAACATTTCTGGCTCTTATAGAGGCGATTATCTTTGGAATAAGAGTGGAAAAAACCAGGATGTATTCAAGGCTACTAGTTGTCGGATGTTTAGAATTCATTTTTCCGTTATCGGATTTCCTGACGCATCTGCAGGAAGAGTAATGGTCTGGTCTTATAAAGCATAAAAGTTTGGTAAGATAGACATTTAGAAAACTTAGCACTACTTATGTTTTTCACCAGCTATATTATTAGCTGGTGTTTTTATTAAGTATTTTGAACTAAAACAAGATATAATTTTTTATTATTAAGTATAAAGATTATAGTAAATTAGATAATTTCAATAAATCTTTTTGTCCTGAAACTAGATAACCTTTTGTTGTATTTAGACTACTATGTCCAGCTTGATTTGCTACTTGTTCAATAGTATATCCAGCATTGTGAAGTGCATTACTGCAAAAGTAACTTCTTAATAAATGTGGATGTAGGTAATTGATTTTACATATTTCTTTATATTTGTTTAATAGTCTATTACAAAAATTTCGATTCAATGGTTTTTGCGTCTGTTTGTTTTTTTGTCCAATTATTAAATATGGGTTTTTTATATTCATGTTTTGACGTTCATCTAAATAATCTTTTAAAGCATTATACATTAGGTTGTTTATCATAACTTGTCGAAACTTGTTACCTTTACCAATAATATTTAAAAATCTTTCTTCAAGTTTTATATCAACGATACGTAAATTAACCAATTCGCTTTCTCTTAAACCAGCATATAAAAGTAGTATTATAATACAGAAATCTCTTTTTGAATTTTTTTCATCTCTACAAGAAAAATGTTTTAACATGTTTATATCTCTTTCGGATGGAAGTTGTTTTTGTATCATTGATTTTTGAACTTTTATATAGTCTTTATCTATAATAATTACCTTTTCTTGTAAATCTTCATGTACTAAAAATTCATTATACATTTTTAGAGCAGATATTTTCCTATTTATGCTTATAGCGCTTATATTGTGTTTTAATAAATAACTGCGATACATTGAAATATCTTCATGAATTAAATTTGTAAGATCTTCTCCAAAAGAATCTTTATAATATTTTTTATATAGTTTAATATCATTTGCATAACTATTGCAAGTATTATCTGAAATATTTTGTTCTTTCATATATAAAATAAATTTTTCCATTAAAAATCTCCTTTATTCGTTTATGTTACATTTTTATGATAGTAATTTATTTGTTTATGTTACATTTTTTTATTATATCCTGTAAGAAAATAAGTAAAAATGTATCATAAGTGTAGTTATGTTACATTTGTTTTTTTATATAATAATACTCTATACTATTATATAGAGTATTATTGAAATTAAAACATACGGAATATGCTTAAGCCATCTAGGAAACCAACTTTGTATGAATTTTCTAGATAAAGAGCTACACATGCTTCTTCGGCTTCAAGATATTCATCAACAATGTTATCAAATTCTTCTTTAGAATTTGAATCTAATTTTTGAGAAATAAAATTTGTTAGTTTCTCAAAATTACTAGATTTTTGTTTTTTCCACTTACTAAATTCTTCGGTATCTAAAATAAATGCACCATTAGATTGATTTCTCTCATATAGTGTGGAAATAATATCCTCTTTACTTATCATAGACTATCAACTCCTTTCAAGTTGAATTTTATATAAGCAGAAATAAATTGTTAATGCTGAAGTAAAAAATTTTTATAAAGAATCGATAGTTGAAAATACTTTAAATTAGTTATATAATACATAAAAAACAAGGTATAAAGGAACGTTAAAAATGAAAAAATCAGATATTTTTTGGCAGACATATTTAAATCTTGAAAAAGAAGCAATAGAATTATCTAAATACATTTTTTTTACTGATGTAGTGAATATAAATTCAAATGGGAGAGTAGATACTCAAGCATATAATTCACAACTTGAAACTTTTTCACCTTACATTGCAGATTTATTAGTGCGTTGTTGTGTTCAAATTGAAGCTATATCGAAAGAGTTGTATTTTGATAATGGGGGTACGAAGTTAAGAGGAGATAAGAATCTTTATTTTGATGAAGATTGCCTAAAATTAATTGATATGAAATGGCAAACACATAATAAAATTGTTATGATTGTAGCTCCTTTTTTTAATTTAACGAAAGATGAAAATTATATTTTAAAACCATTAAAAAATGCTCATAAAAGGCAAGGAAACTATTGGGAAAAGGCTTATCAAGCGGTAAAACATGATAGATATTTGTCATTGCAAAAAGGAAATGTTAAAGCTTTTCTTCATGCTTTAGCAGCATTATATTTACTAAATTTATACTATCGTAATGATACATGGGTTACTAAATACCAAGATATATCGAAAATTGACTATAGCTTGGGCTCATCAATTTTTATGGTAAAACCTCCTGTAGCAGAGCAACTATGGTATGGAAATAATCCAACGATAAGTGAGAGTCCATATATTGTTAGGTATCAGGATTCTGAATATCAACGCATAAAAGAAATACAAAACAATGAAGAAATGGAATTGAAGGAATACTGGAATAATCAACCAGAATTACATGAAATAGAATTTCAAAACCAATTAAAAGAGGCTATTGAAAAGGAAAAAAATAATCCAAATGAAAAAGTAATGCCTATTTGGGAATTGGCCAAATATCGATTAAACAAGAAAATTCCCAATAATTTAACATTTGAGGAAAGAAAAAAACTTTTAATTGATAGTGCAGAATGGAATGGCTGGATACATAAAAACAACAAATATATTACAGAAGAAGAACTTACAGAAGAAAATATTCAACAAGAGATAGATAATGTTGGAACATGCTGGGGGATTGAAATAATGAAAAAGTATCAGAAACTTGAATGGATTTCAATTGCTTTAAATGGTGAAATATGCAGAATTTATATTCCTTAATATTATAAAAATTAGATTTGATAAAGGAATGCAAATATATAGAATTATTTTTTATAAATTACAATTTATAAAACAAATAATTATCTGCTTTTATGATATAAAATAATAAAAGTAAAATGAAAAATTATGATTTAGTTGTTGAAATAACATGAAAAACTATAAATACAATTATAAAGTAGAAATAGAAGATACCATATAAAAAATCTTCGAAAGTATTGAAAAATTAAGTAAAAAAATTTTTAATATGTGTTTATTGATATTTGTTTTTATAAAATGTAAAATATAAGTGTGTATAAAGATAATGTTATAGTTTAAAATTATAACTATCCACAAATATTGTGGCATAACTACTAAATAATAGTTAGTAGTAATAATTCTACATTTTATATGTAGCATAAAATAGGTATTAGTAAACAAATATAATATAGATTATTTGTATACTTATATAAATAAAGAAAGAGTTAATTTATAATCCCCCTTATAGATTAATTACTTTCTATTTTTTTATACCTAAAATAAGGAAAGGAGGATTTTTTTATAAATCTTTTTACACAAAACAAATCGAAAGGAAGAAAAAAATATGGAACAAGTGGCTAGGATGAATTTGCCGATAGTGGGAAGAGTACAACATGGAGAAAAACAAATTGTAGATAATAAAACAAAAGTAAAAGAATTAGGATATTTTATTGCAAAAATTAGAAATGATAATATGAATTTTTTACTTAATAAATTTAATGAAAAATATCAAAAACAAACGAGTTTAAAGATTAGATTTTTTGATGAAAACCCATTATCTATAAGAAAGATTAGATATAATCAAAGTGGTGCTGTATGTTATTGTATGCAAGGTTCAGAAGATGGTAAACAAAAAGTTTCAAACAAATGGCAAGATATTAAATGTTCTGAAAACTGCAAATATAGAAGTATTCAGGATGGGTGTCAAAAACCAGCATGTAATAGAGAAGGAACATTAAAATTTTTATTACCTGAAATTAGCAAGGACAGAATATGGATTATGAAAATAACAGGTCAAGAATCAATATCTAGATTAGAAGAGTATATTAATTTTCAAAAGTATTTAGGAAATACAATGAAAGGTGATTATACTCTATTTTTGACTCAAAAAGAACAAATATCAGCTGAAGGAAAAAAATATAATAACTATGTATTAGATATTTTAAAGACAGAAGATTTTGATTTAAATAATTTTAGTGAAAACAAATTGATTGAAGATAGAGCTTTACCATTAGAAGAAAACAAAGAAGAAACAAATATTTCAAAATTAACTTCAAAAAGAAGTAAGAAAAATAAATTGGTTTCAGAAGAAGATAAGAAAACAAGTCAGGTAGAAAAAGTACAAGAAATTGAAAAGCAAAATCAAGCAACAGATAATTCAATAAAAAATGAAAATACAAATAAGACACATTATTATTTATATGAGACTAGATATCAAAATTTCAAAAAAAGAGGAGTAGATACAAAATATTTAATAGCCAAAGTTGTTGATATTGAAGACAATACAATGGAAATTATTATAAATCCAGAATATATGGCAGAAATTGAAACATGTGATATAGGAACTGAACTTGCTGTTGAAATTGAAAAATTTGATGAATATATTATTGCAAAAAAAGTTGAAATTTTGCGAAAAGTACCAAAAAAAATAGTAGCATAGGCAAATATACTACTACATATTAAAAGAAAATCACTATACGAATAGTATAAGATATGAATCTAAAAAAAGTCAATAGTTTAGTGAAAAAAAAGTAAGGAGAAAAATAAAAAATGAAAACATTTACATATAAAGACTATAAAAATTGTTATTTTATAGTAGAAAGTTATATTAGAAATAATATGGCTATGGAGATAAGAATTGAAAATGCCGAAGGAGCAATTATGGATTGTACTATATACGATGATAGTTTTTTTTATACTCCAAGTATAGTTGCAATAAAAAATTATTCTGAAAATTCACATATAACTGAATTTCTAATGAAGTTAGGTATTGTTAAAGAAATTATAAATAGGATTCCATGTAATTTTTATGTTTTAGATACTCTTAAGACAGACAATCCACAAACAATAGATTTTTGTTTTATTGATAATGATAAGTTAAAAGAATATTGTAAGTCTTGGAATTATAATGTTTAATAAATTTAAAAATAATGAAATTGTTATTGTAAATGGATTTGGAAAGGAAAGAGGAACATATTACAAAAATAGAATTGCAAAAATTATATGTAGAGATCCATTTTTCTTAGACTACAATATAAAATTTATTGATGGAACAGAAGATTGGATTAATGGAAAATATTTGAAAAAGTTTGAAGAGGAAGGAGAAAAATAAAAATGCAAATTACACGAATAAAAACGAGAGGGTTTAGAAAATTTGAAGAAGAGTTTGAAACCGATTTATATAATACAACTTTAATTACAGGTGGAAATGCAAAGGGAAAAACCAATATATTATATGCAATTGTATGGGGCTTTTTAGGAACAAATTTAACAGGAGATGATAAAGTTTTCCTTGGAAATAAAAATGCAGATAGTTGCTATGTAGAATTACATTTTATAGATAATCTTGGAGTTAAGCATATATTGAAGAGACAAAAAAATAGATATAACAATTTTAATAATTTTTTATTGTTAGATGAAAAGCAAATAGAACAAAAAGAATTAGTCTCTTTTTATAAAGATAAGAAGTTATTATTATCAATACTAAATTCAAATTATTTTATTAGTCGTTCACCATCAGAGCAAAAGAGTTTACTTGATAAGTATTTACCGAATATAGATATTAGAGAAATATATGAGAAACTAGATAATGATGAAAAAAATATTTTAGAAGGTTGCCCTACAGATGTAACAAAGTATATTAATGAATTAAATTCAAACAAATTAATGTATGAAGATAAAATAAAAAATTTTCAAGGTAAAATTGCTTATGCTGAAAATATTATTAATCAAAAACTAGAAGAAGCAAAAGATTTTAATAAACAAGAAGAATTAGATTTATTACTTCAAGAAGTGTCTTTTCTAAAATCCGATAAAAAAATTGAAAACAGGGAAAAACAAATAAAAGTTATTGAAGATATAAACAAACAAATAGAAAATTATAAAATTCAAATAGAAAATATAAGTAAGAAAATGATTCAAGGAAAAAATATTTATATGTCATTAAAAAATGATACAATCTCTTGTTGTCCAACATGTAAGCAAAAATTAAATAATATTGGAAGGATAAGTGCAATTCAAAAGATGAAAAGTGATTTAGAAAATGATTATTCTACTAAAATTAAATTAGAAGGTGAATTGCAAGAATTAAAGAAAAGACAAGCTATTGAAAAATGTAATTTGTATGCATTAGGAAATGAAAATTCTGAAGAACAAAATGAAAAAATTAAGCAAGTAGATATGCAAATAAAAGCATTAGAAAAAGAAAAACTAGAAGTAGAACAATTTAATACATCTATTAGGATAAAGAAAAATAATATTCAAGAAGCAAAGGAAGATATAAAACAATTTCAAGAAAGTATTGCTGATTTATATAAAAGTATTGATAGTATAAAGAAAGCAAAAGATATCGCACAGAAACTACTTATTAATTATATTGAGGCAAAAATGCAATTTGCAACAAAACATTTGAAAAATGTAAGTATTAAATATTATAGTGTTTTAAAAGATAGTGGAGAAATAAAACAAGATTTTATTATTACGTATAAATCAAATGAATTTAAAAATCTATCTAGGTCTGAAACTATTGCTACATCACTTGAAATCAGTAATATGCTAAATAAAATTTCTGGAATTAATTTTATGCTTTTTGTTGATGATAGCGAAAGTTGTGCTGATTATGATTTTATAGAAGAATTTGCAGGTAATACCCAAATTGTAGTTTCTAGAGTTGAAAAGTCAATGAATCTAAAAATATCAAATTATGAAGGAACAAAGGCTATGCAATTGGTTGCATAGTCTTAATTATAAAAATGGAGGAGAAAGACGAATGAAAGTAAAATGTTTATTAGTAATGCCAGGAAAAGAAGTACAACAAGCTAAAATTCCTGCAAATATTAAGTTTATAAAGGCTTTATTAGGAAAAGAGTTGCAGATGATAAAAATAAATGAAAGTAATACTATTTATTTATCTAATAATGTAGATTATACGGAGCAAAATAGAATTTTTAGTGGTTATATATTGATTGGGACTTTTTTAGTTGTATCAGTAAAAAATAATAAAATTGTGTCAATGAAAAAAAAGGATATTAGAAAATATACAAATATGTTTAAATTATCAAAGCATCAGAAAAAAATAAAATATTTTAGAGAAGAATTTCTAGAAGAATATTATTTTAATCAAAGAAAGATGAGAGAAAAATGTGAAAAGCATAATAAGGAATATATTTTTAAGGATGCAGCATAATCATGAAAGGATTGAGAGAAGATGAATAGATATGAAACAATATTTTTACTAAATACCAAACTAACAGATAGTAAACGAAAGAAAATAGTAAACATGGTGAAAAAATGTATGCATGAATATGGCAAAATAGAAAATTTTAGAGAAATTGGAGTAAGAAAAATACCATATGAAATAAAGAAACAAAAAGAAGCATATTATTATGAAATAATTTTTTTGGTACAACCAGAATGTATTGTTGAACTTGAACGATTGTATAGAATTAGAGATGAAGTTTTACAATATATAACGATTAAGATTGATATATAGAAAGGATATAAAAATGAATAAAGTAATTTTAATAGGACGATTAACAAAAGATCCAGAAGTAAGATATACACAAACAAATAATACAATGGTAGTTTCATTTTCATTAGCAGTAAATAGACGTTTTTGCAAACAAGGAGAAGAAAGGCAAGCTGATTTTTTTAATATTGTTGCATGGAATAAATTGGCTGAAAATATTTCTAAGTATATAGTAAAAGGAAATCAAATTGCTGTAGTTGGGAGATTAGAGACAAGGATATGGGATGACGATAATGGTCAAAGACATTATATTACAGAAGTAATAGCAGAAGAAGCTGATTTTATAGAATCTAAGAATAAGCAACCAAATGACTCAATATTATTTGCACAAAGTGTTGAAAATAAAACGTTAGGTGAACCAGATTTTTCAGTTGCTGAAGATGATGATTTGCCATTTTAATGGAGGAAAAAGTAATGGAAAAGAATATAGTAAAAGTTAAATATGAAGATAATTTTTGTCCTAGAACTTTTTTTGGAAAAGAATATACATATTTCACGAGTATAGCAGTAAATAAAGGTGATTTAGTAAAAGCACCAACAAAATATGGAATCAAAATTGCAAAAATTATTGAAATAAATGTTTCACAAGATGAAATTAAAGGAATAAAGCAATATATGAAAACTATTACTACAAAGATAAATAAAAATAGATATATTAATTTCTTTGAAGTGGTAGAAGAAGCAGCTTAAATAAATGTGTAGAATGATTTATAGAGATAAGATTAATTTTTAATCTTATCTCATTTTTTTAAGGAGAAAGAAATGGAAGGAAAAGAAAGATTAGAACAAGAAACAATTGAAATGAACAACTATAATGTTGTTTTAATATTCAATTATATAAAAGATAAGGATGAGTTACAAGAAAAATTTGACAATGAAGAAAAAACGATAAAAGGTATGTATGAATTTATATGTGGAAAAGCTAAAACACTTGCTCAAAATGGTGTTGCAGCTGTAAATGATAAAGTAGTATATCTATGGGCAATAACTTATTTTTGTAAGAGTAATGAAGAATTAGGGATAAAAAAGGAAGAAAAGAAAATAAAGAGTGCTACAGATGCTTCAAAAGAAGGCATTTCAGATAAAGAAAAAGGTATTAAAGAGTCAGATGAACAAGTATCAATATTTGAGGAGGTATTGTAGTAATGGGATATATAAAGGTAAAAGACAAAGAAATATTAAGAAGAATAGATGAAGAATTTATTTTACCAAATGGTTGGGATGAATTTGTAAAAAAGCAGGCAAAGTCTCATAATCTAATTATAAAATCAAGTAAATGCAGATGTTTTTGTACTAATTGTAAGAGAGAGTTTGTGAGTAATAAAAGAATAAATGAATATGAAAAATGTCCACAATGCCATAATAAATATTTAATAAAAAGAAGTAATTTAAAGTATTATAAATTTAAAGACTACTTATCAATATTAGATAAAGTTGATAATACTTTAATTGTAAGATATTTTGAATTAAAAACAACTATGGATTCACAACATCAAGCAAAATCATCAGTTGTAGAGTTTGGAAGAGAAATTCCAGACAAAACAAGTAAAAGAGCTGTATATGTAAATGATAGAGTATCTAGGTGTCAAGGTTGTATTCATATATGTCATAGTAATTATTATGATGAAAGAAAATGGAGAGAATATACTCGTAATTATTCACTTATTGATTATTCAATTCCATTTCCAAATAATATAAAAAATACTTTAAAAGATACACCTTTTAAATATAGTAGAATATGGGACATTGTAAAACACTCACCATTTTATTTAGATTTGGCAAAACTAATACAAAATACGTCAGAAATATTGAAAGTCGAAATGCTAGCTAAGCTAAAACTATATAAATTAGCTTTAAATGCATATTGGTGTAATCCTAAAGGATCTTTTCAATCAATTTTTGGTGTTCCTAAAACATTTTATTCTTTTATGAGAAGAAATAATATTACATATAGGCAATTAAAAATATTAAGAATATTACAAGAAACTGATATTAAGAAAATTCATTATTTAGAGACTTTTTCTGGTTATTATAATGATGAAACATATACTTTTGAAGAAATTTCAAAATACATTAGTTTAAATCGTTTTATAAAATATTCAAAAATGAAACGTCATAGAATAGATATACATATGTATGCAGACTATTTAAAATTTGCAAAAGCATTAGGACTAGATTTAAAAAACAATAAATATGCTTTTCCTCAAAACTTAAAAGATTCGCATGATGAACTAGAGAAACAATACAAAATTAATAATACAAAAATTATAAATTTAGCAATAATAACACGAAGTAAAGAATTATTAAAAAATACTTTTAAAGATAAAAAATTCATTATACTTCCAGCAACAAGTATAAAAGATTTACAAGATGAGAGTGCTCAACAAAATAATTGTGTAAGAACCTATGCAGAAAAATATGCTAATGGCGAATGTGATATTTATTTTATGAGAAATATAAAGAATCCAAAAAAATCTCTTGTTACAATTGAAGTAAGAAATAATACAATTGTACAAAGTAGAATAAAAAATAATAATCAACCTACAGAAAATGAATTGAAATTCTTAAAAGAATGGGAACAAAATATATTGAAAGGAGTAGCATAAAGTGATGGAAGAAGTGAGTGAAAAAAAGAAGAAAATAGAAATTGTTTTTGATAAGATAAAAAAAGGAATAACAGAAATTATAAAATCTGGAGAATATGAGAAGTTTCTGGAATTTAGTAAAAACTTTCATTCATATAGTTTTAATAATATGGTTCTTATATATATTCAAATGCCAACTGCAACAAAAGTAGCAGGTTTTAAGACTTGGCAGAAGATGGGAAGAAAAATAAAATATGGTGCAAAAGGAATACAAATAATTTATCCAATTAAACAGAAATATGAGAAAAAAGTATTAGATAATGATGAGGAAAAGAGAGAAGTTATTGAATATATTACATATAGAGCTACATATGTATATGATATTTCTCAAACAACAGGAAAAAAATTACCTTTTGAAAATGAAGTAATGAATACGAATACTAAAAATGATTTATTTTATAATTTATGTGCATTTTCTCCATTTCAAATTAAAGAAAATGAAGGGTTAGGAAAAGTACAAGGATATTGGAATCCAAAAGAGAAATGTATTGTATTAAATAAAATGTTATCTATTGATGATAAGGCTTCCACATTACTTCATGAGCTAACGCATGCTTTTTATGATGATTTTAATTATAAAAGTGAAAGAAATTTGTCAGAAACATTTGTAGAATCAGTAGCTTATATTGTGGCTGATCATTTTGGATTAGATACTTCAAATTGTAGTTTTAAATATATACTTTCATGGATTGATGGAGATATTAATATTTTACTAGAGTTAGGAGAAAAAATACAAAAAACAGCAAATGAATTTATAAAAAGACTTGAAAATTATATGGAAATAGAAAATATAAAGGTAGCAGGATAAGATTGAAAGGAAAATGTTATGGATAGAAAAGATTATGAAGAAGTAATAAGACATATTAATATATTAAATGTTGCATATCACTTATGTTTAGAAATAAAAGAAACAAGAGGATATGAATATAAGGCAATTTGTCCATTTTGTCGGATACAATAAAAATAGTAAAATAGCAACAATGAGCCTTAATATACAAAATAATAAATATTGTTGTAGTAGATGTGGAAGTGGTGGATATTCAATAGGGTTATATGCTAAAGTGAGAAATATAGATAATAAAAAAGCATATAAAGAGTTATTAGAAAAAGAATGTTTTTCGATTCAAAAAAGGAATATAACAATAAGCCCTATAAATGAAATTGCTGATATTGATAGAAGAAATGCAGTATATACTGCATTTCTGAAAATGTTAAAACTTGAACAAAGCAGCAAGCAAAAACTAAATAAACTTGGCTTTTTAAATTCGACTATTGAGGAACAAATGTATAGAACAATACCTAATAAATGTATTCTACGAAGATTAATTGCATATAGACTTGCAAAAATGTATGATTTATCAGGCATTCCTGGATTTTATCAAGAGGCAGATTTTAAATGGACTTTTTCAGCTGGAAAAGGTATATTTATACCAGTTTTTGATGAAAATCATAAAATACAAGCTTTATCAGTCCATTTAGATAAGCCTTTTAACAATACAAGGGATATGTGGTTTTCTAGCAAGGACAAAATTAATGGAACAGGAGTAAGAAACATATTAATTAAAAACAATATTTGGGAAGATACTGATACAGTAGTATTAACAGATAATTTTTTATTGGGAAATTATATAAAAGCAAGTTTAAATGTTCCAATGCTTGCGTTCTCTAACATTAGTAATTCATATCAAGTATTAAAAGCTATTGAATCTGTTAATGTTACTAATATTATATTTGTATTTAAAGTTGGACAAAATGATAATTTAGATTATATTATAAATAGGATTTTTAGAGATTTGATACCACTTGGATATAATCTTGAAACAAAAACATTAACAGAATTTAAAGAAATATTAGATGAGGACTTTTTTACGTTGTATTCATTGAAAAAAGTTGCATAATTAGCGTATGAAAAAATTATTTTATGGCTTACTCTTATTTATAGGGTAAGTCTTTTTTATTATAATAAGAAAATTTGAAAAATTATGAGAATAAGTTTTAATAAAAAATAAAAGATAAGCTAATATTAAATTTGATTAAAAATAATGCAAATTTATAAAAAATATGATAAAATTAATAAAAAATTTTAGGAAGTGAGACAAATGACAGAAAAAGAATTAAAACAATTTACGAAAGAATTAATTGAAAGTAAAGAAATAGAAAATACCAATTATATAAGGTACTCATATTATGAGTTAAAAGTAAAAGATAATCTAACAGAAAAAGAAATAGATTATGTATTAAAAAGTAGTAGAGATTATTTTGAGAATAAAGGGTATAAAGTTTATTTTACAAATGCGGAATTTGAATATCAGAATGTAAAAAGAAAAGTAGAAATTAATGAATATATGATAGCATTTAAAGAGTAAAGAAATATATAACGAAGCAATATACATATAATTAGGATTGCTTATAAATAAAAGATAAGGAGAAGTAATACAATTAAAATTTGTTACATCTCCTTATTTTTTATAAAAAATAAATATTACGTATTTTATAGGTATTATAACAAAAAAATATTTTGTAAACTAATAATTAAACTTTTTTTTACATTTTTTAATATAAAATTATTAATATAGTATAATAATTATATATTATTTTGAATAAAGGAGAAAGAAATAATGAAGAAGAAAATGAATTTAAGGTATATATATATAGTTTTAGTGAGTGTAGTGGCTGTTATTTTCTTATGGATGGTAAATAAGAAAAATAATTTGAGTGAAAGTATTGATGTTAATGTAATTAGTATGGATGATTTTATTTTTAAAGCAGAGTTTGATATAAAAAAAGATATTCTTAACCAAAATAAGAGAATAGATAAGATTTATATTCCTAATTTATTAATAACAGATGAAAACAATAATATAATAGTTGCCGAGTTTGAAAATGAAGAAAAGTATTTTGAATTTTGTAAAAAGAGAAATATTGAAGTAACATTTACCAATATTGCATATAATGATGGAACGGAAGGATGGGAGAAAAAAGGAGAGAATCAAGAAACATATCAATATTTATATATTACACATTCTAATCAATTTCCAAAATCCGAAAAATTGAAATTTATTTTTAATGAGGTTAAAATAAAATATGAAAATAATGAAGAAGAAACTATAATTGGAAATTGGAAAATAGAAAAAGATATATCAAATGAGACAAACAAAAGAGAATCTATAATATATGACTTAGAAAAATCAAATGTTGAAGGTGTAAAAGTAACAAAGGCAGTTACTTCTAATTCAGTAACTAAAATAGAATTGGAAATGAAATGGAACAACCCCGTATATAATGATACTGATGATGATGTGGAAAAAAATAAAAAAATAGAAGAATGGCTAAATGAAGAAAAAAAGATTGAAAATTTGGGAATACCATTAATTGAGGATGAATATATTCAAAATGATGAGGAAAGAAAATTTTTTCCATTAAAGAGTAATGATGGGGATGGAGGATATACTCAAAATCCAGATGGAGATTTTTTCTATCATCAGACATTTAATATGTCTGCTGTAGATAATACAAATATAATAAAAGTTATACTTCCATTAAATGGAGTGTTAAGAGAATATTTTGATGTAGAACAAATCGTATTAGAATTAGTAAAAAAATAATATTTAACATTTTTTTACTTTTTAATCTAAAATAAGACGGATATGATAAACTAAAAGAGAAAGTTAATTCTTTGAAGTTTAGTATAAATATACTAAACTTTTAAGATAAACAGCTAGAAAGTTCAAAAACAGGAGGTAATTTTTATGAAAGGCAAAATTGCACGGCATTTTAGTTTTTTGTTTTCATTAGTGTTTATGTTTCTTTCTGTATGTAACTCGATGCAAGCTTATGCTGCCGAAAACACTTATGATGTCACACGGCATTATAATGTTAATGGCAAGGAAGTTACAATTAATGGTTTAACTTCTACAGATAATGCTGATGACATTATCAAGATGGCCCAAAAGCAAATCGAAGATTCTGATGGTGATGTAACAATTATGCCTGCTTCAACGGCATATGGCGTCGGAAAATCCTATCTTGGTAGCTTTAAGTTCTATGGTGAAAACCGAGGAGCTTACCACACCATGAATGGTAAAAAGATGAGTTATATTGTTGCATACAAACAAGCAGATAACATAGAGTATTCTGTAGATATGTATGTGGCGTGTTACCAGTATGGTGGCAAGCGAATGGATTATATGAATATGAATGTTTTGGGAGGACAGTATAATTCCAGTGATGGATACTATTATTATACTAGTAAACAATTTGATATTGTTTCTGGTGTTGATTATAGATTCTATTATTCTTGTTCTACATCTGGTGGTTCGGCAAGTGATCCTGTAAGAACTGTGTATGTGAAAATGTGGGTGATACTTTCTAATTAAATTTTAGTTCTTTTGGAAAAAATTAAATAACACATGTCTTTCTAGCTGTTGAATAGGTACTCTTTATGGAGTACCTATTTTTATGTAAAAAAATGTATTTAATTAATGATTATTATTTAATTTATTTATTATTGTATACATTACTTGTTTTGGTTTTGGTTTTGATATTGTACAAAGGTTAAAATAAGAAATCAATCTTTTTTCAGAACAATCATAAAACATTGAATTGGTGGCAATAGAGATATTACATTTTATATTGTCTATGGGTTTATTATATTTTTTTGCAATAATTGGGTAAACTTTCTTAGAAAGACAATTCAATGAGTTTATATTAGTATAGGCTAAGTATATACATTCTGCTAAATATTTTGTTCCAATGTAAGATAGATTATATCCTATATATTCTAATTCGTTTTTTATCAAAGGAAGTAGTGTTGAAGTATTTTGCTTGATACTTATTAAGCTTAAAGAATTTGCGATTTCTTCTAAGTTTTCTAGCAAAAGTTTATAATCTTTATCCTTTTTTACATAACTATATATATAATGATTATTTAACATACCCTGAAATTCAGAATTATTAGATAAAATAATAATTGATTTTTCATATATTTTATAATATGGTTGTAAAATATGATTTATATCTAGAATGAAGTTATTTTTTAATTGATCAATATCTATTAATATTAAGTCTATTATACCAGTATTAATTATTTGAGTTAAATCAGGTATAGTATTTACTATAGAATAGACTCTTATAAGAGTACTATTTTGAGAAATATAATTTAATAAGTTTTTGGAATCATCAAGATTGTTACTAATTATTAATAAATTTAACATAATATTTTCTCCTTAAATTTGATATCTATATAATAGACGGAAAAATATGCTGAAGAGGGTGCAAAAATATCCAAAAAAGTAAAAAAAAGTAAAAAAAAATATATTTTTTTAGATAAATATTATGATATAATAAAATACGAAAAAATTATAGTTGATATGTTTTAGTAATTTATAAGATGATTTGCAATAAACAAAAAGGAGAATTTTATATGAAAAAAGTAATAAGCATACATTTTTTATCTTTTTTTGCAATTTCAGTATTATTTTTAATGACATCTCCATTTGCATTAGCAACTAATGAGACTAAAACGATACGGTTAAAGAATAATAATCCGTATTCTTTGATTGAAACATATACAGTTGATTCTGATTTTATTATGAAAGGAAAGTATTATCGGGGAGCTGATAGAAAGTATAGTGGAAATTATCTTACTTATACAGTTATCATTACAGATTCTAATGGCAACCCAGTAGATAAACAGGTCTCTGTACAGTTGTGGGATTATAACCATTCTTCTGCTTTATATGCTAATGGAGTGGATGCAAATGGAGAAGCAGTAACGATATATAATATTCCGATTGTTTCAAATAGAATGTATTATTTTAAGTATTATTTAGTCAATGGATCTAGCTCTAATTTAAAAATAAGAATGATTATTAACGATTGGAGTTAAATTAGTATAATAATTAATATATTGCAAATCATTTTATAATAAACAATAAGAAACCTCTGAATTGAGGTTTCTTATTGTTTATTATAGAGTTATTTCTATTTTTAAATTTTTTTCAAAATCTATTTTTATATCTAAAAATAATTGCTTTATATTGTCATATTTAGAAATAGGATAGATTAAAGTTAAAGTACTTGTATTTTCGTCAACATTATTTTTTGAATACATATAAGAAGAATTATATATATTATTATTTTCATCCTTTAGCGGGATTAAATTATATGAGTAAAGTATATTTTCATTAAATAAAGTATTTAGCTCTAAAGTTATTTTTAAAGAAGAGGCTTCTTGACTTAAAGTAATATTATTGACAAATTCATTAGGTGTATAATAAGTTTTTTGTGTGTTACTATCTACAATTTTATCTGATAAATTAATAGAAAAATTCCAATTTCCATATATATATTTCTTTTCATTTTGAGTTTCTACAAGTATTTTTGAAATTTCTATATAGAGGGTTTCTGTATTAGGAAATTTTTTTGATGTTACCAATAAAGAATCTCTTATTGTGAAATTATCTAAATGTATAGGTTCAGCAATTGATGTTATAATAAATGCATTTGAATTTATATTATGGTCAAGTTCTGAAATATAGCATAATATGTCATTTTTTTCATTTTTTATAATTAATTCAGATGGTTTAATATTTTTTACATCAAGGCTTTGTGTTGTATCAGTATAGATTAGCGAAATATCTAACGTAGTATTGTCCATTAATATATAATCAGATTTTATTCCAATACCATTGCAAGTAAAAAAATCCATATTTATATTTTGAATATATCCATTATCGATAGCTGTATCAATGCCACGATTACTATTATTAAAAAATTTGGAGATTATATTAAAAATATCATTAGCATATATTGTGCTTGAAACAGCAATTGAAAGTCCAATTATAAATATAGCAATTCTTTTTAATAAGTTATATTTATTTTTGTGGGTTGAAAATGCATTTTCAATAGCATTTTGAGAAGAAAGAGGAATTTTATTATATTTTGGGTTTTTATAGTGTTCAAAAACAATTTTGTCAAATTCATCATTATTCATTTATATCTCCTCCTTTTTTATATAATTGTTGTAATTTTTGTTTTGCACGTAGCATTTTACTTTTGACAGTATTAACATTAATGTTTAAGATTTTAGATATTTCAGTTGGAGTATACATATTTTTATAATATAATGTAAGTATTAATCTTTCATCTTTAGATAATTTCCTTATTAATAAGTCAAAATCAATATCATTTTCTTTTTCTTGATTATCTTGTTCCGTATAGAATTTATTTATGTCGGTTAATGAAGAAATTTTATTAAAGATTATATGCTGTTTTTCTTTTTTTCGATAGATATCATGACATTTATTAATTAAAATTCTTATAATCCACGTTTTAAAAAAAGTATAATCTTTTAAGGTATTTAGTTTTTTATAAGAGGTTATTATAGTTTCTTGTAGAGCATCATTAATATCTTCTATATTATCTAACTGAGAGTAGGCTATTTTATATAGTTCTACTTGAAATAATTTAATCAATTCAATATATGAATTGTGATCGCCTTCTAATGAACGGGCTATTAAATCTTTCATTTTCTATCTCCTTTCAGCATTTATTATATATTTTGTTTAACTACAATTCAAGAAAAAATATATAAAATAAAAGTAAAAAAATTAACTTTTTTTTACTTTATATGTTTTAATTGGTATTTTTTGTTATTATATTAACACAAGATGATATTTCAATTATATTAAAAATTTTAATCCTCTCTATATACAATTAATTAATATGGAAAATAAATTGAAATGTAATAATATAAAAAAGTGAATAAATATTTAGATAATGAAAATGAGATAGATGTTGATATTTTATTGAAAAAAGTAAATGAAATACATAAGGAGAAGTATTTAAGTGACAGAGAAATATCAGTTAATGTATACGAAAGTAGTAAATATAAAATTCTTGTTATAAATTTAGATTTTTTCAAGAAGATATAATAAATGACCTTTATCCATTGATAAGTGATTTACTATATTCTTAATTTCTGCCAAGACATCTATTTGTGTCTTGGCATATTTTATAATAAAAAAATCAATAATTATAATATATAGAGATTAACATAACTCGACGCAAAAGATTTCTAAAATATAGTCTTAAATATGAAAGGAGGGAAATTTTTCATAGGAAATTACAAAAGATTAAAAATCTAAATATTGTAAGGAGGAAAAAATTGCAACAATAATAATACTAGTAATATTATTAGTAAATTCAGTTTTTAATCTTGTTATTGCAGTTACTATAGAAGATACTAATACACTAGTAGCAGAAAATGATAGTACAAATTTAATAGAAAATGATGATATCAATACTATTGAATCAGATTCTATTAATAAAAGTGAAGAAAAAAATGAAACAAGTAATACTTTATCAAGTGAGATTAATGGAAATATCATTGAGGATACTACTATTATAGAAAATACTGAAAATGAAAATGCCAATACATCTGACATAGACACTATTAAAGATGGAAATATAGAAATAGTTTCAGATGATAATAGTAAAGTAAATCCAGAAATAAAAAAATTATTAAATATGTCAAATATAAATGATATAAGTGTTCTTAGTACAAAAGTTACACAAGAACAATTTGAACAAGTATTTTTAAGTATTCAAAACAATTCTATACAAACTAATAGCACTTATTCTAATAATTTGGGTATTTGGATAAATGAAAATGATAGAGAATTAATAAAAAATTTTATTAATAATCATAGTTCATATACTTATTCAATAAATAATGGTGGATATTTAGTCTGTGATAAAATACTTAGAGTTAATGAAGTATTAGAATTAATAGAACCACAAGAAACCGAAATGGACATTGCTATAAATAATGTTTTATCAGAAAACAAAAAAATCATGCTTAAAGTAACAGATTCTTATTACAATTTTAATGAAAGCAATGCAATAGAATCAAAATTATTTGATGATGATGTAAAATCAAAGGCATATGAATATGATGGCACTAGAATAATATTTTTAAACTCAAAATTTTATAATACAAATGAAATTAATTATAATTTAGTTTTATCAGATGATTTTATAAAAGTACTAGATGACATCCAATATAAAGTATTAATTGGTGAAATTCAGTTAGGAAAAGAGTTAATTAATACTAATGAAAGTGGAATTACTACATATAATTTTACTGATAATGGACAATGCTATGGTTCAGCCAAACTGAGTCAAATAGTATATCATGGACCAAATGATAATGGTTCATATTGTAAAGTTGGAAGTATTAGTAGAAATGAAACTATAGCTATACTAGGCTCAGAAGGTGATTATTATCATATATTATATGCAGTATCTAATTCAAGTAATGAAAAAACTGGATATGTACTAAAATCAAATATATCAGCTTCACGCAGTGTTTCAGAGGAAATAATGACTGGGGGGTATAGATATGCTAATCAAGGTGTAGATATTAAATCTCGTGGCTTATATAGTGTATCAGTTTCTTATGGAAGTTTATCGAATACAGAAGGTGCAACATTATTATATGATTATAGGATGAATTATGGTAGTGAACAATATCAAGTTGGATTTGTAGAATATTGGACTGGTAATGGTATGAAAAGAGGATATGTAAAAATGGAATATTTAAGTAGTCCTTATAAAACAACAATAGCAAAAGCAGATTCTAAAAAGACTACCTATACAGGTCCTGATTCTTCAAGATTTACTTCAGGAACTGGTGCTATAGGAGCAAATGAATATGTTTGTGTTTTAGGTTATACAGGAAATTATGTATATATAGAATATAATACTAATACAGGAAGAAGAAGAGCTTTTTGTAACCAATCTGACTTAAATATTTCAACTCCATCAAGTTTAGGGATTCCAAAATTACCAGACTTACAAATGTCTCAGGGCTATTTATCAAATTCAAAACAAGATGTATCTGCTGGACCAGGAAAGGCAAAGAGTCTTTGTGCATATGTAGGGGCTATTGGAGAAAAAGAAAGTGTATATAGGCAAACAACAAATGGAACTAATCCATATAACCAACTAGGGTATACTTATATTGTTTACTATGCGGGAGAAAGTTTAAAAGGTGGATTTGTTCCTGAATCAACATTAACTATTGGAAAAAATCCATCAATTCCAGATCTTCCTGCTAGCGTTGGTAAAGATGGTGGTTTCAAAGAAGCTCAATATTGGCAATCAGGTCTTGGTAATCCAATTAGATCATATAAATTAGGAAATGGAAACAAAAGATTATATCTAATTTATGCACAACATGGCTTTGAAGATGAAGGTTATGGTGATGGTGTTGAAGTTGTAGACATAGCATATAAATTTATGGACTATATGTACAATTGCAAAGATGATAGTAATGTTCAAAATATATTATCAGATTGGACTATATATATGGTACCTTATTTAAATAGAGATGGAATTGAATCAGGAAGTAGTGAAAATGGACCGGGAAGATGCAATATAAAAAATGAAATTGATATAAATAGAAATTGGCCAACTGCAGTATATAAAGATTATCCAAAAGGTAGAAATTATACAGGTTCAAAACCTTTGCAAACTGTTGAGGCACAAGGATTAAGAGATATGCTAAATAAAAATGATGTTAAACCTGTAAGTGGATATACAAGTGTATTAATTGATATTCATGGTTGGGATTGTGAAACAATAGGCAGTTCTGAAGTAGGATCTTATTATCTTGAACAATTTAAGGAAGATTCAAATACACACTTCCTTTCACACAATGGTGGTCATTCTTTCCAATCTAGAGGACTAACATCAGGCACAGCTTCTTCAGGATATTTAGCACAATGGGCTGTAGAAAATGGTATAGATCAATCAATTATTCTAGAATTGCCTAGTCACACTAGTAGAAAAGAAGGAAATAGAAGTTTAAGTGATAGATTTAATACAGCAACAATAAATCTATTATCAAAAATGTAAAAAATATACTTCACCATTCTATATAAATTTATTTGATGTTATAATAGACAAAATATTAACAATATAGGAGTGATAATTATGAATAAAAAGAAAAAAATAATAATGATTACAATAAGTATAATAATAATAGTTCTATTATTAGCAATTAGTTTTACTGGCAGTAACAAAAGTCAAGATAAAAATAACTTTAATAGTAACAATAGTGTAGACAATAACATTGAAAATGAGATTATTGCTAATGACGATAGTAAAACTATTGAAGATACTAATACTAATGAGAAAAATGTAGAAAATAATTCCCAAATAGTAGAAGAACCCCAAAATATAGTTACTGAAGATACTGGTACTTTACCTAATGATGCTGGTTTAACTGTATCGGGAGTTTCAAAAACATTTAATCAGGATATTATATCTCAAGCAAATATTGCATATTTATTGGGGTGTGAAAATATTACAGAAACAACAAATTTTGAAGATTATATTAATAAGAATATTACTAAAAATGGTATTTTTATATCAAATGTTAGTGGATATACTAAAACAGACAATCCTTATGACTTTATAAAAGAAAATACTGTTTTTATGAAAGAACTGCTTTCAGCAATTGGATTCTCATATGATATAGAAAATAATTATTTAGTAGATAATAAATCTACTAGCGAACTAGAAAGTAAAATAAATAAAGTGATTTCTGGTAACAAAAAAGTTATAATAGGATTTCTTCCTGAATACTATGTTTATATTAATGATATGGACAATGGACTTGGTTTTGGAGGATATAGCAATTCATCATATATAAGTTTAAAACCATATAACAATATATATACATTTATATTTGATTTTAATTCAAGTAATAAAGATGATTTCTTTAGTATGATGGAAGAAATTGCAAACTTAGCTGATTAAATTATTATTTTTTCTTGATAATCTTAATTATTAACATAGATCTGCTTTTTTTATAAAGCAGATCTATTATTTGAATATGTTAAATTGGCACTTAATACTTTTGTTTTAAATATTAGGTAATATATAAATTTTAAAACAAGAGAAAAAATAAATATTAGTTATTAATAATATTCAAATTTGAATTAATACAATATAAAAAAGGAATATTACATTTTATATTTTCAAACTCACTATTATCAGGAAATGCAAGAATCAATTTATCTGCATTAGGTAGAGTAAAGGAATGAGAATTAATTAATTTTACTATTCCTTTTTTATTTTCATTATCAGCTACAATAATATGATAAAGTAAATTATCATTACTTAAAAAAGTTACATAAATAGGATAAAAGCCTTTATAAAATTGTTTAAATCTACCTTTATATTTGCAAAGAATATCTAAAGCAATAAGCATATTGTTATCAATTTTTTTTGTATTATGAATAAATATATTTTCTTTTTTACTTATAATGTTTCCTGGAAGAATACTTTTAAAATTATCTTTTGGGCTATTAAATAGAATTTGTAATTGTTCTAATTTAGCACAACCGAAGTCTTGTAAAAAATTTATTATTTCTATTTTTTCTTGATTCATCATATTGACCTCCTAAAATTTTTATTATTATTGGAAAAAATATAGTCTTTTAAATAATTCTTATTAAATATCCATAAATTTGTTTTTGATTTTCCTTAATTTCTGTAATTTTTATTAATACATTACTCAAAAGATGAGGGTAATCATTAAATCTTGGAGGAACACGAGTTAAACAAGTAACAGATACATTATCAAGTTGAACAATGATTCCACTATGTGTTTTTGAAAAAGCAATAACTTTACCAGTATATTCACCATTTTCTGTAATATATTTTCGAATTTCATTGAAAGGATTTAATGTAAAATCCTTTGCACTTAATTCAAAGATATTGTTTTGAATATCAATATTTTTTATTCTAACTTTGATCTTATCTCCAGGAGAATATAAATCTTTGCAGTTTAATATATATGTATGTTTTAGATTAGCAGCTTTAATAATAACTTCTTTTCCAAATAGTTCTACTAAAATATGTTTAATTCCTACAGCTAGAACACGAACCATTACAACATCATTTTTCTTTAATTTTGATAGTTCTAATTTTGAACGTAATTCCATAGCTAATTTTCTACTTGCTATTGCTATATTGGAGGTTAAATCAATATCTATAATGATAAAATCAATTTCTGCTCCAAGCATTCCTCTTATCATAGATTTGTTGAAATTTATAATACCTAAGTGTGTACTTGGAATTAGAATTTTTATATCATTATACCAAATTATTGCACAAGGAATATACATATTTTTATATTTATAATATTCATCTTCAATGCCACTAATTTTACCGGTTAAAATTCTTTTTTCTTCTTTGCTTCTTAATAAATTTCTAATAGAAACTTCTTTCATGAAATCACCTCCAATTAAAAATTATCCCAATTAATGTTTTGTTTTTTTACTTTTTCTACTTTGGGCTCATTTTTTTTATTTTGTTTTATAGTTATAGTATTAGGTATTATATTTTTAGTCCAATTTGGTTTATAATCATATATTGAACATTCTTCTAATTCTGAAGCTAATGGATGTGTTTTATAAAACATCTTGTTTAATAAAAATGGTTTATTTCCTCTTAAAATTCCGAAAAGTTTGTTAGATGAAAATCGCATAATTTCATCACCATTTAATAAATTTCTTTTTGTAGTTGATATAGTTTTTTGACCAAATTCTTCAATTTCACCCTCAAGAGAATTTGATTTTTTTATGCTTTCATTTTCTATAGTAGAAATCCCCAACATATTGCAAAAATAATCGGCTGTTAAAGTATCTGTTGTGCCAAAATTTAATCTTGTATCTGTATTTCCAATTATTTCTTGCCATAAATTATTAGGATAACGATTTTCAAGTTGACCAATATTTTGCATAATAGGAATTAAAGCAATTTGCCTACTTCTTACAGTACTTATTTTCTTGTTGAAATCTGGTATTGTACCAATATTGCAAAACTCATCTAGGAAGCAGAAAACATCGACATCACATTTCCCAGTACTTGTGGAGTCTGCGTATCTAACTAATTTTATAAATAGAAATGTAAAAAATAGAGAAACTAAGAAATCATTACTTGAATCAACATCACTTGTTACGACATAATATATACATGGCTTTTGTGCCGGTAATGTTAAGTCAATATCACTATCAGAAGTAAGGTTTTGCAAATCTTCATTTTGAAATGATTGTAGTCTAGTTCCAAGACCTGTTAAAACACTTGCTTTTATTGTATCGGATCCACTTGCAAAGATATTATATGACATACGAGCAGGGCTTTCTGGAGAGAGTTTTTTAAACATATTATCAATTTCTTTAACATCTCCATTTGCAACCTTCTTATAAATATTGGTTAGATTATTTTTATCTAATAAGGTTTCTAAAAAATAGAATTCAAATGCTTTTAAAAGGTTTTCTTCAGCACGATTCCAAAATTCTTCGCCACTTTTATGATGTTTTTGAGTATTACTTATTATAACATCACTAGAGGTTTGAACGTCTGAAATCGTTTCATTTTCTCCGAAGAGGATTCCATCTATCAGAATGTTTAGTATCTTTTAAATTAAATACTTTTACAATATAATTTTTTTTCCTAAAATAAGTAGCTGTTATCCTATATATTTCTGCTTTTGGGTCAGTAACAATTATAGATTTGTTGAATTTGGATAGTTCTAGTAAATTAGGCAGTAAAAATGAAGTTGTTTTCATACTTCCAGAACTACCAAATACACTAATATTTTTATTAAAAAAGCTTTCAAATGGTAATTTGATAATTTTTTCATTATATGTCCCTAGAATTAATCCAGGTGTATCATTAAATCCTAAGATATTTTTCATTTCATTTTCTTGCATCCAGGTTGCAGTACCATGTGTTGAATCATTTTCTTTGGGCTTAATTTCAATTTTAGAAGGAGTAATTTTTAAACAAACTAATATTACATTTAATATAATAAAAACTGTTATAATGGCAATTATTATGCAAATTCTTATATATAAATTTGTTGATAGTGATAGTGTTATACCAAAACATAATTCTAAAATTTTAAAGTAATTGGAAATATTAAAATCAAGTATGATATTTAAAGTTAAACAAAAAAATAAAAATATGTAAAAACATACTTTTTTAAGCATATATATGTAACTCCTTTTTTATAAATTTTTCTGAATCTATAGATATATAATTACAAGTGGGAAGATATTTTTGTAAATATGGTTGAATTTCTTTAGGGGAAAGTACATCCATTTTTTTATTTTTATTCTCCATTAGAAAGTATTGTATTCTATTTATTTTTTCAGTATCGAAAAAATAGAATGTTGTAATGTATTTATCTTTATAATTTGTATAATCACAGAAGTTATAAGAAGATAAAGAGATATTATCATTTTTATAAATAGTATTAATTATTAAATGCCAATCGATACTATTTATATACTTTAATTTTTCTTTAGAAATGTTTGATTCTTCAATAATTAATACTTGATTTGTTCCAAAAGTAAAATCAGAAATATTTTTTATTTTACTTTTATCATCAATAAATATTATAATGTTTTTATAATTTCGTTCTTTTTGAATATCATAAATGATGGAATAAATATATTTATTATCATGTTGTTTAGAAATATGATATGTAAGATATTTAATGCCGTTTATAGTTAATATTCCAGTAAATTTACGGGCTATTGTTGTGAAAGTTTCTTTGTCTTTTATTGAAAAAGATGGGGAAAATGAAATATTGTTACAATTATTATAAAAAGCAGCAAAATGGCTTAAATATAATAGTCTTGGTAAATATTGTTTATTCCTATTAAGTTTGTTATATTCAAAGCTCATCAATTTTACATATTCAATTCCATTTTTATCAAGAACTAGATTTAATTTTATTCTTTTCAGAAAATTCTTTTTTATTAAGTTACTAATTCTTTGTTTATAGTATTTTTTACTTGTAAAGAAATAGTGGCAATCATTTGTATTTATGTATTGATATTTAGAAATAAACTTCATTAAATTTGTTTCTTCTATGCCATTAGGAAAATAGTTCAAAATGTTTCACCTCCAAAAGCTTAAAATATATTTTAAAATTTATCTAATATGGTATTCCAGCTCGAGCTAACGCTCTTGCTTACATACCTCAGCATAAAAAAATAGGGAATAGGTATAACGCAAAGTTTGATATAGCAATAATTATAAATAAATTTATTTATGGAAGATTTTAAAATCCAAAATAAAAAAAATACCATACTTTTAGAGAATGGAATTTTCTATAAAATTATCAATTTTTGAGCTATCTATAACATAAATTTCTGCATGAGGGGTAGTTGAATATTCACCTTTTACAGCATAATACATTTTTGATATGTTATCATCTTTTATTACTCCACTAGAAATTAAGGCATCTGAAATAGGTTTAATATATTTGTTATCAATATCCCAACCAGTTATATCATCAAATATTTTTATGAAAATAAAAACTTTACTATCAAAAACTCCTTTAAATTCTTTTGTTACTTCAGCAACATTTAATAAAATTCTTTTATATGTATGTGTTTTAAGATTTTTATAACTTGGTATTGTTTCTGGAACAAATATTTTTAAAATGTTATTTGATAACTCTGCAGAGTAATTGGTATCAATAGTTTTAATTTTTTCGTATTCATTTTCAATGTTTTTATTATACAACTTGATTTCGGATAAAATATTATATCTTCTTTTTTCAAAACTCTTAAAGAAAGTATCTAATTGAAAAGTAGTTAGACTTTTTGTTATTAGTATATTTTCAATATCTGTATTTAAAATTTGTAATTCATTTAATAGTTTTTCACTTATAATCATTTTTAATCCTTTCTTATGTATGATAGGGCAAATTAAAGTTTTTTTGTTAATTAATAGTATTAATGAAATTATCGTAACTATTAAATAAAATTGTTGTAAGTTCTTTTCTAATATCATTATTTAATGGATGAAATATATTTCTAAATTTACCATTTTTTAATTTTCTTGATGGCATTGAGATGAATCTTCCATTTTTTTCTGTTTCAACTAGGGCAATACCTCTTATTATAAATTTATTATCTAAAATAATATTTGCAAAAGCTAAAACAGGTCCTTTTCCTGATACTTTAAAAAATTTTACATTTGTAATTTTCATAATTAAAATCCTCCTATAATTATTTTTGGGGCAAATTAATAGAGAAGAAACTATAAAAAACAATTTATTTTCCAGTACGAGGTAAGATATTTTCGTGTTTTTCTACTGGTTTATGGACTATGGTAGTCCATTTACTAGTACATTCAGCAATCATATCAAAATATGATCCAAATGTTTTTGTGTGATTTGTAAATGTTTGACCATCTTCTAAATTTTCGAAAGATTTGCAACTCATTGTAGGTGATATAGTTTCTTTAAAGCCTTTTTCAACTTTTCCAAAATCAAACATTATTTCAATAATATATTCATCCTCTGTAAGATTTATCTGATTAAAATCTAAGTAATAATTTTCTTGTGTAGACATATTTTCTTTAAATAATATGTAATCTTGTGATTTATTTGTTTTATAATATACTTTATAAGTTAAATTTTGATTCCATTTTCCAGTAGTCATTGATTGTAGTTTTACATATTCAGTTGGAATATAATCAAACCATTTAAATTTTTCTAAATAGATATTAGAATTATTTGCTATATTAGAAAATTCATAATTCACATTATCATTTGGTTGTACTTCAATTGAACCTTTTTTGTCAACATCTACCTTAACATCTGTATGTTCATCTTTTATTGTTATTGGAACAATTTCTCCATCTTGTTTTATTTCAAAGTTAAAGGTATTTTCGTTTAATAAATAATAAACAGATCCGGAATCTAATTCTTTCAAGAAGTATTTACCATAAGGAAGCAAAGAACTTGTTGCTTTTCCATATTTATCAGTTTTTATTTTTTCAATTTCTAAACCAAAATCATTATATATTGCAAATGTTGCACCTTCTAATTTTTTGTTTTTATCTTCTGAATCTACTTTAGTAATTTCTAAATATCCTTTTATTTTTCTATTTGTAAAAGTCAGTGAAGTTATTTCATTTTCTTTTAATGTTACTAATGGGGTTTCAGTAGATAGTACATATTCTTTTTGTGTTTGTTTTTCAACAATTTTATAATTCTGATCAATAGGAAGTTTTTTTGTTATAGCCTCACCATTAGAGTTTGTTGTTATAGTATCTACAATATTATTATTAGAGTCAAGTACATCAAAAACAACACCTTCAAGTTTTATTTCATTGTTATCTTCGTCAATTTTTATAACTTTAATTTGACCTTTCTTTTTCTCATTGGTAAATGTTATAGTGCTAATTTGATTTTGTTTTAATGTGATAGTTTTTATATCATTATTTAATACATACCATTCATTAGTTTTGGTTTCTTTAATTTTATAGTCCTGGTCAATAGGAAGTTTTTTTGTTGTAGCTTCACCATTAGTATCAGTAACTAATGTATCAACAATATTTTCATTTTTATCATATACTTTAAATTCAACATTTGGAATTTTTATTTCTTTATTATCTGCATCAACTTTTATAACTTTAATTTGGCCTTTCTTTTTTTCATTAGTAAATATAATAGATTTTATTTGATTTTCTTCTAATTTAATTGTTTGGATTTCAGTAGATAAATCATATGTTGTAAGAGTTTTGGATTCTCTTATTTTTAAAGTATCATAATCTTTTAATGCATATTTTTGGGTTAATGCTTCACCATTAGAATCAGTTATGATTTTTTCTAATATATTATTATCTTTGTCTAATACTTCAAATTCGACTCCTTCAAGTTTAATTTCATTATTATCTTTATCAACTTTTATAACTTTTATTTGACCTTTTTTGGCTTCATTTTCAATTGTTATAGGTGTTTCCTTATTCCATTCTATTTTAATATCTGTATCTTTTCCTAAGTTGTATAATTTCCCAGTTTCTTTTTCTATTAATGTATAATCTCCAATTCTAAGGTTTGAAAGATCTATTTCACCATTAGAATCAGTTGTATATGTTCCTATGACTTTGTTTAATTCTTTTGAAAACAAATCGAATACAACCCCCATAAGCTTTATCTTATGATTATCTTTATCAACTTTGTAAATTTTTAAATTCCCTTTTTTATGTTCGTTTGATATATTTTTTATAGTAGTTTTATTAAATGTAACATTAACTTCAAAATTGATATCAGTTACAACATAGTTTTCAGGAGTATTAATTTCTTTTAAAATATAGTTACCAGGATATAATTTTGAAAATGTTGCAATACCTTTTTCATTTGTAGTAGCATTTCCAATTATTGTTCCATCAGTTTTACTTAATTGAAATGTAACACCAGAAATTGGTTCTTTAGTATCTGTATCAGTTTTATTTATTTGAATTTTTCCTGTATTAGTAGATAAATTAAAGTTTCCAATACCAGTTATATTTCCAAAAGGGTCGGCAGTTATTGCATAATTTTGAGTTCCATCAATTCTAGTTTTGCCGAAAAATACAGGATAATTTTTTGCACATGCTTGAAGAGAAAAGATTGCATTTATGTCCGAATTTATTGAGGTTTTAGGTATTTTTACTTTGAAATTTGAATTACCATTAAATGTAGTTGTTTCATTATTATTCATGTCAGTTATTATTGTTCCATAAGGTAGACCATTGGTTGCTGTTATAGTGTAATTTTTTGTATTTATACCACAATCTGTTTTAAATTCCTGAGTGTAATAATTTCCATCTTCAATAAAATCTCCAACCTTTGATATTGAAATTCCATTTGTATAAGGAGTTTGCGTTCCATTTCTTCCAATATTAACAAGATTTACAATTGCATTGGTAATTCTTTCACCTCTTTCATCAGCACCACGAAATCTTGTTTCTGGATCCCAGTCATAAAGAATACAATAAACAGCTTGTTTTGTTGCAACAAAGGCATCAAATTCATTTTCAACATTCATTTCTTCTGGAGATTTATATGGATAGGCATTTATAATTGTTCTCCATATTCGTACATCGTCTAGTAAATTAGTTAAATCAACACTATAATCACCAGTTTCTCCAACACCATGGCTTTCTCTATTTAAACAATAGGCTGGATATTCATTTCCATTTTCATTATAAGTAACATATGTGCATATAATGTAACTCCATATTCCTTTTTCTTCTTTCCAGTATTGCAAATGAAAGCCACAATCACCATTATTTTGTAGATAAGCTTCATCTCCAATATCTTTGGCTAAAACTATATTGTATATGGAAAAGATGAATAATATTAATAGCATAAGTAAAGCTATTGACTTTTTTAATACATTATTTTTCATAATTTAAAAATCCTCCTAAATTTTTTTATAAAAAAAAGACACTAAGAGTGTCTTAAATTATATAACATTCAGTCATTATGAATTCTGAATTTATATATAAATCTTCTGCATAAATTCGTATAGTTCCGAATTTATGTTGCAAAGAACTTTTTACTCGATTTTCAGTAAAAGTGAATTGATTTGTAAGTTCTTTTATTGAGCTATCAACAATAATTTCGTAACCATATTTTTTCATAAAATCAGATTCATTGTTTGTTATAATATTTTTGATTTTTTCTATCATTTCTTCATTTTTTATATATTTTTCTTCTTGTATTTTTGAAGTTGGCTGATTATCATTAGTTTCTTGAGTGATTTTTTCTTGTTGAGATAGATTATTAGAAATATCTAGTTCTTCTTTTTTATCTTCTTCTTTAGTAGTAAAAATAGGTTCCTCTATTTTTTCAAAATAAGGTTGTTCCTCTGTAATAGTATAATCACTTGATGAAGGGGGAGAGAGAAGAACTTCTTCTGATTTTATATTTGAAGTGTCTTTTAGGGGGCTAGTAGTATTGTAAGTCGATATATTTGTTTCACTTTCGATGATTTCATCTTCTTTTTGAGAAAAATCTTGAGAGTTAGAATCTTCATTAATTTCTGAAAAATTATTATCGATTATGTTATAAGATATATCTTCTGACTTTTTTTCTGTTTGGTTGTTATGAGTAGGCATCGAAATTGACAAATCATAAATATTATTTGCTAAATTTTTTATGTTTGATTTATTTTTCAAAGTTAAGTATTTAGAAATAAAGAAACCTCCTGCTAGTATAAAAAATATACTAAAAATTATAATTGTTTTGTAATTTTTATTCATAACACATCATCCTTTCTAAATTAATATATTTGTAGGATAACATGTAGTATATTTTCTTGACAATGCTGAACAGAAAAAATTAAAAAATTTCCTTGGCTTGAACACAAAGTCTTAAATTTTTTTGTCCTTTTACACAAGTAATAAGTGTTAAAGTATTAGTATCAGTATTTCCTAGAGAGCTCCAATCAGTTTCGCTAATTTTTGAAATATTACTTACTTCATATTCTTTTGTTCCTAAAAAGCAAGTATAATGTATTTTATCGCCAGTAGATAATGTATGTAAATTAGCCCAATATGAATTGCTATTATGTGCTGCTAAACATACATTTCCTTCAAGATATGGTGTATTTTCAAAATGGCCAACACCTTTTGCAAGAGTTTGCATAGAAGTTCCTTCATAAATTAATCCCTCAAAATTAATCTTGTCAATTTTTATAACACCAAGTACATTTTTTCCATCAATGTGTAACATTAAATTATCAGTTGAATCTGTTTTGGTATTAGTATTTTCTGTATCTAGTCTATTTTGTGTATTATTGCTAGAATATTCTTCATACACATAGTTTATTTTAGTTTTATTCATAAAATATTTAACTATAAAAAATGTAGATATTGTTGCAATAATTATAAGAACGACTGTAATTGATATTATAATTACTTTTTTGTGCAAAACTAAAAATCCTCCTTCCATTAAAATTTTGAAATGTAGTTATATCACCGCCTTTCAATTAGAATAGTTAAAATACTTTAATTTAAGTATTTTTCTATATACTTTGAAATTTTAGAAAATGGTGTAGCAATGCTGATTTCTTTTTTTATATCTTCAATTTCAAAAGGATCAAAAATAAAGTCATATATTCCTAAAAAAAGAGCATCTTTTAATTCTGGTATTTGTGCATTTTCAAGAATTAAAATTACTCTTATATTTTTTTCTCTAACTTTAAACATAAAGTCTTTAAAATTGTACTTATTGGGTTGTAATGTAGCAATTAAGACATTTGCTTCTTTTTCTTCCAATATGTAATCTGGATAATATACAACTCTACTATTTTCAATATTTTTGTTCAAATCTTTATTTAATATTTCATTATCTGTGAAAATTAAAACCATTTAAAAAACCTCCTATTTAAAATAAGTTTCAGGATTTACAAAACTTTCATTTATTCTAATCTCAAAATGAGCATGTGTTCCTGTTGAATAACCTGTTGAACCAACTTTTAAAACTGGATCACCTTGTTTTATTTGTTGACCTGTTTGTACTAATATTTCAGAGCCATGTGCATATAAAGTTACAATATTGTTTCCGATGGTCTATCATTACCATATTTCCATACGCATTACTATATTTTGCTGTTGTAATAATACCATCAGCCATAGCTACAAAATTCGTTCCGATAGGCGCTCCGACATCTGTGCCACTATGCAATTTGTAAACTCCAGTTATAGGATGTGTTCTCATTCCAAAATGTGATGTGATTAATGTATAACCAGGTATTGGCCAAGTAAACATACCAGTAGGAATAAGACCTTTTCCATCATTTATTATTGTACTCGGTGTTGTTTCTTTATCTTTTAGCCATTCAGCATATTGTTTTTCATAATCTTCGCTCGAAAGTTTTTCAGCCATTTGCATATCATCTTCAGTTGTAAACATAGAGTCTACTACGGTACATACTGCTAAAACAATTAAAAAAATTACAATTAAAAATGGGATAAATGGTTTAATTATTTTAAAAACGATTTTCTTGAATTTCTTTTTGATTTCATTCTTCGTTTTTTCCTTTAAACTCATTTTCAGCCCCTTTCTGCAAACTATTTATATTGTTTAAATATTCAGTATTTTGCATAGACTTGTTATTTTTTGAAGATGGTTGTTTTTTATATTTGTATGAACTAAAATCTCCTTCAGCCATTTTTGCTCCTGCACTTAAATAAGCTTTTGTTCCTTTAAATCCAGCACTTGCAACATTCTTAACTACTGATTTTGGAGTTATTTTTCCATTACTCATATTATTTTTATTATTCATTTCAGATTTTGGCATTG
>ERZ827512.372-NODE-372-length-61911-cov-6.746363_pt1 | contig 61911 bp, 58 predicted proteins | sample MGYA00519916_ERZ827512 | MGnify/ENA primary metagenome ERZ827512 (study PRJEB31778, sample SAMEA3449335) | human gut metagenome | biome: human gut; feature: human-associated habitat; material: faeces | place: United Kingdom | collected 2010/2012 ... | reverse complement strand
AGTTCTCAGAACCTTCTTTCAAGAAGGTTCTGAGCGGGTCCGGGCAGCGCCCGGCGTTTTTCACCCTCCACCGTCAGTTAACCGTCTTTTTCACCCTCAGCCGCGCCATCGCACGGTTGAGCGCGATCTGGGTCTGGTGATATTCGATAAGGCTCTGCTTCTGCCTCAGCTTTTCAAGCTCCCGTTCCCGCGCCTCCTCGGCTCTGACGGCATCGATCTCCTCCGGCCATTCGCAGTCCTGCGTAAAGACAAGCACCTCGTCGGGGCGGACCTCAATGAATCCCTCGGACGAAAAGGCATTCCGCCACTCGCCGTCTGACTTTATCTTAAGGCTCCCTATCTCAAGCGCCGCAAGCATCGGGCGGTGAGCCCTGAGCACCGTCAGCTCTCCGTCGGGGAGAGTGCAGGTCAGAGCCTCGACCTCTCCCTTGAAAAACTGCCGCTTCGGCGTAAGTATCTCAAGCATGAATACCGACATCCCGACTCACGCTCCCATCGTCTTTGCCTTTTCCCGCGCCTCGCCGATCCCGCCGACCATAAAGAAAGCATTCTCAGGCAGATCGTCGGCTTCCCCGTCGATTATCTGACGGAAGGATTCGATCGTCTCGGAAAGCGGCACGAACCGCCCCTCCTCTCCGGTGAAGGCCTTTGCTACCGACATCGGCTGGGACAGAAATTTCTGGATCCTTCTCGCCCTGTACACCGCCTGCTTGTCCTCTGCCGAAAGTTCCTCCATGCCGAGTATCGCGATTATGTCCTTAAGCTCCGCATACCTCTGAAGGCATTCCTGAACGCCCCTTGCAACCCGGTAGTGAAGCTCGCCGACAATGTCCGGCTCAAGCACGCGGCTCGACGACGCAAGCGGATCGACCGCCGGATATATGCCAAGCTCCGATATGCTCCTTGACAGGACCGTCGTCGCGTCAAGATGCGTGAATATCGTAGCCGGTGCAGGGTCGGTCAAGTCGTCAGCCGGCACGTATATCGCCTGAACCGAGGTTATCGAGCCGTCCTTTGTGGAGGCGATCCGCTCCTCAAGCTCACCGAGCTCGTTCGCCAGCGTCGGCTGATATCCCACCGCCGACGGAAGCCGTCCGAGAAGCGCGCTGACCTCGTTTCCTGCCTGAACATACCGGTAAATGTTGTCGATGAAGAAAAGCACATCCTGCTTTTTCTCGTCCCGGAGATATTCGGCTGCGGTAAGCCCGGTAAGAGCCACCCTCATCCTCGATCCCGACGGCTCGTTCATCTGCCCAAAGGCAAGAACCGCCTTGTTTATGACCCCGCTCTGCTTCATGTCAAGCATAAGCTCGTTGCCCTCGCGCGAACGCTCGCCGACCCCGGCAAAAACCGAGTATCCGCCGTGTCCGACGGCAATGTTGTGGATCATCTCCATGATAAGAACCGTCTTTCCGACTCCGGCTCCGCCGAAAAGACCGATCTTTCCGCCCTTTGCGTAAGGGGCAAGAAGGTCAATGACCTTTATCCCCGTCTCAAGTATGTCGCACACCGGTCTCTGGTCGCAGAGCGTCGGCGGCTCGCGGTGTATCGGAAGCCGTTTGTCGGCTGATATCTCCCCGAGCCCGTCGATCGGTCTGCCGAGAACATCGATGACACGTCCGGCAAGCCCGTCGCCGACCGGTATCGTTATCCCCTCTCCGTCGCCCTTCACCGTCGTCCCGCACCGCAGACCGTCGGTTGCCTCAAGTGCAATGCACCGGAGCGTGTCGGCTCCGAGCTGCGCGGCGACCTCCATGTGATGACCGGTGTCCTCACACTCAAGAAGAGCATAGATCGGAAGCATGACCCCGTTTTCTATCCGGACATCGATGACCGGTCCGCATATTCTGATTACTGTACCTACCGATATTTCGTTCATAACCGTTCCCGATCCCTGACTTCTTATATCTGCTTTCCCGCCACCGCCTGCGTGGCGGCTGCCGTTTCGGAAAGCTCGTTTGTAACTGCAAGCTGACGCCTTGCATTGTAATCGGCTCTCAGCCTGTCAAGCATTTCGTCCGCATTTTTCGTCGCGCTCTGCATTGCGTTCATCCGCGCTGCGTGCTCCGATGCCGACGACTGCGAGATCGCATTGAAAAGCGTCGCGACGATGAACTGCGGCACTACCCTCTCGAACACCGCCTCAGGCGACGGGTCAAAGAGAATGTCTCCGCTGTAATCGTATTCCACCTTAGCGTCCTTCAGGTTCTCGACCGACAGCGGGAGCAGCTTTATCATGACCGGCTCCTGCACCGCGGCATTGACATAGTGCGTGAAGATCACATAAACCTTGTCAAGCCGCCCCTTGCGGTATTCCTCAAGAACCGTGTCGGTTATCACCCTCACCGCGTAAAGCGTGGGCTTCTGCACGACCCCGCGCCAGATATAATCCGGCTCCTTGCCGTGCCGCCTGAAATACTCCTCGCCCATTATGCCGAGGACGGCAATCCGGCTGTTCGGGGAAGCGTGCTTTTTCAGCTTTTCCTCCGTGAAGGCGAAAAGCGAAGAATGATAGCTCCCGCAAAGCCCCTTGTCGCCGGAAATGACGATGAAAAGCGAGTTTTTTGTCTCGGGATGACCGTCGAGATACGGATGATGAATAGGCTTTCCGGTATGCAGGAATATGTCCTTCATCGTCGCGCGGAGCCTGACCATGAATCTCACGTTGTAATCGATCATCCGGACGGTCTTTTTCATCCGCGAGGTCGAAAGCAGGTACATGGCATTTGTGATCTGCCGCGTCTGCTCTACCGCCCTTATATGCTCCTTTATCTCCGACGGGTTAAGCAAGTCCGACCCACCTTTCAAAGTGAGGCTTCAGCATCCCGGCCGTAACATCGTCAAAATCGTGAGCCGAGTTTATCCCGGCAACGACCTCCGGACAGTTCTTTTCAAAATACTCAAGAAAAACCGGTATCATCGCCTTCATGTTCCGCGGCTCGACGCTGTCAAACGCACCGCTGCGGTATCCGAGGAGCAGAAGTGCCTCCTCACCCGGCGAATACGGCTTGTTTTTGTCCTGATTGAGTATCGCGGTCAGGCGCTCTCCGTTTTCAAGCGTCTTTTTCGTCCCGGGATCGATATCCGACCCGAAACGGGCAAATATCGCCATTTCCTTGTACTGTGCAAGCTCTATCCTGAGCAGCCCCGAGACCTTTCTCATCGACTTGTACTGCGCCGCGCGTCCCACACGCGAGACCGAAAGCCCGGTATTTATCGCCGGCCGTATTCCCGAATGAAAAAGCTCCGATTCGAGATATATCTGCCCGTCGGTTATCGAAATGACGTTTGTCGGAATATATGCCGATATGTTTCCGCCGGTCGTTTCGATTATCGGAAGCGCGGTCATTGTCCCGCCGCCCTCGGCATCCGACAGGCAGGCGGAACGCTCAAGAAGCCGCGAATGGAGATAGAAAACATCTCCCGGATAAGCCTCTCTTCCCGGCGGACGGTGAAGAAGAAGCGACATCGTGCGGTAAGCCACCGCGTGCTTGCTTAAGTCGTCGTAGACCACAAGCACATCCCTGCCGTCATGCATGAACGATTCGGCTATCGAGCAGGCGGCATAAGGAGCAAGATACTGCATAGCCGGGCTGTCCGACGCCGTTGACGCAACGACAACGGTGTATTTCATCGCCCCGGCATTTTTCAGAGTCATCACCACCTGCGACACCGTCGATGCCTTCTGACCGACGGCACAGTAGACACAGATGACATCCTTGCCCTTCTGGTTGAGTATCGTGTCAACGGCGATCGTGGTTTTCCCCGTCTGCCGGTCACCGATAATCAGCTCTCTCTGCCCCTTGCCTATCGGGATCATGCTGTCAATGGACAGTATCCCCGTCTCAAGCGGCCGGCACACCGGCTTTCTTGCCATAAGCCCCGGCGCAGGTTTTTCAAGCGGAGCATATTTTCTCCCCTTCAGTGCCCTTCCGTCAAGCGGAGCACCGATGGGGCTGATGACCCTCCCGATGACCTCTCCGGAAACAACGGTATCGACCGGATGTCCGGTTCCCGAAACGGTGTCGCCAATGCTGACCGCCGCTCCGGAATTGAGAATGACCGCACCGACCCCGTTTTCCTCAAGGTCAAGCGCGATTCCCCATATCCCGCCCCCGAATTTCAAAAGCTCTCCGTAGCACCTGCCCGGAAGGTTATCAATTCTTGCCACCCCGTCGCTCACTTTTGTCACCGTTCCGCAGGTGTACACAGTGCCGTTCGGGGTGAATTCCTCAACGCGCTTTTTCAGTATTTCGTTCAGCGCGCCGGTTTCAAAATCAATCATCGGTAAACCCTCCCGTCAGTTCTTCATGAGAATCCGCCTGATATCCGCGAGCTTTGACGATACCGAGGAATCGAAAACACAGCCGTCTATCTCGGCAACAAACCCGCCGAGAAGCGAACTGTCGGTTTTTATCTCGAAATCAAGCGGTCTGCCGAAAAGCTCTTCGAACGAGCTTATTATATAGTCGACAGTCCCCCTGTCAGCCCCGTCGGGAAGAGTCAGCTTCGGTTTTTTCATGCCGCCCTCCGTCAGCGCTTCATTCCGCCAAGCTCTTTTTCAAAGAAATCGGCGGCAAGACGCCTGTTGTCCCCGTTGTCGATGTTTCTGGCGATCAGCTTCGAGGCGATCGAAAGCGAAAGATCGACAACGTCGTCCTTCATGCCGGAAACAGCCTCTCTCTCCCTTGCCGCGATATTCGCGTTGGCATCGGAAATAAGCTTTTCCGCGTCGGCTTTTGCAGAACCGATGATACCGGCAGCCGTCTTTTCCGCCTCTTCCCGTGTTCTTTCAAGAAGAGCGGCGGATTCCTTTCCGGCATCGTCGCAGAGCTTTCCGTATTTCACTTTTTCCGTCTCGGCTTCGGCACGGGCGGCGGAAAGCTCCTCCCGCTCCTTATCTATCTTTTCCTTTCTTGCCGAAAGGAATTTTTTCACCGGCTTGTACACGAGAAGCCGTATGATAAGATAGAAAACGACGACATTCAGTATATTTATAATCAGATCAAACGGAACATTTGAGAGATCAAGATCCATAAAACACTACCTCCTTCCGCAGTGCCCGCACCGGGGACACCGCCCTTATATCTTTGTTGCGATTATAAGCGCAATGACAAAGGAGTAAATTGCGGTTGACTCCGCGAGCGCAAGACCCATAAGAAGAATGGAGTTGATCTTTCCGGAAGCCTCCGGCTGACGCGCGACCGCCTCCGTTGCCTTTGCGGTTGCGAAACCCATCATGATACCCGCTCCGAGAGCCGGAAGAAGAGCAAGTGCTGCTCCGAGTGCTGTCATAGTTTTATACCTGACCTTTCATAGGAATCATTCGCACGCCTCGTTTATGAAGGTGAGCGAAAGTGTGACGAAAATGTATATCTGGATAAGCGGATGGAAAAGGTTGAAATACAGCCCCGCGACCGGCGCTATACCGAAGGAATATCCTCCCGCAGCCCCCTTCAGCAGATCCATAACGATAAGCCCGCCGAGCATATTTCCGAACAGCCGGCAGGCAAGCGACACCGGCACGGCGACGTCCGACACGATGCGCATCGGGAATATCACCGGAGACGGGGAGGCAAGCCCCTTTATCCTCCCGGAAAGACGCTTGTTCTTTATTCCGTACCAGTTGATGAGGAAGAACGTGATAAGGCTCATCGCAAAGGTCACGGTTATGTCCGAGGTCGGCGCGCGAAGCCCGAAAAGCTCTGCACAGGCGCACCCGAACATCAGAAGCGAAAGCGCAAACAGATAGGAGCTGAGGTTTCCCGTCCTTCCGTGGACATTGGTTTTGGTGTGGTTGTCGAAAAACTCGACCGCAAGCTCCATCACGTTCTGGAGCCTCCCCGGCGAATCCCCGCGGAATTTCGGAACCGCAAAGACCCTGAACAGGACTGCAAGTATCAGGAACACCGCCGTCACGCCCCACATGATCACCGATGTCTGTGCAAACGACACCCCGAAGAGCGTGACCCTTTCGGAAAGCATACTGAATTCCAGAACGATCCCCTTTGAACCGCCGACAAGAATGTTGAACACCGTTCCGCAGAAGAACCACGCGGCGGCGATGAGAAGGAAGAAGAAGAGCTTTTTCGCCCTCTTTTTCTTTTTGTCGTCCGGCGCGGCTTTGCATTTTGCCGCAAGAACGAAGTATCCGACAAGCGCACCGGCAGACAGTACCCCTGCCGAGGCGAGCATGACAATATCTTTAACAGCTATATTTACCATCCCCCCGAATCATCCCGCACAAGTCACTTTCTGCCGCAAATTGCCGCAAAAACGGCGGCGCCCGCCATACCGACGGCATAACCGATCCCGCAGGACAGAAGACTGTCCCGGAAGAACAGTATAACCGCTGCCGAGGCGGCAAGATAAACTCCGAGCTTTATCGCGGCAAGCGCCCCGACAGAAAGCCCGTCCTTCCTTACCCCGGTTATCCTTGCGGAAACAGCCGAGAGGAGGACAAGCTGAAGCACTCCGACCGCGATGCCGGTCACGGCACCGAAAACATTCATCGCATCCATAAACCTGATCCCCCTCCCGCAGGCGTGAAGTCACTTATGTTAATTACTTCGTATTATATCACTTTGCCGGCTGCCCGTCAATGGCGATATTAAACATTTTTCATGCCGAAATGAAGAAGAATAAGTGCAACGGTGTTTGATATCCCGCTCCAGTGCGTCCTCTCCATCCCGTGCGAGGCGTGAACTCCCGTCCCGATAAGCGCGCCTGGGACATCGTTGCCGCCTGCCCACATAGCCCCGACATCCGAGCCGTAGAACGGATAGATGTCAACGGCATACGAAAGCCCGTTTTCCTTCGCAAGAGTCACAAGCGCAGAGGTCATCTCATAATCATACGGTCCGCGGCTGTCCTTGGCACAGATCGAAACGTCGTACTCCGTACACTGAAGATCGTCGCCTATGCAGCCCATATCGACCCCGAGCATCGATTCGATGTCCCTCGGCAGATACGACGCGCCGTGACCGACCTCCTCGTACATCGTGACAAGTATCACAATGTCGGTTTCCGGCACAAAGCCGCTGTCATGCATAATATGCACCGCAGTCAGCAGGCAGGCAACGCTTGCCTTGTCGTCGATGAACCTCGATTTCAGAAAGCCGCTTTCAGTGACTGTGGTTTTCGGGTCAAAGCATATGTAATCGCCGTTTTCAATGCCGAGAGCCTTCACGTCGTCGGCGCTCTTCACCGTTTCGTCAAGACGGACATACATATTGTCGCAGTCGCGCGCCCTTGTCCCGGAATCGCGGTAGACATGAACGGCGGGGCTTTTGGACAGAAACGTTCCGCCGTATTTTCTCCCGTCGCGGGTGATTACCGTGCAGTACTCTCCGTCAAGCGAGGGCAGACTCGGTCCCCCGACAGTCGTGAAATTTATCCCCCCTGCGGAATCGACAGATCTCACCATCGCCCCGAGGGTGTCGCAGTGCGCGCAGGCACCGACGGCTCTTTTCCTGTCCTTTCCGGGAACGGTGATGACGCCGCAGCCCTTTCTTGTCAGGTAAAAAACGCATCCTTCCGCCTCTGCAAGCTCCTTTACCACCTTCATGACCTCGCGGTAATACCCGCTGGGGCTGGGGGTAAGAAGCAGCTTTTTCACGGTGTCAAAGTAGTATTCACGGTATTTTTCAACGGTCTCGGGCATGATCCTCATCCTTCCTTTGTTTCAAGCATTATTCTGACTATCTCCCACATCCGCGCAAACGAACCGAGATCAAGCCTCTCTCCGGGAGAGTGTATGTCCTTAAGCTCCGGACCTATCGATATCGCGTCAAGCCCCGGAACCGCCCCGCAGATTATCCCGCACTCAAGCCCCGCGTGGATAGCGGCAGTGCGCGGCACGGCTCCCTCTCCGAGAACCTTTTTCGCCGCGGAAATAAACTCACCTGCAAGCTCCGAGTCAGCCTTCATAGGCCAGCCGGAATATCTGCCGTTTATGTCAAGATCAAACCCGAGCACCTTTGCCGCACGCTTTGCCGTCAGGGCAAGAACGTCCATCCTGCTGTCAAGCGACGACCTGCCGTGGTAAACAAGCAGTATCTTTTCTCCGTCGTCGGACAGAATTCCGAGGTTATCCGACGTCTCGACCATCGTCAGCTTCTCCGGAATGCGGCTGATAACGCCGTTCGGAACAAACGAGGTCAGACTGAATATCCGCGACGTGTCGGCAAGCGTCAGCATTTTCTCATATCTTCCCTTTGCCTTGCCGACCCTTACCTTCATGCCGGAATCGCAGGCGGGAAGCCACTCGCGAAGCGTCTTTGCGTAATTCTTTATGAACGCTTCGGCACTCTCCGGCTCATCGGTGAAAATGACAGCCGAAGCCTCTCTCGGGATAGCATTACCCCTGCCGCCGCCGGAAAGGGTCACGACCGAGAACGGATGCTCCTCATAAAGTGCCGAAAGCGTGCGCATCAGCAGGATTATCGCGTTCCCCTTCTCGCGGATGATGTCCTCGCCCGAATGACCGCCGGAAAGCCCGCTGATCTCAACCGAAAGCGGACGGCAGAACGCCGGAACCGGTATCCTGTCAGGTACAAACGAAAAATCAAGCCCGATACCGCCGGCACAGCTGACGGTAGCCACACCCTCCGCCTCGGAATCGAGATTTATCAGCTTCTTCGAGCGGACGACCGAATAGTCAAATCCAGTCGCACCGTAAAGCCCGGTCTCCTCTCCTGTCGTGAACAGGCACTCAAGCTCCGGATGACGGAGCGTGTCACTGTCAAGCGCATAAAGCATGGCAGCCACCGCGCACCCGTCGTCCCCGCCGAGGGTGGTCCCGCGCGCCCTGAGCCAGCCGTCCTCGACATAAAGATCAAGCCCGTCGGTCAGAAAATCGTGCTCCGTCCCGGCGTTCTTTTCGCAGACCATGTCGGTATGCCCCTGAAGCATTATCCCCGGCTGATCCTCATATCCCGGAGTCGCCGGTTTTCTTATAAACACGTTGTTCAGGTCGTCGCGCAGGCAGAAAAGCCCTCTCTCAGCGGCAAATTTCACAATAAAATCCGCAATGCCGCTCTCATTCCCCGACCCTCTCGGCACGGCGCTTATGTCCTCAAAATAATTGAACAGCTTTTCCGGCTGATAGCCGGATATAACATATTTCTTCATGACCTTCTCCCCTCATTCCTCAGAACCGTCCGGAGCGTCACAATCCTCCGGGCATCCGTCGTTTTCGCTATATTCTTCCATATATTCAAGCAGCTCTTCCTCGCTCATCTCCCCGAAGTCTGTGTCCGGAACAACCGCGCGCGCCGCCCCGTAATCCGGGAACATGACATAGTACCGGTAAAGCTCCGCAAGCTCCCCGATGCTGGCAATGACACCGGAGCCGCGCGTGCCGTGCCGGCGGTATCTTATCCCGGCACCGTCAAGCGCATCCTCTACCATCCGCGACCATATGTACTCGCAGGACGTGAGATAAACCTCGTCGTTATCGCCGGCTTCAATGAATTTCTTATTTTTACCGCACAGCGGGCATACGCCGTCAACCGGTATCGCACGGCATTTCGCGCAGATAAGTGTACCCATTTTCATTTCCTCCTGTTTCTCCGGGGCATCAGCCGAAAAACCGCGGTGCCGCCGTTATATTCCGATAATATGATTATATCACCGACCGGAATTTTTTGCAATAGGGTGTTCACGCGAAAAAAGCGGCAGAGCCCGCCCTGCGGAAGTCATGCCGCCGTTCTTCCGCGAAAAGCGGTGATTTTATTGAAGAATCCGACAGAATTCCGCACCGTATCAAAAAAACAAAGCCCCGAAGAGACTTTGTTTTCCGTCTTATTTACCCAGCTCCAGCGTCCTCTCATACCCGGCAAGCACGGCATCCGCCGCCGCACCTCTGAATGCGGATTTTTCAAGGGCATGGACTCCGGCAATTGTCGTTCCTCCGGGACTGCACACCGCGTCCTTCAGAACTCCGGGGTGAGTGCCGTTTTCGATGACCGTCTTTGCCGAACCGAGAAGAGTCTGCGCGGCAAGAAGGATCGCCTTGTCGCGCGGAAGCCCGCACTGAACGCCGCCGTCGGCAAGCGCCTCGATGAACATGAAGGCATAAGCCGGACCGCATCCCGAAACGGCGCTTCCCGCATCGATCAGCTTTTCCTCAAGCTGACAGAGCTTTCCCGCGCGGCTCATGAGAGAAAGGAACTCCTCCGTCTCATCCGCGGTCACCCCGTCGGTGCAGTAAAGTATCATACCCTCTCCGACTGCCGCCGGGATGTTCGGCATTATCCTTATGACCGGATAATCGGCTCCGGCAAGCTCTTTTATCCTTGATATCTTGACTCCCGCCGCCATCGAAACAAGAACGAACCTTCCGCTCCGCTTCTCGAGCACCGGCCTTATCTCCGAAAACATATCCGCAAGCATCTGCGGCTTCACTCCGAGAAAAATGTAACCGCATTTTTCTGCGACCTGAGCCGCACTTCCGACAGACGCACCGGTCTCAGCCGAAAATGCCGCCGTCTTTGCCCCGTCCCTGTCGGAGACAAGTATTTCATCGGCGGGAACCGCCTTTGCCGCCGCTCCTGCAAGCGCGCCGCCCATGTTTCCGCAGCCTATGAATCCGTATTTCATTCCGTTGCCCTCATTTCCTTGTCTGTCCGTTCCCGCGGATCACGTATTTGTACGAGTTAAGCTCCTCAAGCCCCATCGGACCTCTTGCATGGAGCTTCTGCGTCGAAATCCCCATTTCACAGCCGAGACCGAACTGCCCGCCGTCGGTGAACCGGGTCGAGGCATTGACATAGACCGCCGCGCTGTCCACCGTCCTTGTGAAAAATCCGGCGTTTTCTTCGCTTTCGGTGATGATCGCGTCGCTGTGATGAGTGGAGTGCGCGGAAATGTGTTCCGCCGCCTCCTTCACCCCGGAAACCACCTTGACAGCCAATATATAGTCAAGAAATTCCGTGTCAAAATCGCGCTCCCCGGCAGGGGTTCCGTCAATTATCTTCGCGGCTTCACTGCAGAGACGAAGCTCAACCGGCACCTCTCCCCGCGCGGCTCTGTCGTCAACCAGACGCTTCTTCAGCATCGGCAGAAACGACGGTGCAATATCCCGGCTGACAAGGCAGACCTCGCAGGCATTGCATACCGACGGGCGCTGAGTCTTTGCGTTTTCGATTATCGCAAGCGCCTTTCCCGGGTCTGCCGTCTTATCGACGTAAATGTGGCATATTCCGGTTCCCGTCTCAATGCAGGGGACCTTTGCATTCTCGGTGCAGGCTTTTATCAGCCCCGCGCCGCCTCTCGGAATGAGAAGATCGACATAGCCCACCGCAGTCATAAGCTCGTTCGCGCTGTTTCTTGAAATGTCGGTGACGATATTGACGAAATCCGGGTCAAAGCCTACCCTTTCAAGTCCGGAGCGCATGGCTTTCACCGTCTCCGACGACGAACGGAAGGCTTCCTTCCCGCCTCTCAGCACGCAGACGTTCCCGCTCTTCAGGCAGAGCGCCGCCGCATCGGAGGTAACATTCGGACGGCTTTCGTAGATTATCGCAACCACGCCGAGCGGAACCGATATCTTCGATATCTCAAGCCCGTTTTCAAGCACATGAGCCGAAAGCACCCTTCCGACAGGATCGGGAAGAGCTGCGACCTCGCGTATCCCCTCTGCCATCCCGGCGATCCTTGAGTGATTGAGCGCCAGACGGTCGATCATGACGCCTGATATTTTCCCTCTCGCCGCCTCAACGTCCTCTGCGTTCGCGGCAAGAATATCAGCCTCAGCCTCAAGTATCGCATCAGCCATCGCATTAAGCGCGCGGTTCTTCTCATCCGGCGACAGAAGCCCAAGCCCCGTCTTTGCCTTTACCGCTTTTTCAAGTATTTCTTTCGTTGTCATGGTTATCCCCGTCTGCCTTCGGCAATGAATCTTGTCCCGACCGGCTTCCCCGATGCGATATCGTAAAGGTTCATCGGCTCAGCGCCGTTTGCGATGACCGTATCGCACCCGGCTTCACTGCAGATCTCCGCCGCGTGGAGCTTTGTCCTCATACCGCCGGTCCCGAGAGCGCTTCCCGGCTCTCCGGCAAAATTCATGACGTCGGAAAGCCTCCTCACGACCGGGATCAGCTTTGCGTCGGCTTTTTTCCTCGGATCGCCGTCGTAAAGCCCGTCGATGTCCGAGAGAAGTATCAGAAGATCGGCATTGACACTTACAGCGACTATCGCGGCAAGCGTGTCGTTGTCTCCGATGCTTATCTCCTCGGTCGAAACCGTGTCGTTTTCGTTGATTATCGGAAGCACTCCGAGCTCAAGCAGACGGTTCATGGTATTCGTGAAGTTTCCGTGCCTCTCGTCGTGCCTAACGTCGGAAGCCGTCAGAAGTATCTGCGCTACCGTATGGCTGTATTCCGAGAACAGCTTGTCGTACACATACATAAGCTCGCACTGACCGACGGCAGCCGCCGCCTGTTTCGTCGGCATATCAGTCGGCTTTCCCTTGAGCGCCAGCTTTCCCACGCCCATTCCGATAGCGCCGGAGGATACGAGGATTATCTCATGACCCGCGTTCTTGAGATCGCTCATGACCTTGCAGAGATCCTCTGTTCTTCTGATGTTGAGACTGCCGTTCGGGTAGGCAAGCGTTGATGTCCCGACCTTGATGACGATTTTCATTTGATGGTTCCTTGATTTCAGTGATTATTTCAGGTAATTTTTTAGATAATTGTAATAGTTATAGTCGACTATTGAGGTGGCATAGCTGAGCTTGGTTTTCAGCAGGCTGTTCATACCTTTGACGTATTCCTTGATTGCGTCCTCGTCGGCACTGTAGCCCTCGGCGGGGATAAATCCGCGGTTCGGGACATACGAGCCGTATTTATTGACCCAGCACCTGGCATTTCCGTCGTTCAGGCACTTGATTATAACAAACGGGTCGGTTCCGGACATAACATCGACCCCGGTCATGAGCCTTGAGTCGTATTTCAGTCCGAACAGGTTTGAAACCGTCGGAAGAATGTCAATTGCCGAGCACGGAGTATCGACAATGACCGGCTCCTTCATGCTTGACGACCAGATTATCAGGGAGTTCCTGTAAAGGTCAAGATTGTGGAAAATATCATTGGGAGACAAGCCGTAAAGATCGCCGAGGGCGTCCTCTTTGCTGTACCCCTCCGTCTTGGTGTCGTCGTTTATCCCGTAAGGGAAGTGATCGGGAGCAAGCACAAACACGGTGTTGTCAAGGATTCCCGCCTCATCGAGCCTATCGATAAGCTCCTTCACCATAAGCTCAACCTCAAGCTGGCACGCGATGTATGCCTTTGTCGCGGTGTATTTGTACGGCAGGTTCTGCACCTCGGCTTTGTGCTTTGTACACATTCTGTTTCCGCCGAGGAAGTTGTAGTTCGCATGGCCGCTTATAGTCATGTAATAGATGTGGAAGGGCTGGTTGTTGATATACTGACCGACCGTGACCTTTGCCACCTCATGGTCGGATTTCGGCCACAGCTTTGTGTTGAGCTTGTTACCGTCCTGGTCCGTGAAGTTCTCAAGACCGTTTCCGACCCCGTAATACTCATATCCGAAGTTCGGTCCCCACTTTTCGCGTCCGTAGGCGTAATTGTAGGTGTGACCGTGGAAGAACATCGTCTTGTAGCCGAGTGACCTGAACTGATTGCCGAGGACAAACGGCTGATAGTTTCCGGAGTTTTTGCCCTTCAGACAGGAGGTCGTCATGTACATATTTCCGGTCAGGTTTGCGTATTCGCCGGTCAGGGTGCTGCCTGCCCAGACAGAGCAGTAGTAATTGTTGAATACAAAGCCCTCGGTCGACATCTTATATAGCGTCGGTGTAAGCTCCTTGCTTATCACCTTTCCAGAGAATCCCTCAAGGGTAAGGAATATCAGGTTCTTCCCCTCAAACATTCCGGTATATTCGTTTTTCTTTGTCGGGGTAACGTTTTTGAAATACTCGTGGAGCTTTTTTATGCTTGCGTTGCTCTCGTTGTTGATAAGCTCATCGAAATCTATCTCAAGAACGTTGTCGCCGTATACAACAGGCGGCTTGGGTTCGTCGGTATCGCTTCCGCCGGAGGAATTGCCTCCGCCGCCCGTACTGTCGCTGTTGTCTTTCCCGCTTGTATCAAACGGATTTGAAGGGTTGGTGTGGGGGCCGTCCGGGGGAAGCCCGCCGGAGCGTTTCCCGAAGATCAGCTGCTCGATATTGAGCCTCGACGCGGTAAGAACGCCAAAATTCATGTATGTGTCGCCGCTGTCGGGGAACAGGTAGCTGTAAAGCGTCCCCTGATACGACCGGTCGGCACAGGCTCCGAAGGAAAATACCGTGAACGACACCGCCGACAGAGCAAGCAGCAGCAGCGAAAAGACATACGGCACCCGCTTCAGCGGATAGAAGGTCAGCCGCTTGTTGAAGACAGCAAGAAGGATCGTGGGAAGAAATTCAAGGAACAGTGGGAACAGCTTATTGAAAATCCCGTTCATCAGCTGATCTTTGAAGTTTATCGCCGCCTCTCCCGCCATGCCGAAGTCAGCCCAGTTGTAATAGTTTCCGAAAATATCGAAATACACGATCTGCGACGAGCAGACAAGCGCAAAAATAAATGAAAGAGCTATTATGACTATCCTCAGCGCGGTTCTGTTCCTGATAAGCGAAAGCACCGCCGACACAAGAAATCCGCCGGCAAGCGATGTCAGAAGTATGAGGAAAAACTGCCCTGCCTTAAGCCCGCCGAAGGTCGAAAGGCGCGCAACAAGCTCGCAGAAGAACATCGAAAGCGGGAAATACAGCATCAGCGGGACGGAATTTTCCCACGGCTGTTCCCTTTTTCGGACTGAAGAAATAGTTCGGCTGTTATTGTTCATTTTCGTTCCTTTCCGATGAGCATCCGGTTATCATCCGGAAGATCTCATCCGCCGCAGCTTCTCTTACCTCGCTGCGGCTTCCGTTAAGACGCAGTTTTTTCACTTTTGTTCCGTTTCTGTCGGAATATCCGATAAAGACCACCCCGGTCATTCCCTCCGGAACGCCGGCGCCGCCGCTTGCGTAGCCGGTCGCGGAGACTCCGATGTCGGCGCCGGACACTTTTCTTGCCCCCTGCGCCATTTCCGCCGCGCACTGCTCCGAGACCTCGGTGTGCCGCGCAATCGTTTCCGGCAGAACGCCGAGCAGATCTGTCTTGATCCCGTTCGTGTACGAAACCACCCCGCCCTTAAGCACCCTCGACGCGCCGGGCACGTCGGTTATCCTCTTGCAGACAAGCCCCCCGGTGCAGGATTCTGCCGTGAAAAGAGTCAGCCCCTTTTCCGTGAGATAAGAAACGGTTTTTTCCTCGGGTGTCACCGGTTTTTCGCCTCCGTTCGTCTTTGCCCCGTTAACGCAATAACTGCCGTACCTGCATACCTACCGCGGGCCGGCAATTATCGCAATGATTCGGATGAAAAGTCGTATATTACTTGGTACCGAACAGCCTGTCCCCTGCGTCGCCGAGACCGGGAAGGATGTAGCAGTTGTCGTTGAGCCTTTCGTCAAGCGCGGCTGTGTAGATATCAACGTCGGGATGGTCAGCCTGAACCTTTGCCACTCCCTCGGGAGCCGAAACAAGGCAGACAAGGCGGATGTCATTGCAGCCCTTTTCCTTCAGCATGGAAATCGCATCGGAGGAGCTTCCGCCGGTTGCAAGCATCGGGTCGCAGACGATGATCGTGCGCTTTTCGATGTCAAACGGGAGCTTGCAGTAGTAAACAACGGGAGTGTGCGTCTCAGGGTCGCGGTAAAGTCCGATATGCCCGACCTTTGCTACGGGGATCAGGCTGAGAAGTCCGTCAACCATGCCGAGACCGGCGCGGAGGATCGGAACGATGGCGACCTTTTTGCCGGAAATGCGCTTTGCGGTCATTTTTGTCATAGGAGTCTCGATCTCATAGTCGTCGAGAGGGAAATCCCTTGTCACCTCATAGCCCATAAGAACGGTTATTTCCTCAAGAAGCTCTCTGAAATCCTTCGGTCCCGTCCTCTTGTCGCGCATGATAGTCAGTTTGTGCTGAATAAGCGGATGGTCGATAACGTGCAGTTTTCCCATAATTGATAATCTCCTTTTATTACGGTCGGCGCATTTTCCGCGCCTCGAAAAATCTTTGCAATCATTATACACCATGACGGCGTGATTTTCAACACCTTTTTATAAAATCCGGGAAAATAAAAAAACCGTTTTGCCCGCAGTTTTTGTCATAATGTAAAATCGGAGCGAAAAACAGCTGAAAAAACACACGGTCTGTTGACAAATCCGATGCCGTGAGTTATAATAATGTATACTTATTTTTCAAAGGACATTCCGGTGAATGTATAAACACTTCATAAAACGCGCCGCCGACCTGATCATCGCGTTCATCGCGGCGGTCATGCTCATCCCGGTGTGGCTGATCCTTTCCCTGCTCATCGTCATCGACGACAGGGGAAGCGTGTTTTTCGTCCAGAAGCGCGTCGGAAAGGGCAAAAAGCTCTTCCCGATTCTGAAATTCCGGACAATGAAAACAAAGACCCCGCACGACACGCCAACCCACCTTCTTTCCGACCCCGATCAGTACATCACCCGCGTCGGCAGATTCTTACGCAAAACCTCGCTTGACGAGCTTCCGCAGCTGTTCAACATAATCGCCGGTCAGATGGCGATCGTCGGACCGCGTCCGGCACTGTGGAACCAGTACGACCTCATAGAAGAGCGCGACAAATACGGCGCAAACGACATCCGTCCCGGCCTTACGGGGCTTGCCCAGATAAACGGCAGGGACGAGCTTCCGATACCCGAAAAAGCCCGTCTTGACGGAGAATATGCAAGGTCTGTCAGCCTGAAAACCGATATAAACTGCATTCTCGGAACCGTATCCGCAGTCCTCCGCCACAGGGGAGTCGTCGAGGGCGGCACCGGAACGCTTGACAAAGAGAAAAACGACAGCGGGGCATTGCCTGATAATTCCGGAGAAAAGCCGTAATCCGCTGCATCTGACAAGCGGTACGGCGTTCCGTCCCGTAATTCCGGCACAGTGCCTCACTTACTTCCGAAAGCATCCTGCCATGAAATATCTTATAATCACAAATCATTCATATATGCTCTGGCAGTTCCGCAGGGAGCTTATTACCGAGCTTCTTGCGCGCGGCGAGGTTGTCGTCTCCACCCCGTTTGTCGGACGCGAAAAAGAGCTGTCCGGGATAGGCTGCCGGCTGATAAAGACAGAGGTTGACCGCAGAGGGGCAAACCCGGCAAAGGATTATGCCCTTTTCCGGAAATACCGCCGGATCATCGGCGCGGAAAAGCCCGACGCGGTCATTACATATTCCATCAAGCCGAATATCTACGGCGGGATCGCCGCCGCACAGGCGGGAATTCCCTATTTCGTAAATGTTCAGGGGCTCGGCTCGGCGTTCAGCAACAGACTTCTTGCACCGCTCGTGACCGGGATGTACCGTCATGCGCTGAAAAATGCCGATACCGTGTTTTTTGAAAACTCCGGCAATCTTGAACGGTTCGTGGAAAAAAGGGTGGTTTCCGCCGACAGAACCGTGCTTCTTCCCGGCGCGGGTGTCGATACCGATTTCTACCCGTACCGCGAATATCCGTCGGAGGAAAACGGGCTCCGCTTTCTCTTCGTCGGCAGGATCATGAAGGAAAAGGGTGTCAACGAGCTTTTTGCCGCCGCCGAAAAGCTGAAGAGCGAGTACGGCGATAAGGTTCATTTCGATGTCGCCGGATTCTTTGAGGACGCATATTCCGACCGCGTGAAGAAGCTGTCCGACAGCGGGGTCATAACCTACCTCGGCTTTCTCGAGGACGTCCGCCCGCTCTACGAAAGCTGCCACTGCGTCGTTCTCCCGTCGTATCACGAGGGAATGTCAAACGTCCTCCTCGAGGGTGCATCGACCGGCAGACCCCTGATAACCACCGATATCCCCGGCTGCCGCGAGGCGGTCATTGACGGAAAAACCGGCTTCCTCTGCCGCCCCGCAGATACCGCATCGCTCTATGACGCAATGAAAAAATTCGCCGCAATGACCGGCGATGAAAGAAGAAAAACGGGACTTGCCGGGAGGGAGCATGTGCTTGATTTCGGGAAGTATGCGGTGGTGAGAAAAACGCTGGGAGCCGTTGCACATGGAACAACCGATAAGAATACTTCAGGTCGTCACTAAAATGGATCGTGCCGGGCTTGAGACTATGCTCATGAATTATTACCGGCACACCGACCGCTCGGTCATACAGTTCGATTTCCTTGTCCACCGCGCCGAACGCGGGGCATACGACGACGAGATCGAAAGTCTCGGCGGCAGAATATACCGTCTTCCCCGCCTTGTACCGTGGAGCCTTTCCTATCGGAAAAAGCTCGACGATTTTTTTGAAAATCACAAAGAATACCGGATAGTCCACGTTCATCAGGACTGTCTGAGCGCGATAATTCTGAAATCGGCAAAAAAAGCCGGAATTCCCGTCCGCATAGCCCACAGTCACAACAGCAATCAGGACAGAAACCTCAAATATCCGATAAAGCTCTTTTACCGGCAGTTCATACCGGAATATGCCACTCACCTTTTTGCCTGCGGAAAAGCCGCCGGCGACTGGATGTTCAGGGGTGCGCCGTATACCGTTATCCGCAACGCGATTGATGCGGATAAGTATACCTTCAGCCCCGCGGCATCGGCTGAAGCAAAAGAGAGAAACGGCCTTTCCGGAATGCTGACCGTCGGTCACATCGGGCGGTTTGACCCGGCAAAAAACCACACATTCATTCTCGACATCTTCCGGGATATCGTCTCCGCAGACCCGGATTCCCGTCTGCTTCTTATCGGCGACGGACGGCTGAAGGCGGAAACCGAAGAAAAAGCCCGCGCGCTCGGGATTTCCGACAAAGTCATGTTTACCGGTGTAAGAAGCGACATTCCGGAGCTTCTTGCGGCAATGGACGTTTTCCTGTTCCCGTCGCTCTATGAAGGCCTTCCCGTCACATTGGCAGAAGCACAGGCAGCCGGACTTCCGTGCGTGATATCCGACAGGGTTCCGGATGAAAGCATTATTACCGCCGACCTTGTCAGCGTTCTTCCCCTCTCTTCGCCGGCAGAAAAATGGGCGGAAAAAGTCACCTCCGATTCGGCAAAGGGGCGCCGGAACACTTACGGAGATATCGCGGCAGCCGGCTTTGACATAAAGGAAAACGCCGCGTTTCTCAGTAATTTCTATCTTTCGGAGCTGAAAAAATGCCGACACTGACCATCTTCACCCCCGCCTACAACCGCGCGCACACTCTTCCGCGGACATATGCCTCCCTTCTCGCTCAGAAAAGCCGCGATTTTGTCTGGCTGATAATCGACGACGGCTCGACCGACGGAACGGAAGATCTTGTCCGCGGCTGGATGAATTCGGATAACGGCTTTGAGATCCGCTATATCCGCAAGGAAAACGGCGGAATGCACACGGCACACAACACCGCATATGAAAATATCGACACAGAGCTTAATGTCTGCATCGATTCCGACGATGCCCTTGCCGAAAATGCGGTTGAAATAATCCTCTCCGAATGGAAGCGGGTAAAAAACACCGGCGTCGCGGGGCTGATAGGACTTGACGCGGATTTTTCCGGCAATATCATCGGGACAAGGTTCCCCGACGGTGTCACCGAAACCACCCTTTCCGGCTTTTACGCTTCCGGCGGGAGCGGAGACAAAAAGCTGGTCTACCGCACCGATATAATCACATCCGTCCCTCCCTACCCGGTTTTTGACGGAGAAAAATACGTCGCTCTCGCCTATAAATACCTGCTTGTCGATCAGAAATACAAAATGGCTGCAATCAACCGGGTATTGTGCAGCGTCGAATATCAGCCCGACGGCTCGTCAAACAGTATGTGGCGGCAGTACCTCGCAAACCCGCGCGGCTTTGCCTTCTGGCGAAAGGTCTGCATGACCTACCCCACAAGCCGGAACAGGCTTTTCGTTGACTGCGTGCATTATTGTTCGAGCAGCGTGATAGCGAAAAACCGGAATTATATCAAAGAATCTCCGAGAAAATTCCTGACTGTATTATGTACCCCGGCCGGGTGGTTGCTGACCGGGCTGATCAAAAGAAAGGCGTGCAAACAGTATGGCAGATAAAGATTTTATATGCGACTATCTGAGAATGACCGGAAAACATTTTTCCGGAAGTCTTTATGACTACTGCCGGATTCTTTTAAGGCACAATCTGCGCTATATGTGGTGGTACCGGAAGTATTGCAAAAATCCTTCTCCGCTGCGCAAATATAAACTGTTCCGTCTATCCGGAAAATTCGGTCTTGAAATACGTCCGAAAGAATGCGGAAAAGGTCTGTATCTCGGTCATCCTTACAATATCACCGTCGGCACCGACGTTGTAATCGGCAACTACTGCAATCTGTATAAAGGCTGCACAATCGGCGCAGAAAACCGCGGAAAACGAAAGGGTTCACCAACACTCGGTGATTATGTTTACGTCGGCATCAATGCAACCGTCATAGGCAATATACATATTGGCAACGATGTAATAATCGCGCCGAACGCATTTGTCAATTCCGATGTTCCGGATCATTCCGTTGTGATTGGAAATCCCGCCGTGATTCATCGTAAAGATAATGCCACAGAGGGATATATCGGATTCTGCGACTGAAACGTATCACACACCATTATTAAACCGGAGCCCCAAATGATCCCCCCACACATCCACTACTGCTGGTTCGGCGGTGCTAAGAAGCCGCGGCTTGCCGAGAAATGTATTGCAAGCTGGAAAAAGCACTGCCCCGGCTATGAAATCACCGAATGGAACGAAAGCAATTTCGACATTTCGGCCTATCCTTACGCGGAATACTGCCTGAAAAACCGCAAATGGGCGTTTCTCAGCGACTTTGTGCGGCTTGATGTCGTTAACCGTTACGGCGGGATCTATTTCGATACCGACGTTGAGGCGGTGCGCTCCTTTGACCCGCTGCTTGAATACGGCGCGTTTTACGGGTTTGAAAACGACGACAACATTGCAACCGGGCTTGGCTTCGGCGCGGAGCCGGGGCATATAACCGTCGCGGCGATGGAAGAACAGTATCTCTCCCTTCTCCCCGACGAAAACGGCGCTTTCCCGACGGTCACCTGCCCCGTGCTTAACACAAAAGCCCTTGTCCCCCTCGGGCTTGAAAAAAACGGGCGGCTTCAGACGGTCGCCGGAGCGGTCATTCTCCCGATGGAGTACCTCAACCCCTACGACGACCCCACCGGCAGACTTCTCCGGACGGATAACACGTACTCCATTCACTGGTACTCAAAAAGCTGGATGAGCCGCGCAACGGTTTTCAGAAGTATGCTGACAAAACCTTTTCACCGGGTGTTCGGGAAGGATTGTTTCAGAAAGCTCAAATAGAGGAACTGCTCGCACCGGCTCACCGCCGAAAAAATCACCTTTCGCCTTTTGGTTTCGGAGGCATCCAATGAAAAAAATACTGATCGTCTCACACGCAATGGAGATCGGCGGGGCGGAGCGCGCGCTTGCGGGGCTTCTGTCCGCCTTTGACCCTGAAAAATACTCGGTTGACCTGTTCCTGTTCCGCCATGAGGGGGAGCTGATGGGTCTTATCCCCGAGGGAATAAACCTCCTGCCGGAAAAGCGGGCGTATTCGTCGATGGCGGTTCCGATCGGCAGGGCGCTGAGAAAGCTGTGCTTCCGTGTCGCCTACGGCAGATGGCGCGGCAAGCGTGCGGCGGCAAAATATTCAAAAGAGCACGGGATAAACGGCGGCGCGGTCGCCCTTGAGTACAGCCACAGGTACACCGTGAAGTATATGCCGCAGATAAGCGCGGAGGAGTACGACCTTGCGATAAGCTTCCTCACCCCGCACTATTACGTCGCCGAAAAGTGCCGCGCGAAGAAAAAAATCGCGTGGATCCACACCGACTACTCATACATCGACGTTGACACCGTATCGGAGCTTGCAATGTGGTCGGCATACGACAGAATCGCCTCCATCTCCGACGACGTCAGCACAGCTTTCACAAGAAAATTCCCGTCGCTCTCCGACCGGCTCATCCGGGTGGACAACATAATCTCCCCCGACGGCATCAGAAAATGCGCGGCGGCAAAGGACGTGTCCGGCGAGATGGACGGGAAGATAAAGCTCCTGTCCTGCGGCAGGTTCTGCGAGGCGAAGAATTTCGATAGCATCCCGGAGATCGCAAGACACCTTGTTGACCTCGGGAACGACATAAAGTGGTACATAATCGGCTTCGGCGGCGGCGAGGAGCTTATCCGCGCGAAGATCGGCATCCACGGCATGGAGAACCGCGTGATCATCCTCGGCAAGCGCGCCGACCCGTACCCGTACATGAACGCCTGCGACGTATACGTCCAGCCCTCCCGCTACGAGGGAAAGGCTGTCGCGGTGAGAGAGGCGCAGATCCTCGGCAAGCCGGTCGTCATAACCGACTATCCGACCTCCGCAAGCCAGCTTGACGACGGCGTTGACGGCATAATCGTCCCCCTCGACCCTCAAGCCTGCGCAGAGGGCATCTCCGCCCTCCTGCACGACGCGGAGAAAATGAAAAAGCTGAGCGAAAGCTGCCTCTCCCGCGACTACTCCGACCGCGGGGAGATCGGGAAGGTGGTGGGGGTAATTGAATAACGACTGCCTTATTTATGAACCAACGAAGGACGACAGCACCGCCGCAAAAGGAATGGCAATTCTCGCGATGGTGTTTCTTCACCTGTACTGCCGCATCAGTTCTCTGCCATACACTCCCCTGCTGATGATCGGGAACACCCCTCTGATATACTATTTCGGGCTTTTCGGTGACATATGCGTGCCGGTATACTGCTTTATAAGCGGATATGCGCAGTATCTGCTTATAGAAAAAGATGCCGGGAAATACTCTCGTAAAAGCTGCAAAAGGCTTGGAAAGCTGTGGCTGAATTTCGCGGTGATCGCGGTCGTTTTCTCTGTTTTGGGTCTTATCGCCGGGTCAAAGTATGTGCCGGGGTCATTTCTTGCATTTGTCCTCAATCTGACGCTTATCTCAACATCGTACAACGGCGCATGGTGGTTTTTGCTGACATATTTTTTCCTTGTCCTGCTCTCCCCGCTGTTTGTCCGTATGATAAGATCGCCCGGAAAAACCGGCTGTATACTGATCCTGTCGGCGAGCGGAATTGTTTACTTCATCTCATATCTGTTCAGATTCGTTATAATACCGGATATCTCTTCAGTGTTGCTGTCATGGCTGATCCGACAGGTTCTGCTTATCGGCACCTCGCAGTTCGCGTTTCTTGTCGGAGCAGTGTTTTACAAATACAGACTCATCAGCAGACTGAAAATATTTCTTGACAAAAAACATCTCCTTGTTCCGGTATGCATTGCCGCGCCGACGGCTCTGTTCCTTCTTCACTGCTTTGTACAGTCTGTAATTATCGCACCGATAAACGGAATTGTCACCATTGTCTGTTTCTATATATTCCCGCATCCGGAACCGGTAAAGGCATTTTTCAGGTTTTTCGGTGTACACTCAACAAACATATGGCTGACGCATATGTTCTTCTACATGGCGCCGTTCCCCGATCTTGTTTTCAGAGGTACATATCCGCTTACCGCACTTGTACTTATGCTTTCGCTCTGCCTCATAACTTCATTTGTGATTCAGTATATCCTGCTTCTGCCCGGAAAAGTGAGCAGCCTGATTTTCAGGAGGGAAAAGCAAAATGAAGGTTGATGTCAGCATAATCGTCCCGGTATACAACGTTGAAAAATACCTCCCGCGCTGTGTTGCGTCGCTCCGGGCGCAGACTCTTGCCGACATTGAGATCATCCTCGTTGACGACGGCTCGCCCGACGGCTGCCCGCAAATGTGCGACCGCTTCGCCGCAGAAGACGCGCGCATACGGGTGGTGCATAAGGCGAACGGGGGAGTGTCCGACGCACGGAATGCCGGAATTGCGGCGGCGCGCGGGAAGTACCTCGCTTTTGTCGATTCGGACGATTTTGCCGAGCCAGAAATGTTCGGAACCATGCTTGAAACCGCCGTCAGCCACGACTGTGACGTTGTCATGTGCGACTGCATGAAGGATTTCCCGGACAAAAGCACCCTCTTCTCCCAAAACATTGCGGAAGGCTTATATGACCGCGCAAAGCTTGAAACAGAATACCTTCCGAAGCTGATAATGCAGTCCGACCTGACATACCCTCCGGCAATTTCAAACTGTCTCATGCTCATCCGGTCGGAGCTGATAAGAGAGAACAACCTCCGTTACCCCGTCGGAATTCGCATTTCCGAAGATCTGTTTTTCGGTGCCTGCGTTATGTACCGGGCGCAAAAGTTTTATTATCTCAAAAACCGGGCTTTTTATCATTATTTCGTTGCAAACACCGGCTCGGCAACAAAAAAATCCGACACGGCGCTCTGGGACAACTATGAAAGACTTCTTGACCGGCTTCATGAGGAATTCGGGAACCGCACGGACTTCGATTTCTCGGAACAGCTCGGTCACACTGCCCTGTTTTTCGCGCTGAACACGATCGGTCAGACCGCGGGCTATGCGATTCCGTTAAAAGACAAAAGCAAAATCGCCGGCCGCGTGGCAAAAAGCAGCCGCGTGAAAGCAGCAATGAAAACTATCGGCTCTCTTACCGTTCCGGCAAAGCTGAAATGCGAAACCATGCTTCTCGGCTCACCCCTGACGGCACGGGTGCTTATGAAATATCTGACAGACAGGAAATGAGGACGACATGGAACAGGCACTCGTATCGGTAATTCTCCCCGTCTACAACAAAATCAAATACCTCCCCACCACCCTCCCCTCCCTTCTCTCGCAGACATACCGCGATTTTGAGCTTATCGCCGTTGACGACGGAAGCACCGACGGAAGCGGGGATTTCCTTGACAGGCTCGCAAAGACCGACTCGCGGGTAAAGGTCATCCGCCAGCCGAACGCGGGAGTGTCCGCAGCCCGGAATGCCGCCCTCGACCGTGCCTCCGGAGACTATGTCGTCTTCGCCGACGCCGACGACACCGTCTGCCCCGACTGGCTTGAGGTTCTGGCAAAAGAGGCAGAAACCAGCGGAGCGGATATTGTTGTGAGCGGATTTTTCTCGACAGACAGTAACGGGAAGGCGCTTGACACCGTCCTGCCTCCCGAAGAAGGAAATATCACGGGAAAAGAGTTTTTAGGCAACTTCTATGCCCACCAGTCCAACCACGGTCTGCCCGGCTTCGGACACGGAAAAATTGTCAGGCGTGATTTGATTGAGAAAAACAATATCCGCTTCACCCCCGGTCTGAAGCTCGCGGAAGACCTTGACTTTTTCGTCCGGCTTTACGATAAGGCAGAGACGGTGCGGACGGTACGGTATGCGGGATATAATTATCTTCAGGGCGCCGAAAACTCCACCGGCGGAAGCAGCGCGTACCGGGTGGATTACCTTTCTCAGGTCAAAATATGGCTTGGCATCGTTTCAATACTTACGGCTCACGGAGAATACTGCGGAGAAAACAGGGCGTTTGCTGACGAAAAGCTCGGCGGGTACATCAGCTGTGCAATGCTGTACCGCTCCGATGTCAACCGCACGTCCGCATCGGAAATGCGGCGGCTCTGCGGGGATATCAGGGCAGCCGGCAACGGTGCGCTGAGACCTGCGGCATGGCTTTACAACATACGGCTCGGAGGGCTCTGCCGCCTTTATGCGTGGCTTTACCGGAAATTCGGAGGTGCGAAATGAAATATCAGCCGTATATGACGGTATTCACACCCGCCTATAACCGGGCGCACACACTGCCGAGGCTCTATGAGTCGCTGAAAAATCAGACGGCAGACGGCTTTGAATGGATAGTCATCAACGACGGCTCGACCGACGGAACCGAGGAACTGCTTGAAAAATGGTCGGGCGAGGACAACCGCTTTGATTTTTCATACCTGACAGTTGAAAACGGTGGAAAGCCGCGCGCAATAAACCGCGGAGTCACAATGGCACGCGGGAAATACTTCTTTCTTGTCGATTCCGACGATTACCTCACCCCGAACGCGGTCGAAAAAATGACCGCATGGGCAAAGGAAACCGAAAACGACCCGTCATTTATCGGTGTCGGCGCCGCAAGAGGCACTCCAGACGGAAAATATCTCAAGGGAACACCGCCGAAGGTCGGCGCAAACGGGTATGTGGATGCAACAAACCTTGAACGCGCGAAATACGACCTTGATGCCGATATGTGCGAAGCATACCGCCTTGATATTTACCGGAAATATCCGTATTTCACATACGACGGCGAGAAATTTGCCCCGGAACAGATAACGATGAACGAGATCGCGCTCGACGGCTACCGTCTGCGTTGGCACAGCGACATTATCTATATCTGCGAATATCTTGAGGACGGACTGACAAAAGGCAGCTCCGCGCTTGAGAAGAAAAACCCGATGGGATATGCCGCAATGTACAACCATATGCTGAAATACGGCTACGGCTTCCGGCGCAGGTTCATGATCGCCGCGCAGATGACGGCTCTGTCGCTTTATGCCGGGCATCCCGGATATCTGAAGGAAACAAACAGCCTCCCGGCAACGGTTCTGTCGTTCCCGGTCGGCGCACTTCTTGCCATACGGCGCAGACGGCAGTTTTCAAAAATATAAAATGAGGTAATTATGAGCAGACTTGCGGTAATCGTTCCGGTTTACAACGTTGAAAAACTCCTCCCCCGCTGCCTCGACAGCATACTTGCCCAGACATACCGCGACTTCACGCTGATCCTCGTCAACGACGGCTCGACCGACGGAAGCGGAAAAATCTGCGACGGGTACGCGGAAAAGGACGAGCGGATAAGGGTCATACACAAGGAAAACGGCGGAGTCAGCTCTGCGCGGAACGAAGGGATTGAACTTCAGAAAAAGCTTGACAACGACCTTATCGCCTTTGTTGACAGCGATGATTATATTGATCCGGAAATGTACGGAACAATGATAAACGCTCTTGACAAAAGCGGTGCAGACATCGCGGTGTGTTTGTGGTCGTATCTTCACACTGACGGCGCGGTTTATAATCCCGAAAATGATGAAAAAATCAGTTTTCCGGAAGAAACACTGTCGGGAAGGGTATTTCTTGAGAAATATCTTTATTCGTCACCGTACAATAATGGTCTGGCGATTGCTGCATGGAACAAGGTGTTCCGTAAACCGTTGTTCGATTCATTGAGATTCTTCGGCAGATATGCAGAAGACGACAGAATATGTACAAAAATCTTTACCCCAACCGCAACTGTGCAAACAATTAATCGTTCATTCTATTACTATTGTGAGAACTTGGCTTCAATAACCAAAAGTGTTTTTAACAAGAACCGGCTGAATATGCTTTCTTTGATTATTGACCGTGCCAATGACTTAAAAGACAGCCCAAACCTCTGCCGCCATACCCTTGCCCTCTTCTGTGACCTCACAATGGAATACTATGTAAGACCGGAGATGAAGGGCAATGAACAGCTTTTTGATGCATACATAAAAGAATTCAGAAAAATTCTGAAAGAGGAGCAGGCAGACCTGAGCAAGCGGACAAGAAAGCGGGCGAAGGTTTTTGCATTATCCCCTCACGTTTACAGATTTCTCATCGGATTGCGGAGGCTGGTTAAGAAATGATATCGATCATCATCCCCATATACAATTCCGCCGCCCTCCTCCCACGCTGTCTCGACAGCATACTTGTCCAGACATACCGCGACTTCACGCTGATTCTCGTCAACGACGGCTCAACCGACGGAAGCGGAAAAATCTGCGACGGGTACGCTGAAAAGGACGAGCGGATAAGGGTCATACACAAGGAAAACGGCGGAGTCAGCTCTGCGCGGAATGCGGGGCTTGATGCCGCAGACGGAGAGTACATCACATTCATCGACTCCGACGACGCGATCCCGCCGGGATATCTTGAAACGCTTTACGGGGCGGCAAGCGGGAGCGGGGCGGATGTTGCCATATGTGATGTTCTGTTTCTCAGCGGGGATAACGCAAGAAGGCGCATTTCCTGTGACCGTGACTTCCTTTCCGGCAAGGAGGCTGTTGAGCTTATTCTCTCCGAGGTCGGAATAAACGCCGGACCGTACGGGAAGCTGTTCAGGAGGAATATTATCGGGGATCTGCGCTTCCCTCCGATGAAAATATATGAAGATCTTATATTCAACCTCTCGGTTTTCGACCGGGCAGAAAGCGTTGTGAACTGCAAAACCGAGTATCTGTATTATGACAATCCGACAGGCGCGATGGCGGGCGAGCGCAAAGCCCCGCGCGAGGATGCGATTCTTGCCGCAGAGCTGACGGTGCAGTACCTTGAATCCAACCGCAGCACTTTTTCCGGCATACCTTTTTACACCGCGTCGTCGCGCGTCATGTCTTATATTTATGATTTCTGCGACCGCCCGGATTCTCCGGAGAAAAAGAGCTTTATTGACCGCGCCGTGAAATTTTTCGCCGACAACCGCCGCGAAATCCGTCGCTGCGGCGCCTTCCCCAAGAAAGAAAAATTACTGTTCCTGCTTGCGTCCCGCGGGGTGCTTTACCGGAACGGAAAGCTGACAAAACTATGAAAAAAATCATCATGTACGGTCACGGCGGGTCGGGAAACCACGGCTGCGAGGCTATCGTCCGGTCAACCGCCGCAATGTTCCCCGACAGGCGGCTGACGCTTATGTCGCGGGCGCCGGAGGAAGACCGGAGCAACGGAATTGACCAGCTCTGCGACATCGGAAACGAGTTCGGAAGGTACCGCCGGCTGTCTTTTGAATTTGTTTCGGCATATCTTGCCCTGAAGCTGAAAAAAGACTACACTCCGCTTGATATGCTCGCCTGCCACGAACCGGCAAAGGTCGCCGGCAAGGGTGATATTGCCCTCTCTATCGGCGGCGACAACTACTGCTATGCCGACGTTAACGGATACGTGTACCTCCACGGAATCTACCGCCGGCGCGGAGCAAAGACCGTGCTGTGGGGCTGCTCCGTTGAGCCTTCTCTGCTTGACAACCCGAAAATCGCCGCAGATATCGCGTCATACGACCTCATTACCGCGCGGGAGAGCATCACTTACGGGGCGCTTAAAAAGGTCAACCCGAACACCGTTGCCGTTACCGACCCCGCATTCGGGCTTGAAACGATAGTCCCGCCGCTTCCGGAGGGCTTTGAGCCGGGAAACACCGTCGGAATCAACCTCAGCCCGCTTGTAAAGCTGAGCGAGAAGCTCCCCAGAGTCACGCTTGAAAATTATAAAGCACTGATCTCGCACATCCTTGACACGACCGGCATGAAGATCGCCCTCATCCCGCACGTCATCTGGCAGGGGAACGACGACAGGGAGGCTCTTGCGGAGCTTAAGTCGTTCTTCCCGGACAGCGACAGGATAATTACCTTCCCCGACATGGGCTGCCGGGAGATCAAGGGGATAATTTCAAAGTGCCGCTTCTTCGTCGGCGCGCGCACCCACGCAACCATCGCCGCATACTCGTCAGCTGTCCCCACCCTCGTCGTCGGCTACTCGGTCAAGGCAAGAGGCATCGCCCGCGACCTTTTCGGCGACGAAACCGGCTACGTCCTCCCCGTGCAGTCCCTCCGCGGGAAAAACGACCTCACCCGGGCGTTTGAAAATATCGCGGAAAACGAAAGCGCGATAAGGGACAGGCTCGGGAAGCTCATGCCGGAGTGGAAGGAGAGAGCTGGGGCGGCGGGGGAACATCTCAATAAACTCCTTGAGGAATAAGCATGAGCAATCTGATTTCACTTATCGTACCGTGTTATAACGTATCGGCAACGATCGAAAAATATTTTGATTCTATCCTTTCCCAGACTTACAGAAATATCGAGATAATCGCGGTCGATGACGGATCAAAAGACCGAACCGGAGAAATCATTGACAGCTATACAGATCGCTTTGCAGCCAACGGAATGAAGCTCATTCACGTAACTCAGGCTAACCAAGGGCTCGGCGGCGCAATTAATACCGGACTGAAATATGTAACGGGTGACTTTCTGTGCTGGTCAGACCCGGACGACTTCTACTACCCGGAAGCGATGGAAATGCGCCTCAACGCACTGCTTGACCACCCGGAATATGCAGTTGTCACCAGCGATGCAGACGTATATACCTTTCCCGACCTTTCCGCCCCTACCGGCAGAGAAGCATCAAGGCTGAGACATAACGCAGAAGAAAACCAGTTTGAATTGCTTCTGAGTGAAAAATCGATTTTCTGCGCGGGCTGTCACATGGTAAGAATGTCGGCATTCGACAAGGCTAATCCCGACCGCGAAATATTCACCGCAAGAAGGGGACAGAACTGGCAGATGCTCCTGCCGGTCTATTATAAATTCAAACGGATGTACATCGATAAACCTCTTTATGCATATGTCGTTTATCCGAGCAGTATGTCCTCCGGAGATATAACCGAAAAATCCGTGCTTACCCGGCTTTCCGAGCATAAAGAGATCATAATTGAAACCCTGAAGCGTATACCCATGCCGGAAGATGAGCGTCTATCTTACATGAAAATGACCGATGCCCGATATGCACTCAAGCATTTTTATACCGCCATCGACTTCCGCGACAAAAAGCTCCTGCACGAGCAGTATGACCTGCTTAAGCAGTACGGAGAAAACACCCCGGAGATCGACAGACTTTACCGACGCAACCGGTCGGTATTCGGGAAAATGTATTACCGGCTATCGGATTCAATAAGCAAACTCCATCCCGAAAGGACCCCCGCAAACCGCAATGACCCAACCAAGCAATAAGGATTTCACCACAATAATAACCTCCGACAAAAAGCTCTTTGATCTCAGTCTCGGCGAGCTTTTCAGGTACCGCGACCTTGTGTTTCTCTTCGTTAAGAGGGACTTTGTGTCGAAATACAAGCAGACGATACTCGGTCCGCTGTGGGCGGTCATTCAGCCGCTGCTCACGACCGTGGTGTTCACCGTCATATTCGGAAATCTTGCAAAGCTGACCACCTCCGACTCGGCGGTGGCGTCGGCTGCCGTGCCGTCGTTCCTGTTCTATATGGCGGGGACCATTCTGTGGACATACTTCTCCTCCGTCGTCAGCGCGACGTCCGGCACGTTCATCGCGAACAGTCACATCATGGGAAAGGTCTACTTCCCGCGCCTTGCCGTTCCGGTCTCGACCGCCGCGTCAAACCTCATATCCTTCGGCATTCAGCTTGTGATGTTCATTGTCATATATGCAGTCTGCGCCATCACCGGAAGCGCGGAATTCTCGCTCTCACCGTACATTCTGCTTGTCCCTCTTGTGATAATCCAGCTGATGCTGCTGTCGATGAGCTTCGGAATAATCATATCCTCCCTGACCACAAAGTACCGCGACCTTGCGATGCTTGTCGGCTTCGGGCTTCAGCTGTGGCAGTACGCAACTCCGGTCGCATACGGGCTTACGCTTATTCCCGACAGGTGGATGACGCTCTATCTGCTCAACCCGGTCACACCCGCGATCCTGACCTTCAGATACGCATTTTTCGGGGTCGGATATTTCAGCCTGACGTATTATCTTCTCAGCTGGGGTATGACCCTTGTCCTGCTTGCTATAAGCATCATGCTGTTCAACAGGATCGAAAAGAATTTCATGGATACGGTCTGAGGAGAACGGATATGGAAAACAACATCATGATAAAAGCGTCCGGCGTCTCCAAGGAGTACCGCCTCGGAGCTATCGGCGGAACGACGCTGAGAGAAGATCTTCAGCGCCTCGGCGCAAAGATCAGAAAAAAGGAAGACCCGACGCTCAGGATCGGACAGAAGCCGGTCAAAAATGCCGGAGAAAAGTTTCTCGCCCTGAACGACGTGTCGTTCGAGATAAAAAAAGGAGAGGCTGTCGGTATAATCGGTCACAACGGCGCCGGAAAATCCACGCTGCTCAAGCTGATAACCCGCGTCACCGCGCCGTCGTCCGGCTTTATCGGGCTGAACGGCAGGGTCGCGTCAATGCTTGAGGTCGGAACCGGCTTCCACCCGGAGCTTACCGGCAGAGAAAATATCTACATGAACGGCGCGATCCTCGGCATGAGCCGGAAGGAGATCGACGGAAAGATCGGGAAGATAATCGATTTCTCGGAGGTCAGGCAGTTCATTGACACCCCGGTCAAGCGCTACTCGTCGGGAATGTACGTCAAGCTCGCCTTCTCCGTCGCCGCACATCTCGACTCGGAGATCGTCATAATGGACGAGGTCCTTGCCGTCGGGGACATGGCGTTCCAGAAAAAGTGCATCGCCAAAATGCGCGAAGCCGCCGAAACCGAGGGCAGAACCGTCCTCTACGTCAGCCATAATATGAATACCATAAGACAGCTCTGCGACAGGGTCATCGTGCTTGAGAAGGGGCATATAATCTTCGACGGCGGCGTTGAGGAGGGCATCGGGGTTTATATGAAGCAGAATGACAGGCTCAGTCTGCATTATGATTACACCGGCATTTCAAGAGCCGCGGCAAACTCCCGCAAAATCGAGCTTATGGGGCTTGACATTCCCGACGGAAGCAATGCGTCACCGGTAAGGGGCGAGGATCTGCACTTTATTCTTCATTGCCGCGCGAATGAAAACGACAGCAGTGTCGGGATCAGGTTTGAAATATCCAATTCGTCAGGGCAGATAATCGGCACATCGCTCTCCGACAGGAATATTTCCGGCAAAAAAGGCGAAATGATTGACCTTGACATATCAATGAACACCGGGAACTTCTCTCCGGGAAGGTACAAGGCGGTTGCCGTGCTCTTTGAGTCGGATGAAAACGGGTCGCAGGCAAAAATCGACCGTGTGGAGCCGGCGCTTTTCTTTGAGGTCAGAGAGGCACCCGGTGACATCCACTGGTTCCACACATGGTGGGGCGATACGCGGTTCGACAATATGAAAATCAACGGAATAGTTCGCGGGAATACCTGATTTCCCCTTGCAATCCCCGCTCCGCCATGCTATAATATAAATACAAAACAACACCACTCCCGGAGGTAATCTCATGGCACAGGACAAAACAGTCTGGAAAGACAGAAAACGCACGGTATTCGGTCTGCCGTGGTCGTTCACGCGGTATCTTCTCTACGAGAACAAGCTGGTAATCGACGTGGGATTGTTCTCACGGACAGAAGATGAGATCCGGCTCTACCGGATCATGGACATAACGCTGAAGCGGTCGTTCCGCGAAAGGATATTCGGTCTCGGAACGATACACTGCTGCTCCGGTGACAAAACCAGCCCGGAATTCGACATAAAGCACATAAAGAACCCGAAGACCGTCAAGAATATGCTCTCCGACATGGTTGAAAAAGAGAGGCTTGAGCGCAGGGTCGGCGTCCGTGAATTCATGAAGGACGACGAGGAGGGCGCACTCGACGGCGATATCCACGGCACCGGCTGCGGCTGCGGAATCGACTGATATCCCGCCTGAAAATCACAAAAAATCATCCCGCATATACGGATACGGGATGATTTTTGCTTTTCAGGGTCAGAGAATTATGCAGATAAGCCCGCCGCTGCCCTCGTTTATCACCTTTCCGAGAGTCTCGCCGAGACGCGTCCTCGCCTCGTCGGGCATACGGTCGAGCTTGGCATGAAGCCCGTCGGTTATAAGCTCGCGCAGCGATCTGCCGAACATATTCGACTCCCACAGCTTTGCCGGATCCTCCTCAAATTCGTGTGTCAGCATCTTCACAAGATCCTCCGACTGCTGTTCCGAGCCGATTATCGGGCTTATCTCCGTCTCAATGTCGGCTCGGATGAGGTGCAGCGACGGTCCGCTTGCCCTGAGCTTCACGCCGTAGCCGCCGGGCTGACGGATGATCTCCGGCTCCTCCAGCTTAAGCTCGGTCACGTCGGGAGTAACGATCCCATAGCCCTTTTCTCCGGCATCGTGAAGCGCGTCGGCGATCCTGTCGTACTCCTTTTTCACCTCTGACAGATCGCGCAGCAGCCCGATAAGCGACTCTTCACCGGTGATGTCAAACCCGGTCAGCTCTCCGAGGGTGCGGTAATACAGCTTCTCCGGAAGCCTTATCCCGATCCGCGCACGGCCGCTTCCGAGGTCGGTCTCAGTCACCCCGGCAGACTCTATAAACTCGTTTTCGGCAAGCGGGGCGAAGGCCTGCGCAATGTCCCCTGCCCTTGTGACCTTCTCCGCGCACTCAAGCACCGATGCCTTCACCGACGCGGCAAGCGGATGGTCGTCGCCGAGGGCGGTTATCCAGCCGGGGATATCGACCGCTATCTCCCTGACCGGAAATTCAAGAAGTATCATTTCAAGAATGTGCTTTATGTCCTCGGTGTTCAGCTCAAGACAGTTGACAAGCGCGACAGGCACCCGGTACTCCTTCTCAATTGAGTTTGCAAGGGCAATGCTCTCGTCCCTTGACGGGTCGGCGGAGTTCATGATCACCGCAAACGGCTTGTTTATCGCCTTAAGCTCCTTTATTACCCGCGCCTCTGCCTCTTCATAGTTTGCCCGCGGTATCTCGCCGACCGTGCCGTCGGTCGTAACGACGATCCCGACAGTCGAATGGTCGGTTATTACCTTTCTTGTCCCGATCTCGGCGGCTTCGGTGAACGGCATCGGCTCCTCCTGCCACGGAGTATGCACCATCCGCGGACCGCCGTTCTCGATATGCCCGAGGGCATCCGGAACTATGTAGCCGACGCAGTCTATCATCCGCACATTGAGCCTTGCGTTGTCCGCAAGAGTGATCCCCACCGCCTCGTCCGGAATGAATTTCGGCTCTGCGGTCATGACCGTCTTTCCGGCGGCGCTCTGCGGCATTTCGTCCCGCGCCCTTTCGCGGTCAAACCGGTCGGGGATGTTCGGAAGGACAAGCGTCTCCATGAATTTCTTTATGAATGTCGATTTCCCCGTGCGGACGGGACCGACAACTCCGATGTAGATGTTCCCGCCGGTGCGCTCCGCAATGTCCCGGTAAATGTTTGTGTTCATCATAGTAACCCTCCGTGACGGTCACGGTTCGCGTCCGCAACCGAAGCCTTTTCGTTTTTTGTACATCTGTATGCGGGAGGGGGTGAATATATGACTGACGGAGAAATACTGTTCCCGCCGGCCGTCCTCCGCATCATTTTTTCCTTCCCCGGCGAATACAATTCACTGAAAACGTCCGGAAATAACCGGTGAATAAACAAAGGAGACGGCAAAATGGGATGCAGTATAAACGAGCTTAAAAGCAAAGAGGTGATAAACGTGTCCGACGGAAAGCGTCTCGGCTTCGTAAAGGACATTGAGGTCGATACCGACGACGCGCGTCTCCTTGCCATAACCGTTCCGGGCGAGGGCGGAATTTTCGCCAGAGGGCGCGACATAAAGATCCCGTGGGCGTGCATTGAGCATATAGGTGACGACCTTATAATCGTCAACATGAAAAATCTGACCCCCCGGAATTGACCGGAGGGTCAGGCTGTATGTCTGTCACCGCGTGCCGGTGATCCTGTCTGATTTTACCTCTATCCTATATCCGCTTATCCCCGCGCCGGCGGCATCGGGATCGACCGATTCGTACTCCGTGACCGAGACCTCCAGCTTAAGACGGTAGTATTCATAGTAAAAATCCTTCCCGTTGCTGCGTTCGATGTTCATATAGACGTAACTCCCCGCCGCATTGACCGACGCGGCGGCAAGATCCGGCTCCGACGGGCTGTATATCCGGTTCATTATCCCGCGCTCAAGCTCGTTCCAGCGCACATAATACACCCCGCCCGAGACGGTAAGGACATAAATGCCGTCGGCAGTCAGCTGGTATCCGGAAAGCTCACCCATCGTCCCGAGAGGCGGCTCACCGTAATACAGCCCCCTGTCCTCATAGACCTTAAGACGGCTGACCGCTCCGCCGTTCCTGAACCACAGCATATCGGTCGGAGAGTCAAGCTGAAGCGACGACACCCCCGCCTGGTCGATCCCGTTTTCCGCAAAATCAAGAAGCGTCACCGTCTGCCCGGAAGAGATATCGATAAAATATAATCTTTCGCGGTCGAAGGTGTAAAGCCTGCCCTCCCACGCAAGAAGCTCCTCCGGCTCGTATTTCAGCTCCGGGATAACGTCCGACAAGGTTTTTCCCTTCAGGTCATACCGTTTCACCGCATAAACCTTCTCGTTCAGGCAGCCGTCGTCATCGACATAATACTTCCGGTTGTAACGGAGGTTGACAAGGTTTGCCCCGGTGTTTGCCGGCTCCTCGGTGACTCCTGACTCCGGGTCATTTATAAGCCGGAGATAATAGTCGGTTTTTTCGCGCCTCAGGGTAAGATGCGTATAAAAGTGCCGCGCCGGATAGGTTATCCCCTCCGTATCGGTGTCGGTGTCGGTGAAATAGAAAAAGTCCGCATCATCTCCGGTGTTTTTCAGGTTGGCACGCCGTGCATAATAGGTCTCGGTGAAGTACAGGCTTCCGTCGTGATACACCGCCCGGTCAAGGTACTGCCCCGCGGGAACCGAATATATCACCTCATGTTCTCCGGTCGCAAGGTCATAGGAAATCATCTCCCACGGCACCTCCCGCTCGTCTCCGGACGTCCAGAACGACTGACCGAGAAACGTCTCGGTATCGGCCTCCGAAAGATCGGTGCCGTCGGAATGGCAGTAATCAAACCCTCCGTCGCGGTTCTCGCGGTTCGCGCGGGCAAAATACAGCTTCCCCTCGTTCACCGCGGTGTAGCGGTAATCGGAAATATCGCAGAGAATGCATCTTTTCGTGAAATTCACCCTGTCGTTGTGGACGCATTCCGGGTCGGTGCAGACCGGCTCTGCTTTTATGCTGTTCTTCTGCAGGAACATAAGCGCCGGGCTGATCTTCCCGTTCACATCTGCGGGAGAAGGCGCAAAAAAGTACGTCCGGCTTCCGGCTCTGAAAAACCGGCTGTTGTCCGAGGCGTACAGGGAATAGCAGTCCCCCTCCCCGGAATATGTAAGCCCCGGAAGGTAGACGCGGGTATATTTGTTGAATCCGATCTTCAGATACCGTGAACACGACGTAAGAACCGTTGCCGCGGTAAGAAATGCGGCGGCAAATGTCAGCAATTTTTTCATTTCCGTACCCTTTACTGCAATGCAGTGCCGTAATTTATGTGCGGGGATGTGTGAAGTGGAATTCTCTGCATATTTATTATACACTGTTTCAGCCCGAATGTCAACAGTATTTACAAAGCCTTTACAGTTTTTCAACAAAGGGCAGTTATAATTGAATAGGTCGGAGCGTATTCTCCGAGAAGGACATATCAATGCTGAAAAAGATAAAAGAAAAACTGATGTGCGCCGGCGGAAAAGCGAGACGCTTTTTTTCCGCTCATCCGGCGGCGGCGGTGCTGATCTCCGCACTGTCGGTGGCGTTTGTCAACGAAATACTCAGCCGCCGTTCGTTCATCGGGGCGGTTGTTTTCCTGTTTACAAAACCGCACCTGTTCCTGTGCAGTGCGGCGGTTATATTTGTTTTCGCTTCACCGGCGCTGTTCAGCCGGAGGTGGAAATTTACACTGACGGTCATCTCGTCTGTCTTTCTGCTGCTCGGCATCACGGATTTTGTCGTGCGCTGTTTCCGTCAGACTCCGTTTTCGTGGATAGATGTGGCGCTGGTGCGCAGCGTTTTCCCGATACTGGCGGTTTACCTTTCGGTATTCGGTGTGATCGCACTGGCGGTGCTGCTCGTTGCGCTGGCGGTGCTGATCTTCATCCGGCGCAGCAAGGCGAAAAAGACCCCGGTCAATATCAGGTATTCCGCCGTGACGACCGTCTCTGCTCTTGCCGCGGCTGCGGCTGTCATAGGCATCTGCTACGGCACCGGCAGCTTCCCCGGAAGATTTCCGAATCAGTTGAGCGACACTTACCGCGATTACGGCTTTACATATTGCTTTCTTGCCGGAATTGTTGACCGCGGCATCTCAAAGCCCAGCGGCTACGACAATGACTTCAGGGATGTGATCTCGGACATAATCTCCGACGAACCGACGGAAACGCCGGGGAGCGACACCACGGACAGCGCCCCCGACCAACCCCCGGAGCAACTGCCGAACATTGTTTTCGTTCAGCTTGAGTCGTTTTTTGACCCGTCGTATCTCAAGGGCTTTTCCTTCTCGGAGAACCCGACTCCGGTGTTCTCGGAGCTGAAAAAGAATTACTCGCACGGCAGGCTCAGGGTCCCCACATACGGCGGCGGCACGGCAAATACCGAATTTGAGGTCCTGACCGGCATGAGGATCTGCGATTTCGGACCGAGCGAGTACCCGTACCAGACCGTTCTTCAGAAAAGCACCTGCGAATCGGTCTGTTACAACCTTTCAGCTCACGGATATACCGCTCACGCCGTTCACAATTACAGGGCTAATTTTTACGACCGGGTGAAGGTGTACGGCAACCTCGGATTCAACACATTCACACCGATAGAATACATGAGCGGTACGGAAGTGAACCCTCTCGGCTGGGCGGACGACAGCGTCCTGACCCGATATGTCATATCGGCGATGGATTCGACCGACGGACCCGACCTTGTGTACTGCGTAACGGTGCAGTCACACGGAAAATATCCGACGGTGCCGTTCAGGAACACGGAGGACAGGATAAAAGTGACCGACCTGCCGGAGGATTATCCGGAGGTGCCGCTGACATATTACCTGAATCAGCTCCGGCAGACCGACGAGTTCATCGGAGAGCTTATCTCAGCCGTCGAAAAGGCCGGAGAGGACACAGTTATCGTGTTTTTCGGCGACCATCTTCCCGACCTGGGGTTTGAGGAGGAGTGGCTTAAGGACGGAATGACTCTCTATGATACCGAATACGTCATCTGGAGCAGCCGTGGGAGGATCGGTGACAACGAAAACCTCTTTTCATATCAGCTTTCCGCCAAGACCGTTTCGCTTTTCGGAATAAGCGACGGCGTGCTGACAAAATTCCACCAGACATGGCGCGGTCAAAAGAATTACGAAAAGTATCTTGAAATGATCGAATACGACCTGCTGTACGGCGAGTGCTTTGCCTACGGAGGGAGCAATCCGTTTGCCGTGACCGAAGTGAAGCTGGGCGTACGCGACATTGTGATAACCGGAGCCGGAAATACCGGCGACGGTGCGGTCATAAGCGGCAGAGGCTTCACGGAGGCAAGCCGGATATACGTAAACGGCATCGTAAGAAAAACCGTATATGACGGCGAAAACACACTCACCGCGCCGGGACTTAAGCTGAAGGACGGGGATGCGCTGACGGTCGTTCAGATCTCCGACGGAATTTTCCGCCTCGGACAGACCGATGAGTACATTTTCCGGAGCGAAAAAGGCGATTCCTTCCTGAAAGGTATTGCCGACAGCCGTTTTTTATGTTATAATTAAAAGGATCGTCTGATCACGAAAGGATTTACCTAACTGTATGAACACCGATGTAGTAATAGTCGGAGCCGGACCTGCGGGAATATTCACGGCTCTTGAGATGATAAGGAAAGGCTCGAAGCAGAAAATTGTCATGCTTGACAAGGGCGCGGCTATCGAAAACCGCAGCTGCCCCAAGAACAGAACCAAGCAGTGCGTCAACTGCAAGCCTTACTGCCACATAACCACCGGCTTCTCCGGCGCAGGCGCGTTCTCCGACGGGAAGCTGTCCCTCAGCTCCGAGGTCGGGGGCGATCTTCCTCAGCTCATCGGCGATGACCTCGCGCAGGAAATGATCAATTATGCCGACAGCATCTATCTCGAATTCGGCGCTGACGAGCATATCGAGGGACTTGAAAACACCGAAGAGGTCAAGTCTATCCGCAAAAGGGCAATTCAGGCGGGGCTGCGCCTTGTCGACTGCCCGATACGCCACATGGGAACCGAAAAGGCGCACGGGATCTATCTCTCAATCGAAAAATACCTTGCCGAACACGGTGTCGAGCTGCTTTTCGGCTGTGAATGTACCAACCTCATACTTGAGGACAACGTCTGCCGCGGCATCTACGCGCGTCAGAACGGTCAGGATATAGAAATTCACGCAAAGCGCACCGTTGTTGCGACGGGACGCCGCGGAGCCGACTGGCTTGAGGGCATCTGCGCGGAGCACAACATCGCTCACCAGCCCGGAACCGTCGATATCGGCGTCAGGGTCGAGGTCAGAAACGAGGTCATGGAGACCGTCAACCGCGTCCTTTACGAATCCAAGCTGATCGGCTACCCCAAGCCCTTCAAGAACAAGGTGCGCACCTTCTGCCAGAACCCCGGCGGCTTTGTCAGTCAGGAAAACTATGACGCGGGGCTTGCCGTTGTCAACGGTCACTCCTACAAGGAGCTGAAGTCCAACAACACAAACGTTGCGATCCTCTGCTCACACAACTTCAACTCTCCCTTCAATCAGCCGATAGAATACGCAAAAAAGGTAGGAGAGCTTACAAATATGCTCGGTGCCGGACACATCCTTGTCCAGCGCTTCGGCGATATTCTTGACGGAAAGCGCACATGGCCGAAGGAACTTGCCCAGTCAAACATCAAGCCGACTCTTCCCGATGCCGTCGCCGGCGACATCACCGCCGCAATGCCCTACCGCTCCATGATTAACATCATCAACTTCATTCAGGCGGTCGATCACGTCGTTCCCGGCTTCGCCTCTATCGAAACTCTTCTCTACTCCCCCGAGCTTAAGTTTTACAGCAACCGCGTCAAGATGGACGAAAGCCTCAACACCTCCATCTCCGGGCTGCACTGCCTCGGTGACTCAAGCGGCTGGACCCGCGGTCTTATGATGGCGTCCGTCATGGGCGTTATCATGGGCAGAAAAATAGCCGAAGCCGAAGCTGCTGAGGTGTGAGAGGAAGGACGCCGGGCTCTGCCCGGACCCGCTCAGAACCTTCTTGAAAGAAGGTTCTGAGAACTCCAAGAACTTTTGAACAAGGGTTTTTATCGGGGTAATCCTTTTCGGGACAGCAGGATAAGAATCTTTAGTCTTTACAATCAAAATAATCCCCCATCTGGCTTACCTGTCAAGGCAGTCAGGCGGGGGATTTCAGCTTAAACGCGTGTCAGCTTATCGCAGACAAACCCGTTTCTCATATATTTTTTTACAAAAGTTCTTGGGGTTCCAAGGGGCTTCTTTCAAGAAGCCCCTTGGCGGGTCCGGGCAGAGCCCGGCGTCTCCTATTCCTCCTCAGCCTCTTCGGGCTTTTTTTCGACGTCAATGAAGGTAACGCGCTGACCGTCGGTTTCAACGACGGAGACGGAAAGGCATTCATACTCAAAGGAATCGCCGGCTTCCGGCACTTTTCCGAGCTGCTCCATGACCCATCCGCCGAGGGAAATGGTCGTGGAATCGGTTTCGATCCCGAAGAAATCGCAGAAATCGTCAAGATTTACCGAACAGTCAACCCTCCAGCGGTTTTCGCCGATCGGGATATATTCCTCCGTGACCTCGTCGTGTTCGTCCCATATTTCGCCGACAAGTTCCTCAAGAATGTCCTCAAGCGTGACGATGCCGAGCGTGCCGCCGTATTCGTCAAGAATGACAGCCATCTGCGACTTTGTCTCCTGAAGCAGCTTCAGAAGCTCGTCGATTTTTTCGGATTTCAGCACAAAAAGCGGTTTTGTCATGATATCGCGGATGCTTTTTGCGGTGATTCCGGTGCCGTCGTAGAAATCCTTCATGTTCAGTATGCCGATGATATTGTCAATACTGTCCTCGTACACCGGCAGGCGGGCAAATTTCGACTGGGTAAATACCTCAGCGATCTCCTCCTTGGTGCTTTCGATATCGACCGCCTCAAGATCGACGCGGTGGGTGAGGATATCCTCCGCGCGCATATCGTTGAATTCGATCGCGTTCTTGAGCAGGTCGCCCTCCTCGCTGTCGATGGTTCCGCCCTCCCGCACCTCTTCAACGAGCATGAGAAGCTCCTCCTGCGACATCTTGCTGTCGGACTCAAGGTGCAGAACCTTTGAAACGAGCTTTTTCCAGAGTCCGAACAGGAAGTTCAGCGGCGTGAATATCCAGATAAGCACCCGTATGATCGGCGCGGAGAACATCGCAAGCTTCTCCGGGCAGTCCTTTGCCACGTTTTTCGGGGTGATCTCGCCGAAGATAAGGACAAGGACGGTTATAACCGCAGTCGAGACCGTAGCGCCTATATCGCCGTACAGCCTGACAAAAAGCACCGTTCCGATCGATGCGGCAGTCAGGTTGACTATGTTGTTTCCGATAAGTATCGTCGAGAGCAGCCTGTCATAGTTTTCGTTCAGCCTGTTGACAAGCGCGGCTCTCTTGTTTCCCTTCTCCGCCATCGTGCGGAGCCGTGTTTTGTTGCATGACAGAAATGCCGTTTCCGTGGCGGAAAAGTATCCCGACATCAGAATAAGCACTGCAAGCGCGATAATATTCCGTATGTTTTCCGGATTCATTGAAAAATTTCTCCTTATACTGTGTTACAGCTGGTCGTAATCGCCGGATCGACCGGCATTTTCCTGAAATAAGCGCAAAAAAACACACCCGCACAAAAAATCAGATGCGCAGATATGCATAAATACAGCAGTAAAAAGAGCAGTTACGGTTATTATTGTCGTCGTTACTGTCTCCGTCCATCGGGCGTATCATCCTCCATTCTCGGTCGCTGGTATAACGTATGATTGATTATAACAGATAATTCCGCCCCCGTCAATAGGAAAAGCGAAAAAACCGTGTGATTCTGCGGTACAAATAAAGCCGAAGCGTTTTCCTCCGGATTTTTCTCCGACACCCGCCTCACATCTTACTCAATTCCATTGCCTTTTCATCGGAATTCCGTCTGTATTTGCCGTCCCTGTCGCGGAAGAGACGTATCTTTCCTCCGTCCATTTTGAAGATCCTGTCGGCGTGCTCGGCGATCGTCAGGTCATGGGTCACCATTATTATGGTCTGTCCTATGGCTTTTTTTGTCTCAAGAAGCAGGCGCAGGACCTCGTCGGCGTTCTCCCGGTCAAGATTTCCGGTAGGCTCGTCGGCAAAAAGCACCTGAGGACGGTTTATCAGCGCACGGGCGATAGCGACCCTCTGCTGCTGTCCGCCGGAAAGCTCCGACGGCAGATGATTCAGCCTGTCGCGCAGTCCGAGAATGTCGATCAGCTTCTTCAGATGCTCCTCGTAGGTGAAATCCTTTCTGTCGCACATGACCGCGGGGATCATTATGTTTTCAAGCGCGGTGAACTGCGGAATAAGGTTGTGCTTCTGGAATATGAACCCGGTATAGCGCCCTCTGAAACGGCTCAGCTCGTCCTTTTTCATCTTCATGATGTCGTTTCCGCGTATCTTCACGGTCCCGGAATTCGCGCGGTCAAGCCCGGCGCACACGTGCAGAAGAGTACTCTTTCCGGAGCCGGACGAACCCATGATCGCGACGAACTCCCCGTCCTCGACCGAGAGATTGACACGGTCAACGGCGGTTATCGTCACGTCGTACTGCTTATACAGCCTGATAACATTGCTTGCCTCAAGAATCGGCATAATTTTCGTCTCCTTTCGCTCCGGTCATTCGCCGGAAAAAACATCCCTGTCGGATTCGGAATTCATCCTGCCGTACACGACCCCCGGCAGATAAGCCGAGAGGAACGCAAGCAGCGCCGACACCGCGACCGCCGCGGCAAAAATCACAGCCGGGAATTCATATCCGAAGAACACTCCCGCCGCCGAGCCGATATAGTTACCGACGGAATTCACGGCAGCAAGCACAACAGCCGTCAGCGCCGCCGATACGAAAGCGGAAATCACCCCGGTTATGATCCCGCTCTGAACAAACAGCGTGCGTATCTCCCCGCTGACCGCGCCGAGAGCCGAAAGAATGTCCATCTCCGGGTATCTCTTCCGGTAGAATATCAGCTGCGAGAAGAACCATATGACCGGCGACACAAGCGCGATGAGCACCGCCGCCGCGACACAAAGTCCCGGTACCTTCATTGCATCAGAGATCGTTTTCTCCGAATCGGCATAGAGATTTGTTACCGTAAAGCTGCCGTAATCGGCGGCAATTCCGCTCAGCCGGTCTTCAAGCTCCGATATTTCATCGGGAGAAAGCCCCTTGGTGTAAACCGAAACCGACGTGTAATCGACCTCAGCCTCGCCCGTCGGCACATCGGGCTGAGTCAGGGCGAGATACGTCTCCTCCGGCATATATACGGGGATGTTCTCCCCGCACGGGATGTTGGTCAGCACGGCGGCAATCGTCAGCTCGATATACCGGTAATTGTACAGCTCAAGCATAAGCCTCAGCCGCTTTTTCCCGGTCGCGTTCTTAAGCTCGCTCAGATTAGCGCGGGAGTCCTCGTTGTAACCGTCGTAAACCGCGGCGTAAATTTTGTCGCCGGGCTGTAATTTCAGCTTTTTCTGATTGTTCAGGTACTCGCCGGCGATAACGTAATTGTGCCCAGTCAGCACCTCTCCCGGATCTCCGGTCATGCCGTATTTTTCAAGCGATTCAAGCACCTCGGCATCACAGCTCCTGTAAACCGCGCTGTCGGTGCAGAAGGCGTAATCGTCATATCTGTCGCCGGAAGGAACGACAAGTCCGGACAGCGGCACTACCTCTCCGTCGGTGAACATCACGTGAGAATTTATGTACCTTGCCACCGTTTCGCTTGTCTTTTCGGTTCCGGAAACGCCCCCAAGCGCCATGATATCGGCTCTGACGTGTTCGTCATAGCGGTATCCCGTTTCGGCGAAATCGAGCCGGAACTGCGGCTTTTCGCTGTCCTGCTTCTTCTGTGCCATCCCGGAGGCAACAAGCACCGCAGACGCCGCCGACACGAAGGCAACCGCCACCGTGACGGTTTTCACTATGTATTTTCTGAACCTGAAAGCCGAGAAAAGCTCATAGTGGACTCCGATCCTCTTCCCGAGCATCTCAAACGACACGCGCGGAGAGGTCACGTGAGCCGAATTGTCCTCGGCAATGATATTCCTCATCGGATACGCCCGCGAAACGGTGTACATCGGAAATATCACCGAAACCGCCGTGCAGACAAGCAGCAGACCGAGGGCAAGAAACGGCGTTCCGAAGCCGATCCTGACGATCCCGCCGTGAATGACAGCCGCCGTGATATATGCCGTGACCGCCGACGGCAGGAAGGTGATAAGCGTCACCGTCAGCATCTCGAAAAGCGCGTTTTCCGACAGCTTTCTGAAATCGGCTCCGAAGGTCATGTATATCCCGTACTCAAAACGGTAGTTGTTTATCCTGACCGAGTAAAGCACCGTCAGAAACAGCACCGAAAGCAGGAATATGCAGAACACCGCAAGCGCGGTTCCGCTCCTGACCGACGATCCGGTGTTTCCGGTGAGCGGCGACACCGAGAGCGACACTCCCGCGTCCTTGTCGGCAAGCGACTTCACCGACGGCAGGTACTCTCCGCGGAACTTCACATACATGTCAGCCGGCTCCCCGCCGATAAACCGCAGCTTTACGTCGTAATGCGGGTCGGAAACGGAATATCCTGGGGAATCGGAGGTCTTTGCTATCTCGTAAAGCGGTTTGTAGCGGTTGTTCGGAGAGGCATATTTTGCGATATACAGGTACTGATCCTCGTTCAGGTTTCTGATCGATACGTGCCAGTCGAAATCGCGCAGGACAGTCTCTCTCCCGACCTGCGCCGCCTCGTCGGCCGAGCAGAGAAGAAGGCTGAAAAGCATTCCGACGATAAAAACCGCGGCAAAAAACGGCAGATACTTTTTACGGTTGAATCTGACGCTTTTTGCCGCGACCTTCATGTTCGATTTTATATATCCGAAAAATTCCGCCACTTTCTGCCCTCCGCAGACGCAACGCGCCGCAAAATAATGTGAATACGGTCTTATGTGAATAATTGTACCATATTTCTCCGGTTTTTTGGTTAACATTCTGTTAATCCGGCGCCGGATGCGGGGAATATTTCCGCGTCAAAATAATTTCCCGCCGGCGACGATTTTTTTCGCAAAGCTATTGCAAAACGCAAAAAAGTGTGGTATAATAAGCAGTACTGTTAATTCTGAAAGAGGTGCCTATAATGAAAGCAGGAATACATCCCGAATACAAGGAAGTCACTGTAAAGTGCGCTTGCGGCGAAGAATTCGTGACCCGCTCCACTAAGGACAGCATCCGCGTTGAAATTTGCTCGAAATGCCACCCGTTCTTCACCGGCAAGCAGAAGTTTGTCGATGCCGGCGGACGCGTTGACAAGTTCAAGAGACGTCTTCAGGCTTCCGGAAAGTAATCCGGAAAAACCGATGCTGAACATGGGACAGGAAAACTGCGAAAGCCGTTTTGCTGTCCTTTTTTTGACCGAAGGAGGTTATGACTATGGAAATCACCGGTAAAATCGACACCGAACGTGCCGCAACGGTCGGCATAATCACATATGAAAACCCGGAGGACGAGGTAAATGCCTCGCTTGACGAGCTTGAAAGACTGCTTGAGACTGCGGGAGGGCGCGCGGTCATCCGTCTTGTGCAGTCGAAAGAAAATCCCGACGTGCGGACGTTTCTCGGAAGCGGGAAAATGAAGGAGCTTGCAGAGCTCTGCCGCGGGAACGACGTGACGCTTGTCGTCTGCGACTCGGAGCTTTCGCCGTCGCAGATACGCAACATGGAGGATATCCTCGACAGCGGCGATCCGGAAAAACCAATCCGCGTCATCGACCGCAGTATGCTTATCCTTGACATTTTCGCGCTTCATGCGACGTCTGCCGAGGGCAAGCTTCAGGTAGAGCTTGCACAGCTGAAATACACCGCCCCGCGCCTTATCGGAAAGGGCATTGAAATGTCCCGTCAGGGCGGCGGAAACATCGCCATGCGCGGTCCCGGCGAGACAAAGCTGGAAAGCGACAGGCGGCACATCCGCAGACGTATGCAGGCGCTTGAGGGCGAGATTGCGGCGATAGAACAGCGCCGCGCGACCCAGAGAAAGCAGCGCGACCGCTCCGGTATCTGCCGCGCCGCGATAGTCGGATACACGAATGCCGGAAAATCGACGCTGCTCAACCGCCTGACCGACGCGGGGATACTCGCGGAGGACAAGCTGTTCGCAACGCTTGACCCGACGACAAGAAAATTCACCCTTCCCGGCGGAACGGACGTGCTGCTTGTCGATACCGTCGGCTTTATACGCAACCTGCCGCATCACCTGATAAAGGCGTTCCGCTCCACGCTTGACGAGGCGGTCTATGCCGACATCGTGATAATGATGACCGACGCCTCCGACCCCGAGGCTCCGGCTCAGCTGTCGGTGACCGAGAACCTTCTCTGCGAGCTCGGCGCTTCGGGAAAGCCGACGCTCTGCGTATTCAACAAATGCGACCTTGAGGGGGACACGATCCCGTCGCCGCCGCGCTCCGTTCCTCAGGAGAACGTCTTTTACGTTTCGGCAAAGACCGGAGAAAACATCGGCGCGCTTGTTTCCCGGCTTGAGGAGGTCGTGAACGAAAAGACCTCACGCATGACCTTTGTCATCCCGATGGCAAAGCAGGACGTTGTTGCAAAGCTCTACCGCTTCGCAAAGGTCGAGGAGGTGACATACGACGGCGAAAACACTGTCGTCACCGCGATATGCGACGGCAAGGCAAAGGGAATGTTCCGCGAATATGCCGCAAAGCCGGAATGACCGGATAATTTAACCGAAAACCGCTCTTCTCCCGGCAGTTACCGGAGAAAAGAGCGGTTTTTTGTTCTGATGATGCGTTTTTTACCTGTAAAGCGGGTGTTCTGCGGCTTTTTTCAGGATCTCTGCCCTGCCGAGTGCGCCGCTGCCGGTCTCTATGATCACGCCGTGAGCCGACTCGCTTCCGTTGCAGCCGTAGGACTTCTGATTTCCGTCGTCAAGGTAATAGCTGTCGGTGATAAGCGTTCTTGTGTAGTCTTTCCACGTCTCTCCGATGAGAGCGCCGTTCTTTTTCATCGTCCCGCCGTTGACCTTTCCGGTGAAGAGGCAGTTCTTTATCACGCACTCGCCGTAACGGTTGTATGCGATGATGCCGCCTGCCGCCGTGCCGCTTGTTGTTGTCACCTCGACGTTGACGACGCAGTTTCTGATATTGACCGAGCCTTCAGCCATGCCGACAACACCGCCGACCGCGGCATATCCGGTCGCCTTGCCCTCGATGTAGCAGTTCTCGATGACGCCGCTCATGAGGCGTCCGACGACAAGACCGTATCTTTCGCCCCTTGATGACTTTCCGTCGTAGGTGAAGTTGACGAGTCTGAAATTGCGGAACACTCCGCAGGTGGAGGTGCCGAACAGCCCTGTGCCGTACCAGCCCTCTTTGGTATCGTCTGTCGCGATGACGGCATTTGATATGGTATGCCCCTGACCGTCGAATATCCCGGAGAAGCCGACCTGGTTCTTTCCCTGATCGCCTATCGGGTACCACGACATTCCGCCGAGGTCGATGTCTGCGGTGAGGATGACCTTTGTCGTGTGATAGAATTCGCCGGCATTGACCTTTTCGGCAAAGGCGACAAGCTCCTCTTTCGTGCCGATCTCAAGGATGTTTTCGGGCTCGGGATTGAACTCGATCTTTCCCGCATGGTCCCCGGTGACGGCGAAGCAGCCGATCATGACGGAGTCCTTTGTTATCGGGTTTCCGGCAATATCCTCCGTCACGCTCTCATCGATAAGTCTTCCCTTTCCGACAATCGGCGAGGTCACGGAGAGGACATACGACGCAATGTCATAGAGGTCGCCGCCGACAAAGCCGGGATCCGCAAGCGTTCCGGTCTTATCGAACGCGGGAACATGGTCGGTGCCGTAATAGACGTTGTTGTCGACCGTCTTTATCGAATACGGCTCGATGAGCGTGTGGCCGTCGGCAAAGACGATTATGTTGTTCTCCCAGAGCAGGTTGTTGTAATGCTCAAGGTAGAATGTGGCGGAGTTTATCAGGACATTGTTGTAGAACGACAGATTCCGTAAGCTTGCCGATGAGCCTGCCCCGACAAAGCCGTGGCTGTTCATCATGTTGTCGTTTATCGACAGGCAGTATCTGACGGTGTTGCCCTTGTTCGGCCCGTGAACGTCGGCGTCGTGGCAGTTCTGCATGAATCTTGCGTTGTCGTGGGAATAAATGTACTGATACGTGCATCTGACCGAGCCGCCGTCGAAATCGACCGTCATTCCGTCCTTGTCGGTGATGTTCCAGCCGAATTCGCTCTTTTCGATTATGCAGTCCTCTGCCATATGGAACCATGCAGGCGCCATGTAGTAGCTGTTGTCCTTACAGGTGCGGAGGAATTTGCAGCCGGTGGCTACCGAATCGCGGCAGCCCTCGAAGATCATGCCCTCTCCGCGCATATCGTCGATCACGCAGTTCTCGACCCTTGCGTTTTCGATGTATTTGTTAAGCCCGCCGTAGAACATGAAGCCGCTGTAGCTCTTTGTGACGGTGCAGCCGCTTATCAGAACGTTTTTCAGTTTGTACTCCTTGGTATAGTCAAGGAAGCTGTTTGTTCCGCCGCGTATCGAGCCGATGAGTATTGCCGAACGGGAGGAGGGACCGGTGCTCATGTCCGCGCGGTTGTACTGTTCGATGTAATATATGTTGTTGAAGGTGCAGTTTCTGACCGTTACGTCGGTTATGTCGCGGTTCTGCGCGTCGATCCAGATGCCGGCTCCTGTCGGAGCTTCAATCGCAAGGTTCTCGACGATGACATACGACACGTCTATAAGAGTCAGGGCGCAGGCGGCTCCCGTCACCTTCATCAGCGGAGCATCGCCCTCGCCGTATGCACCGACGGTTATCGGCTTTTCCGCAGTGCCGGAGACCTTCAGGCGGAGTCTGTCTTTGCACGTCGTTCCGCGTCTGAACAGGACGGTGTCTCCCGGCTGAAGTCCTTCCTGAAACAGCTTCATCGCGCTTTTCAGCGGCTTTTCGGGGGAACGGCCGTCGTTTGAAGAGTCTCCGTTCTCGCTGTCGATGTAATAAACTATCGCATTGGGGTCGTCTGTCACGGGAACGCTCCCGCTCCCGGTGCTGTCGGACGCCGTTCCGCCGCCGCACGCGCCGAGAATACACGGACAGAGCAGTGCGCAGAGCAGCAGCTTTGCAACGATCGCATTCTGATATTTGCCTTTTTTCTTCATATTTTTCCTCAGCTTTCGATCCGTTTGGAGTATACGGCTAAGCCGTACATTTTTATTTTAACAAAACGGCTCATCAAATTCAATGTACGGAAATATCAAACACTGAATTTTTCTATCAGCAAATCCCGCGGTTCCCGATTGCATTTTGTTCGGAAATATGCTATAATCATTCAGGGATAGGTCGTTTCTTTTATCACTTATACCGAACAAATACACGGAGGTTCCGTTTTATGAAGGATTATTCTCTTGATACCGAAGTGCGGAAAATGCTTGAAAACTTCTATACCATGTCCGGAATCCGCGTAGGGCTGCACTCGCTGAACAACGAGATAATCGGCGAATACCGGCATATCGCGCCTGACCGCAGGGACTACACCTTCTGCGAAATGATACGCTATGACCATCCCGCCGACTTTTCGATGAAATGCTTTGACTGCGACATAAATGCGATAGAGCGGGTGAGGGAGACGAAAAAAACGCTTATCTACCGCTGTCACGTCGGGTTTATGGAGGCACTTGTCCCGATAACCGCCCACGGCGAGGTTTTCTGCGTCCTGTTCATCGGTCAGATCATCGACGAGAACGACAGCGCGATGACAAAAGCACGGGTCAGGGATATGCTTGATATAATGAAGTGTTCCGATGAGGTGAAGGCAGAATATACCGCCGCGTATGAGAAAATGCCGGTGCTGAGCGCCGAAAAGCTCCGTGCGTACGTCTATTTTCTTGAGATCATCGCGCAGAGCATATATGACAACAGCCATATTTCAAGGCTTGACGTCTCAAAGACCGAGCAGTTCAGATATTATATCAGCCGCAATCTCTGCAGCCACATAACCATCTCCGACGCGGCGAAAAACCTCGGGCTGAGCACCTCGCACCTGTCGAAGATAATTTCCCGCGACATGGGCACCACCTTTACGCAGTACCTGACGCAGTGCCGGATGGAGGAGGCAAAGCGAATGCTCCGCACCTCGTCACAGTCGGTGATAAGCATTTCGCTGATGCTGAAATTCAACGAGCCGACTTACTTCATGCGCCAGTTCAAAAAATACACCGGCATGAGCTGCACGGAATACCGGAGGACTGTCGGTGAGGCAAAAGGCGGCGGCTCATAAGCCTTTCAGACACGCATATTGTGAAAACTGTCACACAAATCACCTCACTTTTCCGGTTTATGTGTGAATCAATGATAGTAAAATTCATATGATGATAGATTTGTTCATTGCGGATTTGCCTCCCATAGTGTAAACTGTATTCAGACGGAAACGTCGGAATACACATTTTTGAAAGGAAGATACACAATGAAAATCACAAAGGTACTCTGTTCTGTCCTGGCGGCGCTGACACTTGTGTCCGCATCGTTCATCTCCGCTTCCGCGGCTGACGAAAACAGCAAGGCTGACATCAAAAAGGCTACCGTCGCCCCCGTGATCGACGGAAAGATCGACAAAATCTGGAGCCATGCTCCGGAAATCAAGCCGACCCAGTCGGGTGACAACCCCACCGAGGGACTGAAGGACAAGTCATACTTCAAGATGCTCTGGGATGACAAGGGCTTCTACGTTCTCGCTTACGTTGCCGACACAACGGTCAATCCCGATGTTGCAGGCGACGCATGGAAGCACGTTGCAAACGGCCTTGAGCTTTACGTCTCCGAAACCGATGCCAAGGAATGGGATCCCGCCAAGGCATACAAGGCAAACGGTGCGGGCGGCACAGGCGACTATATCGTCCGTCTTGCCTCCGACGGAAACGGAATAATAACCTCCGATCTTCTTCCGGCTGACAAGGTCAGCTTCAAGACCGTCGTCAACAAGGGCAAGGACTACATAGTCGAGGTGTTCATACCGTGGAACAAGACCGACGCAAAGTATGAGGTCGGCTCCAAAATGGGCATCACCTTCAAGATCCGTGACGACACAACCGGAAACGGTGAGGAAAACGGCTGGGCAATGTGGGACACTCTTCCCGACGGAAACGGTCAGCACAGATACTGGGACATGACATACTGCATTCCGACCGTCACCCTCGTTGCCGGTCCCGAAATCACTCCCGAGCCCCCCGCAACCGCCGATACCCTTTCGATAGTACTTGTTGTCGCAGCAGCTTCTGCGGCAGCGGTTTTTGCGGCATCCAAAAAGCGCGGATAATTCACCCTTCAGAGGAAAAAAATGAAATCAGGAAAAATTCTTTCAGCAGTTCTTGCGGTGCTGATGTGCCTGACGGTTCTCTTCGGAGCAACAGCCTGCAAGGAGAAGACTCCGAATAACCCCGCCCAGACATCCGGCGGCACGGGCGGAACCGACGGCAGCTCAGGCACCACCCCGGAAACCAAGGAATTCATCGACAACCTCGGCGAATACAACTTCGGGAAGGAGACAGTAAACATACTTTCAAGATCAGGCAAGGTCAATGCCGACCTCGATGCCTCCTCCGATGCGTCGGAACCTGTCAGCGTGGCGATCTACAGACGCAACAGGAAAATCGAGGACCGCTTCAACGTGACGCTCAACTTCATCCCGCTGGACGATGACGGTGCGCTGTGGCAGTCCACCCTCCTTGCCGAGAACGGCTCCGCCACCGGCGCCTATGACTTTGTCCTCCCGGACTACTGGTGGGGCTGTGAGGCAGGCGGATACTTCCTCAACCTCCTTGATTACAACAAGATCTTCGACTTTGATCAGCCGTGGTGGACTCCCGGCTGGAACGAGAACTGCACGATCTTCGGTCAGATGTACTCTGCGGTCGGTTCCCTGAGCCTTGACCTGATAAACAACTCCAACTGCATGATCTTCAACCTCAAGGTTCTGAACGACTTCACGCTCGAATCCCCCTTCAAGCTGGTGGACGACAAGCAGTGGACGATCGACAAGGTCATTTCGATGGTGAAGACAGTTACCTCCGACCTCAACAGCGACGGTGTCATTGATGCCGACCACGACAGGATCGGCTCCAACTACTGGATGCAGTCCGGGCGCGGGCTTCTCACCGGCTTCGGTGTGAAATACGCCACAAAGACCTCAGACGGCGCGTATGAGTACAGCTTCTACAATGACACGTTCGTTGAGAAGTTCAACAAGGCTTACGACTACCTCAACAACACCGCCGGAGTTGTATACGAGCTCGGCGACGCGCTCAACGGCATACTGTCCGACCGTGTGCTCTTCCTCAACGACCCGCTCACACGTCTCTCCAGTCTCCGCGACATGGACAGCGACTACGGCGTTGTTCCCTACCCGATGTACGACGAGGCTCAGGGACAGTATTATACCTACAACTACGGCACCTACTATGCCGCGGTGCTCAATACCTCCCGCGCGCCGGAGATGAGTGCAGTGATACTTGAAGCCCTCAATGCCGAGAGCTATCACACTGTGAAGGACACATACTTTGTCGAGACCCTCAAGATCCGCTACGGAAGAGACGAGGTTGCCGACAACCCCCGTATGCTTGACCTGATCATCGACTCCATCTACTTCGATTTCACGTTCGTGAACGAGGCATCGACGAATCACATCGCACAGTTCTTCTCGAACATGATCTGCTTCAAAGACCCGAATCTTCAGTCGCAGTACGAGGCGAACGCCGCGGGATTCCAGAGCGCGCTTGACACACTTTTCGAGACATACAGACGTAATCTTGGATAAAAACACATAAAATTAAAGCCTCCTTCTTCCGCCGGGCGGAGGAACGGAGGCTTACTTACAATCCGTCTGCCAAAAACGGTTCAGAACGTCTGGGTCGATTGTTTTTTTCGCCGTCCGTCACTTGACCGTAAGGCGGACAGTATGTTATAATTCAGCAAGCACAGCACCGGCATTGCCGGTCGGAAGGAACAAGGAACAGAATATGAACAGCAAAATCTTCATAGGCGCCGCATATTATCCCGAAATGTGGGCTGAAAACGAGGTTGAGAAGGATATTGAAAGATGCCGCACTCTCGGTGTGAACACGCTGAGGATCGGCGAATTTGCCTGGGGCAGAATGGAGCCGGAGGAGGGAAAATACGACTTCGGCTGGCTTGAGCGTACGGTCGACAGGCTTCATGAGGCGGGAATAAACACGATAATGTGCACCCCGACCGCGACTCCGCCGAGGTGGTTCCTCGAAAAATACCCGGAGGTCATAAAGGTCAACAACAGCGGAAGGCGCGACGCGATAGCCTCCCGGTGCCACATCTGCAAGACCTCGCCGCTCATGCGCGAAAAGAACCGCGGCATCGTCACCGCGCTTGCAAAGCACTTCGGCAGACGCCCCGGAGTCATCGGCTGGCAGATAGACAACGAGCTTTACCCCTATGACTGGGGCTGCCGCTGCGGGCTGTGCGTAAAGGCATTCAGGAAATACCTTGCGGAGAAATATCACACGGTCGATGAGCTGAATGCAAAGTGGGGCATGACCCGCTGGTCGCTTGATTATCCGTCGTTTGACAGCGTTGAGCCGCTGGCGCCCGACGAGTGGTATCACCCGTCGCTCTACACCGAGTGGATAAGGTTCCAGTGCCGTCAGATCATATCCTACGTCAACGAGCAGGCGGATATAATACATTCGCTCTCCGATGCGCCGGTCGGAACGGACATGATGCCGCACAACATTCTCGGCTATTACGACGTCAACGAAAAGCTTGACGTGATTCAGTACAATCACTATGACCCTGCGGCAAAGCTGTACACAAACACCTTTGCATACGATTTTCTCCGCCCGATAAAAAGCCGACCCTTCTGGGTCACCGAGACTCAGGTCGGCTGGAACGGCAGCGTTTTCGCCGAGTGCGGCTACCGTCCGGAGGGCAACTGCTATGCCAACACGATGCTCCCCATCGCCCTCGGAGGCGAGATGAACCTGTACTGGCTCTTCAGGACACATCCGAACGGTCATGAAATGGGGCACGGCGCGCTCTTCACGACAGCTGGAAGGAGCCACCGGGTCAGCGAGGAGGTCGGACGGGCAGCCGCCGATCTTGAAAAATGCGCGGATTTCATGAGCGGCACGAGGATAGAATCGAAGATCGCAATTCACTATTCGACCGACGCGATGAGCAATTTTGCCGCCGCGCCGCTTATCAAGGGCTTTGAGTACCGCACGGCGCTTATCGAGAATTTCCACCGGGCATTCCGGCACTTCAACACCGACATAATCGACGCTCCGCACTCGCTTGAGGGCTACGATGTTGTCATCTCCCCCTTCATGACGACGATAAAGGACGACCTGAAGGAGCGTCTTATCGCATGGATAAACAACGGCGGAACCTGGATCGCAGGTCCTATGAGCGACATCATGACCGACTACACCTCAAAGTACACGGAGGCGCCCTTCTCCTTCCTCGAGGAGCTTGCCGGGGTGTACACAAAGTATCAGAAGCCCATCGGAAACGACGTTTTCCGCGCGCATTTCGCCGACGGGACCGATGTCGGTATCTCCACCTGCTATGACGCATTCGTTCCCGCCGAGGGCACTGTGAGCCTTGCGGAATACGAGGGCGAATTCTGCGGCTGTTCGGCGATAACCGAAAGAAGGGTCGGCAGGGGACGTGTCATCCTTCTCGGAACCGTTCCGTCAAAGGAAGCGCTTCTGCGCCTTGTCGGGATGAAGCCGATCGCCGAGGCATCCGACAGCATCTGCCTTGTCAGCCGCACCGGGGAGGAGAACGGGATCATTGCCGTCAACCTTGAAAACACCGCAGGCTCCGTCACGCTTGAAGGAAATTATATCGAGCTTATCAGCGGCAGGGTTCTTTCCGGAAATGTCAGCATCATGCCGTATGAGGTGCTTGTACTGAAAAAAACCGACTGACCCATTTTTCGGGAATAAACAGGGTTTCAAAAGCTCAGAACGGGTTTTTGATGCCCTGTTTTTATTGCCGTTTTGTTATTCATTCAATTATAATTGCTATTATTTTTATTATTTGTTAATTTATGAAGTTCAGTTCATTGAATTTTCAATAATTTCCAGTATAATTATTGCAGTTGGTTATAATTGGAATATGCAATAAGACAAATATGCCGGAGAAGGATAAGCATTATGAATTATCAGTACAGTTACTATCAGATGGACACTGAGATAGACGGGGTCGGAGTCTGCGCTACATACGGTATCAGATTTTCCTGCGGCAAGGACTGCATTACCGATATCCGCGACGTAAGCACCGACCGTGACACCGTATCGGAAATCGTCAGGCTGCTGAACCGCAACGCAGTCTCGCCGATCCATGCGGCAGAGGTGATAATCGACCTTATTGGATAAGATACGGGGTGTTAAAAAGCTCAATACAAGTTTTTAAACATCCCCGTATTTGTCATCCGGTCTATTGATTTTTCGGTTTTGCGGTAGTATAATGATACCGTTCCCTCTCCGTGGGGGAAAGGGTGAGTTCGTGACCTTCCTCACCTGCCCGGACTGTTCTTCCGGGAAGAACAAAACTAAAGGAGTTAAAAACCGAATATGAAAAAAAGGAATCCTTTTATCACTCAGGCGGCGCTTATTGCCGCTCTGTACGTGGTTCTGACGCTTGTTTCGGCGGCGTTCGGACTTGACAGCAAAGCCATTCAGTTCAGGCTTTCGGAGGTACTGACGGTGCTTCCCGCGCTCACCCCGGCGGCGATTCCGGGGCTGTTCATCGGGTGCCTGCTGTCTAATTTCATCTGCGGTGCCATGCTTCCGGACATGATCTTCGGCAGTCTGGCGACGCTCATCGGCGCTGTCGGTACATATTTTATCGGGAAACGGGTGAAGTGGCTCTCTGCGCTCCCGCCGATAGCGGCGAACACCGTTATCGTCCCGCTTGTGCTGAAATATGCCTATCACCTTGACGGAACAGTGCCGTTCTTTGCGCTTACGGTGTTCATCGGAGAATTCGTCTGCTGCGGCATACTCGGCACTGTGCTGCTTTATGCGATACCCAAAAGGCTGGCGGCTCAGATGAAATAAAGCGCTGCCGATTTTTCGTTTTAATAACCAAGGTCTTTTTGCTCCCTGCATTTTTGCGGGGAGCTTTTTTGCGGCAAAAAGAAAAATCCCTGTTTTCCGTCCTTCCGGAGGGCGGAAAACAGGGGAATTCCGGGGGGAAACTGCGGGACGACATTCACGGGAATTTGAGATATAATAATACTGCCGGGAACACCTTCCGCGTGGGAATACCTGTTCTTTATTCTTCAGACGCGACGCGGTTCTTTATTGCCTGAAATGATGCATCGCTTATGTCGTGCTCCATTTTGCAGGCGTCCTCCGCCGCGGTTTCGGGATCGACTCCGAGACGGACAAGAAATGCGGTGAGTACCGTATGACGTTCGTAGATTTTTTCGGCAATCTCGCGGCCGGCGTCTGTCAGTGTGAGATGCCCGTCGGGGTCGGCGATGACATATCCGCCGTCCTTGAGAAGTCCCACGGCGCGGCTGACGCTCGGTTTGGAATAGCCCATATATTCACCGACGTCGATCGAACGCACAGCCGGCTTCTTCTTTGAAAGCACAAGTATCGTTTCAAGATACATTTCTCCCGATTCGAGAAGATGCATGGTTTTTCACCCCCATTCAGCGGTAAGTGATATTTGATGTGAATTTTTCGGTGATTCTCGGCGGTTTTTTTGCATATCCGAGGGCAGCGGAGCCGTAGACCGCGTGCCCGTCGGGGACACCGTACTCATGAAGAAGCGCTCTTACCTCCGGGACATCGCAGAAATCGCGCAGCTGGTTTATCCACACGGATCCGACGCCGAGAGCGTGCGCCGCAAGGAAAATGTTCTCAAGCGCGCAGGCGCAGTCGTCGCGCCCCATTGCGACATCCCTGTCGGCTGAGGCGATTATCAGCGCGGCGGGGCGGTAGAAGCAATAGCGTTCGTCAAGTCCGCCGGCTTTTTTGAGTGCCTCGGCAAGTACAGCCATTTCGTCACGGTTCGTCAGGACAGTGAAGTGCCAGCACTGCCGGTTCATTGCCGACGGTGCATAGACGGCGGTCTCGGCAATGGTTTTAAGCACATCCGCCGGAATCGGTTCATCCGAGAACGAACGGACGCTGTGTCTGGTTTTAATAAGCTCTATAAATTCGTTATTCATCACTTTTTTCCTCCTCTTTCCTCACCGTTACCATAAAATTCTCTACCACACGGCTCTTTCTGCCGCGGTATTTGATGTAGATAAATCCGAATATGCTGAATACGACAGCACCTATGAAGTTGACGATGAGATCCTTCATGGTGTCGATAAGACCGATATCGAGGTAACCGCCCACACCGAGTTCCCTGCCGTTGACGACAACGCTTGTAATTCCGTCAACCGTCACCGGAGTATTGCTTTTTGTCGGATCGAGGGCAACCGAGGTTATCGATCTTATCACGGTGTCCTTCTGCATATCGGTTTTGAAGATCATATCGCTTCCGAATTCGAAAAACTCCCACAGCACTCCGACGGTCATCGAAAAGCAGAAGGCGACGAGCGCGACATATACCGGCGACAGCTCGAACCTGAACCTTTTATCGCGGTTGAGCAGGTCGATAAGCGAAAAGCCTACCCCGGCGCACAGAAAGCCGTTCAGTGTATGGAGCATCGTGTCCCACCACGGGACCTTGACATAAAAGCACCCTATCTCGCCCAGAATGGCGTGCGAAAAGGCAAAGCACATGATGATGATTTCAAGCACCGACGGGAGCTCCACCGAAAAGCTCTTTTCAATGAAAGACGGGGCAAGAAGCAAAAGAAGCGTTGCCACGCACAGCACGGCATTTTCAAAATTCCCCCTTACAAGTGCAAAGACAAGCGACACTATCACGATAAGGCGGAGTACGATATAAACGGCGAAGACTGCCTTGTTTTTCTTTATCTGAGCGACAAGATCAAGGCGGACTCTGCGTCTTTTCAGCTTTTTTTCGTTTTCCATCAGTTCATGTTCCGATCTTACAGTTTTTCAAAGCGGTAACCGCCGTTTTCAAGGACTATGTACCCTCTCGGTGTGCCGTTTTTCGGGATTGATACCGAGCCGGGATTGAGATAGCGGAAGGTTCCGCAGTCCTCGTCAGCCGTCACGTGGGTATGTCCGCAGAGAAGGATGCTCCCTGCAGGCAGCTTCGGAGGGTTGTCCTTTCCGTACTTATGCCCGTGAGTTGCGAATATCTCGTGTGCGCCGTCATAGAGGATGCAGTATTCCGCCATGACCGGAAAGTCCAGCATCATCTGATCGACCTCTGCCTCGCAGTTGCCCCTGACGCAGAGGATCTTATCGGATATTGCGTTGAGCATTGCGGCGACCTCCTTCGGCGCGTAGCCCTCCGGCAGGTCGTTTCTCGGACCGTGGTACAGCAGATCGCCGAGCAGAAGAAGCCTGTCCGAATTTTCAGCCTCAAATCTCTCCATCAGCTTACGGCAGTGGAATGCCGAGCCGTGAATATCGGATGCAACCATTATTTTCATCGGTAATTCCTCGTTTTTCCGATCCGTGCGAACACTCCCGGTATCTCCGCGACAATGTCCGACGGAAGCATTGAATACTCTGTAAGTTTTTCCCGTGCCGACTCTGCCGCAAGGCTGTGAAGAGCCGCACCGCAGACCGCCGAGTCGAATGCGTCATATCCCTGAGCGGCAAATGACGAGATGATACCGGAAAGCACGTCTCCGCTCCCGCCCTTTGCAAGGCCGGCGTTCGGTCTGTCGCAGACGAACAGCTTCCCTTCCGGAGAGGATATCACGGTTTTGCAGTCCTTCAGCACGGTTATGCAGTTGTATTTCCGCGAGAATTCAGCCGCCGTCTTTTCCCTGTCGGACTTTATAGCATCGGTTGAAGCTCCGGTCAGGCGCGCCATTTCGCCGATATGCGGGGTTATGACCGGGGGCAGAGCCGCGCTTTTCAGCAGCTCCGGTCGGTTCTTTATCGAATTCAGCCCGTCGGCATCGATTATCAGCTGATAGCCGCCGTATTTTATCAGCTCCGCGATGATATTTCCGGTATCGGTGCAGTCGGTCATGCCGCAGCCGGCGAGGACTGCGCGGGATTTTGAAAATGCCGGCATTTTACGTGCAAAATCGCGGTATGACATAGCCCCGTTTTCGCTTTCGGTCGGGAGAAAAACGCACTCCGGCAGTCTTGCCGCCGCTGAGGATATGACTTTTTCGACCGAGACAAGTCTGACTATCCCGACTCCGCACCGCAAAGCCGCTGACGACGCAAGCGCTGCCGCTCCGCGGTAAAGCTCCGAGCCGGCTGCAACCGTGAGTGTGCCGTTTGTTCCTTTGTTTGCGCTGTTGTCCTTTTGCTTCAGCCGTAACGCGAGCGCGGTCAGTATATCTTCCATATCAAAAACCGTTTACTATCGATTTGAATCGGTTGCCGCGCACCTCGAAGTTCGGGAATGCGTCGAAGCTGGCGCAGGCCGGTGAGAGGATGACGGTATCGCCCGGTTTTGCAAGGCTTTTTGCCGCGAGGACTGCCTTTTCAAAGTCAGGCTCTTCGGCTATCTCCGGCGAGCCGGGGGTATAGCCGGGGTATGATGTAAGCGCGGCTTTTATCTTTCCCGCAGTTGCTCCGGTGAGGACAACCGCCTTTGCCTTTTCGCACAGCGGCTTTGCAAGCGGTTCGAAGGGGATATGCTTATCGTAGCCGCCGCAGATGACGATGACCCTTCCGGGGAAGGAATTCAGGGCGGCGGTCGTGCGGGTGGGGCTTGAATCTATTGAGCTGTTATAATATTTCACTCCGTCAAGGGTTCTGACAAGCTCTATTCTGTGCTCTACCCCGCCGAAGGTTTTTGCGATCTTTCTTACCGTTTCGTCGGAAACCAATCCGTGAAGGGCACAGATGACGCCGGTATAGTTTTCGATATTATGCCGTCCGGGGATGAGGATATCGGATGCGGCAAGAACCGGTTTGCCGTCGTATGTGATATATCCGTCCTTTACATCGGCGATGCCGTCAAGGAAGTATCTGACCTCGGTGCCGGTCGGGACGTCTTTGCCCAGCTCTTTTGTGACCGGGTTTACTCCGTTCAGCACTGCGACCGAACCGGGCTTTGCGTGGAGGAAGATATTTTCCTTTGCCCGGATATACTCCTCCATGCCGCGGTGATAGTCGAGGTGGTTCGGGGATATATTGGTGATTATCGAAATGTCGGGAGATGCTTTCATTGTCTGGAGCTGGAAGCTGGACAGCTCGACGACGGCGAAGGTTTCGGGGCTCATTTTATCAAGCTCCGGGAGAAGCGGTTTGCCGATATTGCCGCCGACAAAGACCTTATCCTCTCCGTATTCCTCCGCAAGGCATTTATAGATGAGGGTCGTTGTGGTGGTTTTTCCGTCGGAGCCGGTGACGCCGATGATCTTGCCGGGGCAGAGTTCGAAGAACAGCTCCATTTCCGAGGTCAGCTCTGCGCCGTTCTTCACCGCGTCGGCAATTCCGGGGACGTCGTATCTTATGCCCGGAGATTTGAATATTATTTCGTCGTCGATATTCTCGAGGTAGTTATCGCCGCAGATGAATTTCACGCCGTTTTCTGAAAATGCCTTTACTCTTTCGGGAAGAAGGTCGAACGCCTTTCTGTCCCTTGCCGTTATGATCGCTCCGCGGTCAAGCAGCCACTGTATCAGCGGTGTATTCGATATCCCCAGCCCGATCACCGATATTCTTTTATTACTGAAATTTTTCATATTGCACCTTGGAAGGGGAGACGAGGGGCTCTGCCCCTGACCCCGCCTCTTTCTTGAGAAGAAAGAGGGGAAAGAAGAAACTAAAAAGAAATATTTATTGAGGGGTCTGCACCCGCGAAAATCGGGTTCGCTTTCCACCGCAAAAAATTCCCCTGTTCAAAAGTTTTTGAAAGGTGGGGGAGACGAGGGGCTCTGCCCCTGACCCCGCCTCTTTCTTGAGAAGAAAGAGGG
>ERZ827512.367-NODE-367-length-62577-cov-13.083954_pt1 | contig 62577 bp, 94 predicted proteins | sample MGYA00519916_ERZ827512 | MGnify/ENA primary metagenome ERZ827512 (study PRJEB31778, sample SAMEA3449335) | human gut metagenome | biome: human gut; feature: human-associated habitat; material: faeces | place: United Kingdom | collected 2010/2012 ... | reverse complement strand
TAATTAAAACCCAGTGATTTTGAAAAATCTGTATAAAAAACTTTCATTTTTTTTTAATCTTTTTTATTAAATTTACGTTTTAATTTTATATACTCATCCCACCCTTCTTCAGAGAAACGGTCTTTAAAATTATCTATATATAGAAAAATTTCTTCTGCTATATTTACCGCTTTTTCTAAATTTTTGTTAATTTTAATTATTTGAGTTTCCGATTGTTTTTGTTTACTAAGTTTAGCAAAGGAAAAGCCTTCTTCTGCGGCTTTTCCTACTGCCTCAACTGCTTTTGGAACATCAAAAGACATTAGTCTTCTGCTCCTAAATTGCCTTCAACTCCATCAATTTTGTCTACTAATTCTTCAACAAAATTTTCAACAATAGGTTTAGATGAATTGATTAAACCTGTAAACTGGTCATCAATTTTGTTTGGAGTAGCTTCAATATACGTATTAACTAAATCATAAGCAAAGTTAATTGTTCCTTTTGATAAGACATCTGTATGCCTTTCGCAACACTCTAACAATGCTTGTCTAATGTTTTCGTCCATAATTTACCTCACTTTCTTTTTTTGTAAATGGGCCAAATTCATGACCCATTCTCCTCTGGACAGTTTTGTTTGTTTAAGTTTATATTTCCGTTTGTACTTGTGCTAAACTAGGTAGAAAATCTTTAGATACTTGTAAAGCACATTCTTGAATAAATTGAGTAGTTACATTTTTAGTTTCTTGTAGACTTTCCATATACTCCAATGTGAATTCTTTTGTAAAATCGGGTTGTTGATATGTAATAATAGGAACTGTCTGACCTAGTTGAACTCCCATTGATATTGTTGGTAACAAGTCACTTAAAAAATCTTTAGTTTCACCTGTTGCCATTGATACATTTCTTCTAATATAACCTAAAGAAGTTAAGAAAAATTCTTTTTCAAAGGTTTCTTGTCTCTGCTGTTGAAGTTTAGTTTCATATGTAGAATCAACTTCAATTTTATTATTAGAAACAATATATTTATCAGGATTCGAAATATAATCATAATAAACTTGTTCCTCTACTGAATAACTTTTTACTGTACTAGAATTTTTCTGTTCATTACTTGCGTTAATAATTTTATTATTTTCTACGTTTAAATAAAATCCCATAATTTTCTCCTTATTCTAAATAAAATGAATTTCCATTCTTTTTAATAATAGTTTTGAATGGAAAATCTTCTAGATTTATTTGTTGTAACTGTCTTTCAATTACTTTACTTCTTGTAAATGTAATATGTAATTGCGTATCTTTTTCATTATCTGCAAAAATAAATTGAAGTTTATTTGAATCTTCATTATTTATTTTACAAGGTTTCCAAGCTGTTACAATTATTGGCTTATCTAATAAAGTAAGAATTGAAATTTTAGTGCCTGTCATTGGAAATTCAGGTTTCGGGCCTATATTTTTAAATTCTTTAATAGACATATCTCTCATTAAATTGTCCAAATCCAGACTCCTCACTAAATTATAAGAATAACAATGTTTAGAATATCCTCTGTAAGAATTTAATGTGCTTAACTGTTGTAAAAATGGTCTTTTATCTCTATTTTTAACTATGTTTAACACTGCTCTTTTAAATTTCTTGGCGGTTCTTTTTCTTAAAATAGTATAACCTTTAAAATGCCTGTAACCCAAGAAATCTATACCTTGTTTAGTATGAAATACTTCACTGTAACTCATTGATTGTTTTAATTCTAAATCTACAAATTCATGAATTAACTTTTGAATTACAAAAAGATATTCTTTACTATTAGATAGTATAACACAATCATCACAATATCTGCAATAGTTTTTCACCTTCATCTTATGTTTTAAAAATTTATCAAGTTTATTTAGATATATGTTACCAAATAATTGGCTGGTGAGATTGCCAATTGGACAATTTTTACCACCTGGAAAAGAAAATATAATATCCTTAATAATACTTAACAATTTTGTATCTTTTATCTTTTTACAAACCTCATTATATAAAATTTGTTGGTCAACCGTAGGATAAAATTTCTTTATATCTGTTTTTAAGCAATAATCATTTTTCATAATTAGTTTTCTAATTCTATAACTACCTGCTAATGGTCCTCTATCTTTTATACACCTATAAGAATGTTGAATAAAACCTTTAACAAATATTTCTTCTATAATATTATTTATTGCATGGTGTACAATTCTATCTTTAAGTGGTAGAATATAAATAAGTCTATGTTTACCATTTTCGAATATTTGTTTAGTGGAATATTTAGAGGTAGTAAATTTTCCTGCTATAACTTCCTGACGTATCTTTTCTAAATTTTCTTCTAAATTCTTTTCAAATTCTTGAACATCTTTTCTATCTCTTCTACCAAGTGCTGTTTTATACCAAGCAAGCCTAAAATTTTCTTTAGATATAAATTTATTCCATAAGTTTCCTACTCTCTTCATTTACCTCCTTAAAATAAAGGGCCCGAATTTTCGCATATTGCTACCAAAACTGACCCTTTTTCGTATTGTTTTTCCGCTATTTCTAACGAGAGGATTTAGGCCCCAGCTTGCACGACAAAGTTACCTTTTTGTACAATAACACGCCCCGGCAACCATTATTCACATTCGCATTCGTCAACGAATTATTCGAATTAGTAGCCCACGAACCGCAGTGCGTCGATTCATTGTAATTGCCACCAAGTTTCACCAGGAAGGGCCTTAACCCTTATTAAGTTTTTAATGTTCTACGTCTTTAGTGCTTTGAATTTTGCATTAAGATTTTAGGAATACGGCCCACCTTCACTTCGTTCAGGAGGGCGTGTCCGTTCTGGTTATGCGTGTACACGTTCAACGTGCAAGCTCACGCCCCGGCAACCATCAGTCACCCTCGCATGCGTCAACGAATTATCCGAAGTAGTAGCCCACGAACGGCAGTGCGTCGAGTCATAGTAACTGCCACCAAGTAACACCACATAAGGTGTGCCGAAATGATCACCACGACGAGTATCTGCCCAATCACTCCAGTTAGAAGAACCAGTGGCCGCAATATCTCTAGAAACTTGCCATAAATAACCGCAACAACATTCTACAAAGTATCCAGAAATCATACGTTTTCCAGCAGTATCTAAATAACCTCCGCATTTTTTATCAGAAGGAATTGCATCACCTTGAATAGTTGTTTTTTGGTTAGAACCTTCAGAGAATATTCTAAATTCATCTGCACTTGCTAACTGTTTACCTACTTGGTCCATATCTCCAAAGAATAACATATATTGTCTATTATTTGTAATTGTACCAGCGTAAGAACTTGCTGTAGAAGTACCTGTACCACTTTGTAGGTAAATATCAACCCATTTCCTAATATTTCCTCTGTCTACAAATACTTGTCCTTTATTTCCTGTTAAGGCGGCAGAACGAAACGCTGGAGTCCAAGATGAATTAGGTATAAAGTAGCCTGCATTATAACCTATAGCCGGATGGTTAGCCCAAAAACTATCACTTAAAAGGGTTGGAGCATTACCTTCTGTTACTGCTTGACATAATGTGTGAGCTCCACCAATTTTTACGGCACTTGTAACACCTGTTGGTAGATTTTCATTTAAACTTGCAATTAAATTAGATTGATTATCTAAATAGAAATAATAATCTTTACCATTTGTTACTGTACCTGTATCCATAATTTCTGAAATAAGTTTAAGCATATCATTTTCAGTATAGAATGTAGAACCATTTGCAAGTCTAATCGCTGTACCACCTTTAATAGTTACATATTGTTTATCTGCAAGAATAAAGTTTGGTTGTTTATATTCAAATTCTCTATTTGCATACCAAATAATATTCGCCTTTTTAGGTAATTCTGCAAGACATTGAGTTGTATTTGCTAAAGAACTTTCATCCGCTCCTGTTGCTAATTGTACCATAGGACGAAGTTTTATTGCTTTTGTTTGTACGGTATCAACACTATCTTGGTAAATAGGTGATGAAAGGTTAGCATCAAATTCAACACCTCTAGGCGCCATTAACTTATATGTGTTTGTAACCGGAGCACCTCCAAGAATATTGTCATTTGAGTGTGTCGGTAGTTTAAATGCACCTCCTCTTGCATTGGCATTATTAACAATACCATTATGCTCACCTGCCCAAGTGAGCAGATCAAACCCTTTAATATTAGGTAAACCTGCTTGCAAATATTGACCTAAAGTAGTTAAATCTCCAGCTTCAACCCAAACTTCATTTAGTTTAGGAAGTTTAAATTTTTGATTTGTAGTATCAATACCAAAATATCCACATACTCCCTCATTTTCAATAGCTGTTGCGTAGTCTTCATATGATAAACTTGGTATAGAACCTGCAACTAATAAATCATAAGGGTTTGTGTCCCCTACGAAATCTGATTTATTGAATTCTTGTCCTGAACATTGATAAGCTCCATTTAAAGCACTATCTTTTCGCCATGTCCAGAAAAAATCACCTACGTTTCTACCAACTGCTCCTTTATTTTCTAAAATATAGAAACAATCTTGAGTAGAATCATAACGTAAAGTAACAAGCCAACCTTCTGGAATTGTGCCTGCTGTCAAGGCTAAGTTTTTAAGAGTTTTTATTTGTTTAGCTCCTAAATTGTTTACATTTACATAAGTATCACCCGTATTAGCCACTGATGATTTAAAAACAACTTCCATACCATTAAAATAACTGGTAGGTGCTACGTTTTGTGATTCATCTTGGAATGTAACAGGTTCTAATACATAAGTATTTGAACTAAAACTTGTATTCTCATAAAAAGAACCATTACTTGCATAAACTGGCATAAGATTACAAAGTTTATTAAGCCCTGAACCAATATCATTCATGTGAACAGGTCTAACAACTTCATTTTCTTGCCAATTTTCTTTGTAATTAGCTTCTAAATTGTTTGACATTTATACCTCCTCTTGTAGTTTTAAAGTATGTAATAATTTTATCGTATCAGGAACTGGAATATACACATTAGCATTTTCTAATATATTATTATCAGTATCCAATAATTTTATATTAGTGATATTTTCTATTTGAGTTCTTGATACAGAATAACTTAAACTTAATGTATCTAAACTTACTTGTTTATCTGCATCTAAAATTACTATATCTACTGTATCATTTAATCTAGCCTTATAAAATTTTGATTTATATTGAGCTAAGGTAAAATCAAATAAAGGCTGTTGTAAACTTTTAACATCTGCCATTTTTACAATTTCTCCTTGTTGACGTACGAATGGTTGTTGACCTAGTTTCCAATTTCCATCTAACGTATAATTATATACTGCTATACCATCAATACTATAAAAAGGTCTTAAACCTAATTGCCAGGTCCCATCTAATTTATAATTCCAAATTAAGCGTTGAGAATATATAGTATCATTTACATCTAAAATTTTACTTACTCTAGGGTTATTGATGAAAATCATATTACAAGGCTTAACTGCTGTTATAGAAACTTGTATTTCATGGTACCATAAACTATCTTCTACCGCACTTTCAAGCGTGATGGTATATTCATCATTATCCACCTCCAAATTATATTTACCTACTCCAAAAAATCCATCCAATATAATTCTTAAATAATAATATGTATAAGGTGGTGTGAGCATTTTCATTTTTAACAATACTCTTTCACGTCTAAATTCTAAAGATTCAGTTTCTGGATTAGCTACAATATTAAATATATTTTCATAATAACTTATAGCTCTTAAACTAGCAAATTGCACAAATTGGTCCATAAGAGCTTCTTCATATCTAGCATTTAATTTATCTATTTCAATAGATAATGAATCTTGTTGAGTTTCAGTTTCAACAATTCCTTCATAAACTATCGGTAAATTTTGTTTTAAATCAACTTTGTTCATTTATTGTTATTTCTCCTGTTACGGGAACTTGTTGAAGTGTACTATCTTCTGTCAATGTTATATCTCCTTCAACATTATTAAGTTTACAACTTAATATATTTTCAACACCTGTTGTATTTAAAATTGCACTCCTAACCCGTGCCACTATAACTTTTAAACTATAATTATTTAAATCATCAGCTTTATCCCAATCCTGCCTTAAAGATAAAAAATATGCTTCTATATTATCTAGTATATTTGGTTTAACTTGTGGTAAAGTATAATTTTGTAATAATGTTATTTCAGCATCTATATCAATAGTAAATTTAGAACCACCTACAACAGTAACAACGTGACCTATAGGTGCCATTCCTAAACCCTTTCCAGCATATTCATCATTATAATGAGGGTCTGTTGCTTGTTGCACTGTTTCAACTAATATAGAACTAGGAACATCATAATTTGAATCTAAAATACTTATTTTAACGGTGCCTCCACCATTCCAAACTGGATAAATTTGACAAGAACCTACACCGTCTAAAGATTCTATAAATTGTCTATATTCAGTGATATTTCCCCCAAAAGGTTTTTGGTTTACAGTTTCAAAATATTCTTGTCTTAAATCTTCAATATCCTGGTCTGCTTCACCTGGAATTAAAATATCTGATAATGTCGCTGTTGCTAAATTGGTTAAATTTACTAAAGGCACTATTTCACCGAAATATTCATTACCTATAGTACCAGCTTCTGTACATTCCATTACATAAGAACCCGGAACTGTTAGTCCTCCTGATGTATAAACTTCTTTAACTTTAAAATTAACTAAATTAGTTTCACTGATTGTGGAAAATTCAGTACCTATAGCAACTGCATATGGTTCACCCTGTCCATTTGTAAATGTTCCTAATCTTTGAGCATAGGTAGCTTTATCTCTTTCAATTCCCTGTTCCGCACATCTATATTCTAAATAAGGTGATTGTGCTGTTGCGGCAAACGCATTTAAAATCATAGCTTGTAAATACAGATAAGCCTTAGCTATTTCAATACAAGCAGGAGCACCAGCGTCCCATATTATGGAACCTTCTCTTTTATCTACATCATCTCGAACGTTACCTAAATAGCTAGATAATATATATTCATAATCTTGTTCATCTACATAATCAGGAACTGATGGTATATTAGCTGCCATAATTTATCTCCTTTGATAATCCTTGTAAATAACCTTCTGTAGAAATAACATCAAAAGTAATTAAACAACTATCAATATCTTGTTGAGTGACCTTAAAATTCTGAATACTTTCAACTCTATCATCTTGTAATAAACAATCTTCTACATAAGATTTTAAATTTGTTTGTATATAATCTAAATCTTGGCCTATAAAAGGTTCCATATCTAAACCATATAGCCAGCCGTAGATTAAATATCCATACTTTTCAGTATCTAAGGCTTTATAAATAGCTTGTACCAGTGCTTCTTTATTATCAACCATAGATGAAATATGTCCTGTTGCGGAATTTATATAATATGTTAAGCCTGGTTGTGCCATTTAACCCTCCTGAGTTATTATAACATGAATTTTCAAATTTGTGTACTAAACTGAAGTATTTTGCTCTAATAAATCCGCCAACTGCCTACTTGCTTTAGAGAAACTTAATTGCTTTAATGAATTAGAAACGGCTGCGGTATCTTGTCTTGTTATTTTTGATTTACCTAAAATATTATTTAATATACCAAATCTACCAGCTAAATCTTGTAAAGAACCTTTAATTTTCCATCCCATTAATATGTCTTGAAAAACTAAATTTCTTATACCATTGTATGTAGCGAACGCCCACACCAATTTTTTAGAAACTACTGGATAATTTTGTTTACAAAATGTATAACAGTTATAAATTGAATTTATAATTTTATTTTTAAATTTATCAGCAACTTTAATATCACTTTCTTTAATTTCAGAACCATCATTATTTAATAATTTTGGTTTTATATCAGTCCATTCTACAACTGAAATTGAGTATGTATAATCTCCATTACTTTCAGGATTTGATTTAAAAGTATCTAAAGTATACTTTTTGGCAGGTAGATGTCCACCATTATAATATGTCATAGATACAGTGAATGGTTCTTCAGATTTTGCTAATATTTCAAATAATTGATTAAATACTTGAGGTGGGGCGGATGTTTGTAATACACCAGTTAAAGAATTTACTGCATTTGTCACTGTATTGTAAGTATCTTGTGCTAGTCTTTCTATACCTAACCAGGAAAAATTTCTAACATTTGTATTTATATAAGGTGCATTGTAATCATACGGAAAGAAACTTGTCCATCTCAATTGTTGAGCTTGTTTATATTTTGGTAATACAACTTCACCAACTCTAGTAACATTTTCAGAATCTTTTGTATTACCAAAATCTATTTCAACAGTTGGCGGAGTTACAGGAATTTCAAAAGCTATTGTTCCAGTAGGTTTGTTATTTGTATTGAAAGATTTTATTGTAAAACCTTTATAAGAACTTAATAAAGCATTTAATTCTTCAGAATAATTAAGAGTAATAAAAATTCTAGCAGGTTGAGGTCCTCTTTCAATACCAGCAAATACACTTATAGGAAGTTTTTTAGATTTTAATGAATCAATTATTGCCATTTTCTTCCTCCTGTGGAGTTTCATTTGTAATCATTTCTTCACGTTCTAAAACAAAATAAAATTGACCGTCCTGTACTTTTAATAATCTAACAACATCTCCAACAATTAAACCACGCCATAGTCTAATTCTTGGTAAAGCATATTCAGTATATACATTTATAGCGTGTTTATGGTCTTGTGCTCCTTGACCACCATCGTTAGCTAACTCTGTTTCTGCAATAATTTGATGTCTGTGCATAAAAATACCATCTTGCCCGGTTTCACCGTCTGTAGTGGTAGGTATATCAATCCAAGTTTCTTTTACAGTTGCAGATAATAATAATGAATCTTCATCTAATATAGTCTTATCATCTATTTTTATTTGCAAAGGACTAATTGAAACAACTTCTCCAGTTATAAACAAAACGGGTTCTTGTTGTTCTTGTCGCATAACAGATAAGACATGGTCAGTTATAGTATTTAAAAAAGGTGTTAAGTTCATCATAAGTCATATTCTCCATAAGAAGCGGAACTAATTGTAACATCCATTTTTAAAGGATGTTCTATATACATATCACATTGTTGAACAGTTCTATATACAGGTAATAATGTTTCTTCTCCTGTTTTTTCATCTGTTTGTCTATAACCTATAGAAGTTCCTCCTATATCTTCTATTGCCACACCAACCAAATAACCAGCTCTTAACCCTACAATACCATAACAAGTTAATGAAATTGATTCAGTTTCTCTGCCTAACATATCTTGTAATTGATTGGCCACATTTTGCATTTGAGCTTCTGTATAGCTGTCGGGACATCTATGATAATAAGGTAAATATCCCCATTTACCCTTTAATAAATTATTACTAGCCGATTTCACAATTCTAGTTCCTGTTTTCTTACCATTTTTTAAAGTTTTTCCGGTACTTGATAAGTATGTTTTTTGGTCTTTATAAAGAATAACTTCATTATAAGATTGTTTATCAATAGAAGATTGATAATTATAATTTATTAACAATTCATCAGTAATAGGTATATCTACTGTTAAATTATTTCTTAATTGAAATTGAACAGTTCCGCCTGTTTTAAACAATTCAGTATCTGTTAAATTTTCTACTCCTTCGTCTTGAGCTAAATTTGTTTCATGGTAATACGTAAAATATTCTCTATTATCTTCAGGAGAATTCATTAAAGTTTGAGTAATAGCAAAATCCATAATATTAAAACCAGTTTTCATGTCATAATTTTGAGGAGGAACTGGTATTGTAGCATTAGTTATTATATCACAAGGAATAGCCAAATCTGTACATATTTTTTTAAATATTTCACTAGCTGTTAATCCCATTGTTCCATCTTGCGTTTTTAGTTGACTTTTCATATAAGATAATGGTGATTTAAAATAACGTAAAAAATCAAAAGCAATTATTCGCATATCATTTTTATCTGCAAAATCTCTAGAAAATATAAAACCACAAAACCAACAACGCCCGTCTAAATATAAACGTACTCTACAACCATTTGTAAATAATTTTTGACAATCCTCATGTATTAGTTTAAAGGTTAATGTCCCGCAATTATCTTTTAAAACAGTTTTTAATCTAATATCTGTAGCACAATTACTCACATCATAAATTTGAGAGTAGGTTCTAAATATGCCATTTTCTTTAGTATAACCATAATCCGTAGGCACATCAATGAATAATTGAATATTAGGATATAAATTAAAATAATTTGAAAGATTTATTTTATAAGGTTCTTGACCCCATATTATAGCAGATTCGAGTAACGTCATACAATGGCCTCCCCTCTCATAGAAGAAGCTGTGGCCAATTGTATTGCTTGATTAAAGTTTTCAGCAAGCGATTGAGGGTCAACATTTGTTGATTTATCTACTAACATATCAACTTTTTGAGGAACTGTAACTTCATTTTGTACTATCCATTGACGCTCTGCTAGTGCTTTCATCATTTGAATACTATCAGTATTTAAGTTTACATCATCTTCAATTCTACCTACACTATTTAATTTTCCACCTTTAGATTCAACAGGCATAGGTATATTTTTAGAAGAATCCATTTTTCCATAAAATTGTTCAGTAGACCTGTTAATATCTCTAAGAGCTTTTTGAGCATCTGTAAGCATATCATCATTTGAAAATTTACGTAATACACCTTCTTGAGCATCTGCATCCCATTGATTCATTAACAATTTCTTTTGTCTGGATAATTCTAAATATTTTCTATTATATTCTTCTTGCTCCTTTATTTCTTTAGGTGTTAATTTAACTTCAGAACCTGCCGCTGTCATATAGGTAGGTCTTGGACCTATTTGAGATTGGATATAATTATCAATTCCTCTTTCATAATCATATCTAGCTTGTTTAATTCTTTTATCTTCTTGTATATGTTTAGGGTCTAATTCATCTTTAATATGCTTAAATGCGTACATAGTTCCTATAATAGCGATTATGGCGGCAGCTACTGCACCTAATTGACCTACTGTTAAACCTAAAACACCTGCAAGCGACGCAAAGCCTGTTGAAGCCAAATTTAAAAAATGTTGGGTATTTGCTATTATACCAATAAAGCTCCACGCGATATTCCCCAAGAGAACACCTATCAATTTTAAAATAGCAGGTATTTTAGACGCTGCCCATAGCATACCTAAAATTTGAATCCATTTTGCCCATTCTCTGAAATGATTAACTATCCATACAACAAAAGGTGAAACAAATCTAGCAAATTTTAAAACAAGCTCTAATAAATAATTAATCATATCTACTAAATTATGAGTAAATTGAGTTCCTTCAGCTGTATCTAGCCAATTGACAAAATCTTTTACGGCATCTCTTAATTGGATATAACCAGTTAATTGTTCAACAATCATTTTTTGCCATTTAGTTTGTAATACAATTAAAAGTTGACCTATTGTCCAAGGTGCTGTTTTAAATATTTCATCAATTTGGTCTTGTACTTTTTCCATAGCTGTCATTATTGCTTCCGCTGTTAATTTACCTTCAGCTCCCATCTGTTTTAGAGCACCTGGATTCACTCCCATACCTCTTGCTAACATATATTTAAACATAGGAGCTTGTTCTGCAATTGACCTAAATTCATCTCCTCCTAATCTATTTGAGCCCATACCTTGAGCCAACTGCAACATAACGGCTCTATTTTCATTTGCGGTTGTTCCTGAAATAGCCATTGTCTTGTTAAAAGTTTCTACAAATCTTAAAATTCTATCATTGCTGGCACGTACACCTGACATAGCTATTCTATTATATAAAGAAATTGTGCCTTCGGCATCTGCTCTTGTTCGCATAGCTGTATCATATAAATTTTCCATCATTTGAGAAGGGGCATATCTACCATCAGATGTCAATGCCACTCTAGTTATTGAACCTACATATTGGTCTCCTGGTTCAATAATATTTTTATGTATAATATCAGCTATAGAATTCAACGCTCCTATAACCACACCAGTTGTAACTGCTAATTGTAAAAATTTATCATTTAATAAAGAAGGTCCTGACATTCTAGACCTTTCTAAACTTCTTTGTCTTAAATTGTTCCAGAAATATGTACCTCTATTACGAGCTAATCTTTCATCAAAAGTTAAACCATTTACTAATCTACCTGTATCCCAAAGTAACCTATTTCTTCTAATATTATTCAATGCTACATTTCTAGAATAAGCTTCTGCCATTTGTGCCATTTGTGCATTTTTAATTCTCATACCATTTAAGTAATAAGAACCATTAGAACCTACTGTAAATGCTCCAAATTTAGCATTTAAAGCTTCTGCTCCTTTCATAGCTTTTAATGCTCTTTCAGTTTGTTTGGCTTGATTTTCTACAGATTTTAATTCTTTTCGCATATAAGATAAAGACGCAGGTTTCTCTAAGGTCTTAATATTAGACCTTAGAGATAATATTCTTCTATTTAATTTTTCTGCTTCTTGATAAATACGTCTCAATGAAGGAGACATATTATCAATAAGATTTAATTGTTCTTCTGCCATTATTTTTTAGCCTTTGCTTTATCTAATTCTATTTTTTCTTTTTTGACTCTTTCATCAATAAAAGCTATAACAGTGGCTTTTTCCCTGCGTGACATGAATGCAAACTTGGAGGGTTCCCAGTTGAAACGATGTAAACAATAATAAGCGTACACTGTTTCAGGGTCATCCTCCGCTATTAGTTTTTTACTTCATCTACCAAATCATCTAAAGAATCTTCAAACCCACTTATTATCCTTATTTGTTCGGATAATACTTGAATTTCACCAGCTAAAAGCATTCTATTAAGAAGTTGCTCAGGTGTTGTGCAATTAGCTTGTTGTAACAATTCAGCACTTCTAAAATTAGGTTCTACAGTATGATTAAGTATAATAAGTTGATTGAATCTTTTCGTATTAAACTCAATCTTACCACCTTTTTTAGGTACTGTACACTGATTTTGGTAATCTAAGTATTGCTCATTAAGCATAGGTTTAATTTTAAATTTTAATAAATTACCTTGCTCATCAACAATTCTTTTAGATACCGCAACCTCTTTTTCAATGGTATTAACTGGGTTTGCTAATAGAAAATCTGTTAGTGCTGTCATAATATTCTCCTTTCATTATCTAAGATTTTCTGGTATCTCAAACGATTCAAGGATTTCAGCACCTGTAAATGAAAAATTCATACTTTCATCCATAACTTGCGATTCAGTATCAAATTTGGCAAGAACAGTTGAATCTAAATTTACATCGTACAGAGCAATCGTTTGCGACCCGATTGTGCTTGTTGCATCATTATTTGTTACAATTAAATCAAAATATAAATCTTTACCTGTTTTAATGTATTCTATAGCAAGTTCTCTAAATACAGAAGAGCAATAATAAACAGACATAGTTCCAGTTCCTTCCCAACCAACTGTCTTTTTCTGTTTTACTCTATTGCCTAAAGTTCTTACATCTATTTTTTCTTTGTTGAATGTTGCTTCAACTGATTTAGCGAAAAATAAATCAACTACTGTACCATTTACATTCATGGTAGCTGTTGCTTCTTGTCCGCTTATTACATCCATAGCCTTAAGCATAATGAATTCCTCCTATAAATTAAGTATCTTTTCTACCAACAGTAAATGTCATGTAAAGTTTTTCCATAGAATCAACAGGCTGTACTGGCCAATTGACTACTACAGAGTCAACATCATCACCCATTAAAACTTCTATATCATCAGCACCTAAGAAGTTTGTAATTGCGTGAATCCCTTGTAACGTATTTCCATAAGATACAAGGTCTGCTTTATACACATTTCGACCGTCTGCGTCATTATCTAACTTTCCGCAATAGTTTTCATCCCAAGTATTCATAACAGTATTACCCATTTCGTCTAATACTCTTATAACTCTATTTTTGGAAAAATCATAAGAACGGTCAGTGGTGAATGTATGTAAAGTATTTATATCTTTTTCTACTACAATAGTGCCACTTCTAAGTTTAGAGATTACAAATTTACCATTTTGCAAAGCGTCTATAATTTCAGTATTAGTTAATTCACCTATAATTTCAACAGCATCTTGAACAGTTTTATGAGTATTAGACTCATTTATTTCTGCTCCTGCTGTTGCACCTGTAACCCAAGCTACAAAATTAACTTCTGAAATTTCTTCAACCTCTGTTTTGTAACCTTGGTCACTAGAAATGATACCTTCGTAGTCGTATGTGGCTTTATCATATACACAACCTTGAACTTTTACACCTTCATTTTCTCTTAAATCTTTTATATATTCACAAAAAGCTGTTTTAACAGTGGCATCTTCACTTAATAGACCCATTGTATTCCAGGTTTCTGTTTTCATTTTAGCCCAATAATCTGTATATGCTGTAGACTCAGTAACAGTTCCATTTTCACCTCCTGCCAAAGAAGTTGCGGCTGTTGCTGTAAATACAGTTTGTTGAGTTACATTCCAATCAACCCAATCATTATCTTCTAATAAGGTTGGGCTTGTTAATTTGGATTGAATATCTTTTCTTATCCCTTTATATAAAGTTTCTACAGTATATGTACTACCAGAATCATCATCCTTAACAATGACAATTTTAATATCATTACCACATATACCAGCATACTTTGCGGTTGGTTTTAATGCTGTTTCCCCTGTTCCTATTGTTGCGGTTGCTTTCGTACCTCCAGTATCTAATCTCCAGGCTTTAAGTCTATAACAATTTTGAAGACATATTCTAAAAAGCAAGGATTCAACATCTGTAGAAGAATAACCTATTTTTGCTAAACTAGAGCCGTCTGTTAAATCTGAACTTAAAATATCAATTATCTCACCTTCAGGTCCCCAAGACATAGGAAGAGCCATTGTAGCTATTCCTCTATCACTGACATTCATTAAGGATTGAGGTACTGCGACAAAATTGATGTAGGCACCTGGACGTACCTTATTTTGTATCAAAAAAGTTCCACCCATATTTTTCTCCTTTATTTCTTGTAAACATTGACGTTTTGTGTCATTTGTTTTGGTACTGTTTCTTTTTCACTTGCGACCTTAATATCATAATTGATATAAAATTCTAATTTTTGATTTTCAGGATACCAATTTATATTATTACCTCTTAATTTATCACCATTTGGTAATGTTATCAATCTTAATATTTCTGCTAATTTATAGCCTATCTTATTACCTTCGGTATAATATGTTTCTGGTAATTCCTTATATTGATATAATACACTAATTACGAAAGATTGTAAATAGTTCTCTCTCATTAGTTTATTTTCCGTAAAATCTTCACAAAAAACCATAAAATAAGGATATTCACACCCTTCATTGATATTTTCATCAAAAACATCAATATCCGGATATGCCCCACTAATTGCACGAATTACTGAATCTAAAATTGTATTTCCATCTATTGTTAATTTTTGTGACATTTTACCTTCTCAAATCTGCTTCCCATAAAGCCACTTCTTGTTCAGATAAAAATCCTTGAGCATTTGCGGCCCATAGAGCATCTTGTATAAATTCTTTAAATTCTGAATCAACTTTATTTCTTAATACTCGTAATTGTTTAGTGTAAAATTTTGTACGTTTATCCACAAAAGGCATATATCTTTTAAGATTATGACGTCCAACCCTTTTCTTTTTACGATGAACAGTCCCTTCTTTAATATTTTTTAAAGCGGCTTGTTGACCTACTGTTGCAGTATTATTCAAATATACTTGCCACACTCTACCTGTATGTGTTAGTAAATAAGATTTAGGTAATACCCAACTTTTCTTCAATAAACCTGTATCTTTTGGATGTGTTGGTAATTGTTCTAATCTTTTCTTTAATATCATATCTAACCTAGCGGTAAATTTTCTCATTAACATATCACCACTGGTAGCAAAAATACGATATCTTTGAGCTAATTGAGCTAAACTTTCCTTTTTATGCCCTATATCTAATTTAGTTTTAGCCATTAACAATTACCTCGTACATCTAATAAAATTTCTTGGTGAGATAGGCATACTTGAGGCAACCCTGCTTGACCTTTGTATTCAGCTATAATTTCACCACTTTCTGGGTCAAATCTTCTAGCCTCAAAATAATCACCTGCTTCTATTTTATATTCAACTTCCATAAATATTTTAGGTTGTTTTTCATAGGGTGTCACATCAACATATTTATGAGTAAAATTATCCCAAGTTCTTAAACTGAAAGATATTTTACAACGCACATCCATATATTTTGGCACCTTGTTTTTTCTAGTAGATTTAGCACCATTTTCTTTAGTTTCTTTTACAAACTCATATACATCACATTTATCCTTGTACATGATTTTCTTATGTATGCGTTGAATAGTTTTAAAATTTACCATTTTAACAACCTATATTTATCTAATTGTTGAGTATAGTTATATAACAAAGAATCTACATCAGCTGTGTGAGCTCCCGTTGTAGTTTTTGTAGTAGCAAGTTTTATTTCAGTATCACCATCTTTTATAGAAGCTACTGCTCCAATGCCTGTATCCGCTAATTTATCATTATCTATATTTCCATTCATAGCTTCTGATTTTAGTAAATCCATTACCATATTAACAAACACAAATCTTAAAGGCATTGGAACATAACTTCTATTTATATAATTTGTGATAACTGTTTCAGTTTCCTCTATATAACTTCGTAATAAAGCAGAACCTAATGGGTTATCATCTAATCTATTTTGAATAGTTTCATAAACCCATTCGGTATCTACTTCTTCATATATTGGACGTCTACAATCACGCATTTACACACCTTCACTATTTTTCTTAACTTTTGATTCAGCAGCTTTAATCGCCCAGGCTCCAAGAGCTTGAAAGCTCTTGAAGTCGGACGAGTCGCAATTGAATTTTGTGTGTGCTTTATGTTTCTGCCCCTTATATTTTACATCTACAGGTACCATTATAATCATTTACAACTCCTTTGGCTATAAGAAGAGAGGCAACCATAGTCACCTCTCCAACAGAATAGCCGAATTACTGTACTACTTTAAGAACGAATACATCTCCCATTCTTTCAAAAGAAGGAAGAACAATTTGAGATACAGAAGTTATAATATTTACAGGTAATGACTGTTTCTTATTCAAAATAGCTACACCTGTATTGACAATAGAAACATCTGCATCTTTATTTCCTGCCATCAAATCAGCTTCTTCAGGAGTTGTACCATACCAGGTATTACCTAAAGTTCCATCAGGCAAGAATGTTACATAATCATCAGGATAAAACTGTTTATCAGTTTTACTTTCATCCTTATACATTTTATTATATGTAACAAAAGTGATGCCAAGTTTTGTTTGGAAATAACGTCTAACATCATCTTCTGAAAGAATAATATTTGCATAACCAACAGGATTCATATCCTTTTTGATGGCATTATTCTTCATAACGTATCCCCAAGTTTTAGAAGTACAAATCGCACGAGTCAATAAAATACCTCTAGCTTCAGCATCCTTCTTAATATTATAAATATCATTATAAATATCAGCGTCAGGGTCAGACCAATCAGTTGTAACTGTGTTGGTATTAGCTTCAACCCATTCACCTTCAGGGTCATAATTATATTTATAGTTTACAACAATACCTGATTTATCAGGTGCGGCTATATCAATAGTACCATCAACCAACAAAGACATTCTCATTCTTTCAGATTGTACCAATGCACCTGAAATAAGATTAGCTCTATCATCAAAGATGGTGGACATAAGCTGTCTTGCGTAAACATTATTTGCCATTTCTTGGAACATCAATAGCTGTTGCCTATCATATTCATTCAATGACATTGATTCACGGAAGAAAGGCATTTCAGTTGAGAAATCTTTAACACCAATTCTTCCTCTTACTGTAGGTTTAGTATCAAATGCGGATGGCATCAATGCAATCGGCAATGAACGATAACCTTTTAAAAACTCAAGTTTTAACCCAAGTTTTTTTCTATCTGGAAATAAAGCTGTGCCTAAATAAGGAATGGAATTAGAATAAATTTCATTCCAATAAAGAGCCATTGCTTTTGAATCTACTAAATCATAAATACTCTTAAACATTTCTTATTCTCCTTTTTCCTTATGCAACCGTAATAGTAATTTCATTTGAAGCTACACCATTAACAACTGCATTTTCAAGAGCTTTAATTTTCAGAGTACCTGCGGCTGCTGTACCTGTAAACGCAATTTTCACAGTTTTATCATCTATTCTAGTGATTGTGCCTGTGGTTAATGCTGTTGTGCTCGGTGTAATGGTATAATTAGATGCTTTCGTAGAAGCTTGTTTAGGAGCAAAATCTGTTCCTTCTAATTTCAATATAACTACCGGGTCTTTATCATTTACTGCAATAGCGGAATCTGTACTAATGGTTGTTACGTCAGTTACAGTTCCACCCAATGGATAAAAGAAAATAGCACTTTTTAAGGCTGTTTTACAAGCGGCAGCATAAGTGATACCTGCATTCTCTTCAGCTTTAGCTGTATTTATATGACCTCTTACAAGAACTGCACCATTTGCATCTCCATCTGTAACATCTAAGTCATTTAATACAATACCTATACAATTAGTATCATTAGACGGGAAAGGTGTACCTGCTTTAATGATATAACGTCCATTTTCTTTAACGGCTAAAGAAGATTGTTCATCAAAAAACTGAGGTCTAGCTACATAGTCATCAGGAAATTGAAGAATTTCTTTTTTTACCGCGTACGCATTGGTAACTGATTTCATTGTCATAAGTTTTCTCCTTTATTTTGTTGTACCAAAGTAAAAATCACTGGCTGTTTTTGTAGCTTCTGAAATATTTTTACTATCTTGCAACAAAGATTCTACAAAATTTTCAGAAATACTCTTTTTGTTGTTATGTTGACCATCTGCAGGGTCTCCTCCTTTAAATGACCAACCATTTGGTTTTTTATCAGCACCTTCTCCAGAATTATCATCAACAAAAAGAAGAGCTTTATCTTTTTTAATCTTTTCAATTTGCTCATCCAACCCTGAAACAGTACCATCATCTTTGAGAATTATTAAAGATTTATCTATTAAACCTAAAACAATATCATTATAACCTTCTTGTACTTTACCATTTAATGCGTATTGAACGGCATTATCAATTTTTAATTGTTTAATGGCTTCCGCATTTTTTTCATCTTTTTCTTTGTTAGCTTTTTCTAACTCTTCAATTTTAGTTTTTAGAGTAGCATTATCACCTTCAAATTTAGAAAGTTCTTTGATTTGTTTGTCTCTATCAGAAAGGTCATCAGTGAGTTGCTTATTTTTAGCATTAACTTCATCAAATCTATGTTTAGGTATAAATTTATCATTTATAGCCTCTTTGATAAATTTTGAAATTTGCTCATCTGTTAAGCCCATTTCTTTTAGAATTTGTTTAATAAAATCCATAATTTTCCTCCTCGCTTTTTTACATGATGCGTCCATGAAATTTATCTACAATTTTATTATATAGTATTATATGAATAATTGCAATACGATTGATTAAAATAATTTAATATTTAGTTCAGATAATTTATTTAAGGCACTTTCGATATATTTATTGCCGTCAAAACCTTTAATTTTTATATTTATAAACTGATAAAAATATTCAATAGCTTTTTGTTTCATAATAAATAATTGTAAAGGTTTATCACCTCTTAAATTATTTGTTCTCTTACTTGCTAATACTAAATTATCTAAAGAAGTTTTGCCTCCTTGTGATTTAGGTTGCAAGTGTTCCAAAGATACTGTTTTCATTGTTAGTTCATCACCATAGAAACCTTTTTTAACAGTAGGCAATAACCCTTTTTTCCATAAGGTTTTTAAAGGGTGTTGATAGCCAAATGAAATAGTATCAACTGGTTTTGTTTTCATTAAGTGTTACTCGTGTTTGTTGTATTTGAATATTTTTTATTTATCTGTGCTGTACGTTCTGCAACCTGCATTTCATAATCTAATTGTTTTTGTTTATCTCTTTCAATTTCTTTAATTTCTTCTTCAGTATTTTTAACCCAAGGATGATTTTCTAATAAAGTTTTTTCACTTATCATATCTTTAGATATGGCTAAATTATTGATAAGTTCAGTTTCATTAAGAATAACCGCCGTATTAAATAAGAAATTACTATTAGAATCATCATAAGTTTCACCTTTGCGTTCTAAATCCTTATTTATAAACCATTGTAACTGTCTTAATGAATATTTATATTGTTGAGCCATTTCAGAACAATCCATATCCAAGTCAGCATATTGAAATCTTAAAGCAACTCCTGAAACATCTCTTAATTCTTTATTTACTGTATCAACACCACCACCAAATTCAAAAATATCTTTTCTAAGTCTTGTCAAGTGCAAATCAACTTCATCTACATTTGTAGGAGTTTCTAAAGCTGTTACATCTCCACCCTCCCCAACAAATATCGACCTAAAGAAGTTTAAATTTTTAGTAAATTCTTCTTTATCATCATCTTCATATCCTTTTATTATCTTAATAGCATTAGGAATATCTTGTAAATTATTAGATACATCACTTGTATTTATATCATAATCATCAATAAGTGGTTTAATCCAATTTACAATACTAACTTCATCTCTATTATATTTAAAAGCAATAAAAGGAACTTTATCCCAATTAGCCCATTTTTCATTTCCTTCATTATCAACTACTTTAAAATGCCCCTCCCCTTCAGTTGATGTTAGAGGATAAATGTTTCCACCAGCTTTTAAACGTTTATACTTCCAAACGCCTTCTTTGGTATAATATTCTATAAATTCATAAATTCTTTTTTCAGGTTTACCTACCTCATATTCATCAATATCATAAGTTCTTATGATAGCATCTAATTCTGTATGTTCACTATCGTGCCAAAAAGGAATAATTTCTTCTGAGGGTATATGTTTAAATTTGAGTTTACCTTCTTCATTATAATAAGCCTGCATCCAAGCCACTCCGCTTATTACTGAAGCACTGCCTACATTGGTTAAAGTTAGTTTAAATTTATCATTAAAATACTCTCTTAATTTTTGAACATATTTCTCATCACCTTGTATAGTAAATTCTTTAGAAAGTAAATAGTTTATTTTTTGATTAACTAATTTTCTAACAAAGGGATGGGAAAGTCTGCTATTTGTAAGCAATTCACAACCAACAGGCTGCCCTTGTCTGTCAATATAATATCTTTGCCGTTGACAAATATCATTTCTATTAAAGAAATAGTTTTTAGCAATTTTCATATCTTTAAAAACTCTGCTATCTCTATATTCTCTAATAGCCTCAACTAAAAATTCTTCTTGTGGTTGGCCATAATTTGAAACCATCGCAACTCTTAAGTCTATTGGCAATTCAGGCTCAAACATTTTATCCGGAATTTTAAACATTATTGACATCAATAATCTCCTTTATTTTATTATATATAATTATTGAGTAAATAGCAAGTAGATTGATAATTACCAGCTAAATTTCTTAATAGTCATTTCTTCTGACCCATATCTCATAGCGTCCATAAGGTGATTATAATCATCTATAGGTTTGCTAGTTATTAACCCGTCCTTCACATCCCAAGCATAGTTATTTAATTCTATGATAGTATTTGTGCAAGTAGGGTGAACAATTAACTGATAATCTTGTAGCCGTCTTATGCCAGCTTTGAGTGAATCTGCTCCCTTTTTGCAAGGATAAACTCGTTTAATGCCATAATCTCTAAGTTCTTTAATAGACTTAGGTTCCGAACAATCTGCTTTTATTTTAGCATTTGCCCAGCCTTTATATTTAATGCGGTCAGCTAATTGTGAATTGGTGAGTTTAGGTTCATAAATTTCATCATAAATATATAACACTTGTTGGTCCCTATTGCCTAACATAGCCATAACGGCGGCCGGGTCATTACTGAATCCAAAGTCAAGTCCAAATAGGCGTCTGTAAACACGTTCGCCGTTGGCATTATTTAGATACATAAGTTTAGAAATATCAAAGTCTTCCAAAGTCCAATTTTCATAAATAAGCCCTTCACTGATGCCCCAATCTCCAAGCCCTTCAATTTTATAGCGACGAGGATTGCGGATTTTCATTTGTTCAAATAATGCCCTATCGTCATCACCTAAAAATTCATTTTGCATATAAGTGGTGGTTATTGCAAATACATTGTCGTCCGGTGCATCAAAAAATCTACGTTTAATCCAAGTTTTATCACTCCAAGGGTTAAAAGTCATTGTAATTTGTTTAAAGTAGCCCTCTGGCATCTCCCCTCTAATACTCATATCCAATTTATTAAATGCAGTTTCGTCCGTAACTTGAAAAGCTTCCTCAATCCAAACCCAGCATAAAAAACCAGTTTCAACTGTAATAGATGTGATAGAGTCTGCGTCATCAAAGCCACGGAATAGAATCTTTTGGCCAGTTGGCAGGTAGGTAAGTTCCATAGGTGAGTTAGTGACTTTCCACTTGTCCTTAACTCCCCATTTATTTATAGCCCATTTAAGCTGAGCGAATGTTGAATCTTTATGGGTATTAAAATATCTACGCATAACTAGAGTATTAGCCAGCGGCATTTCCATCATCTTATAAATTATCCATAAAGCAGTAGTGCAAGACTTTTTAGAGCCTCGTGAGCCTTTACAAATACGATATCTTTTTTTACATCGCCAGAAACTACCATAGCCCCCGCCGACAGTTTTTACCAAGTCTATTTTTGTCATAATTGCGTCCTATTTATATAATAAGATAGAAATTAAAAAATTGCAATAAAAAATCACGCCTAGTATTAAATAAGAGAGTTTATTTTCATGCAACTTATGTTTTTTTGATTGTTTTCGTGGCGTGATTTTTGTTGTCTGTTAGACAAAAAGAAACGATATTGGTCTTACTCTATAACATTATAACATAAACTAAAAATTTTTACAACCCGGCGGACTGAAAATTTGTATCATCAGTTCTTTGAACTGAATTGCATAGCAACAGATTTTGACTAAAACATTTTTGAGAACGACTTTTTGACGAGAGAGAAATTTGACTTTTGATATTTGAGAGATGATAAACTTGAGAATGACCGAAATCTCGAGAGATGACCTTTTTTAGCTGAAAATCGATAAAATATTTAGAACCGGGAAAAATGACCGAAAATCGCGAGTGGTTCCAAGAATGCTCAAAACAACCATCAGACGGGCTATACGGGTGGATTTTAGGAACACAAAAAAGTTTTTTATAGCTAATTAAAGTTATAATAATAATGTAAGCAATAAATAAACAAAACGAAAGAAACTAAATATATTATGCAAATACAACAATATAGTACACAATATAATAAATTTATGCAATTTATGCAAACATATAAAAAACAATTAGAATATTATGTTATACGTTTACAAGACGAATGGAAATACGAAAAACAAACTGTTATTGAACTAATTATGCAAGAATTAAATAATTTAGGGCCCGTTAAAAATTATAGCAAAGGCAATAAAATTACAGTTGCTGTATATTTGGGCAATAATAGACTTGGAATTGTTGAATTAACAAAAACTAAATATACATATTATGTTTATATAACTAAATAAAATTAATTATAACAATTTTAATAGTATTACATAACGCTACAATGTGTAGCAGAAAGGCAAGGCATATTATGCAAAAACAAGTTAAAAACAACAAACAACAAACTGTAAGACTTGAGGACAGAGTATTAGAAAAGTTAGCAGAAGTACAAAAAGCTGACAAAAACATTAAAGTACAAAAAGTAACAGGTTATACAAGTATTAAATATGGAAATAAAGTTTTATTTGAATTTCATAATAAAAAGAAAAGTATTAGCCATTTAACTTTCAGCAACAAACAAAAAGCATACAAAATATTGGAAGATAACAAATTAGTACATAGAATTGTCCCTAATAGTTATGGGTGGAAATATAATACAGAATGCTTTTTAGACGATAACTTTTTAAAACATTTTCCGGCAATTTTAAAAAGTGTTATTGCAGAAGCTGCTGAAGAACGTAATTTAAAAACAAAAGCAACAGTTAAAAAAGTAGCTAAAAAAGCATAGTAAACAACAAGGGCATAGTTTTTAATTATGCTATGCCCTTTATTTTAAAATAAATGGAGGTAAACTAAAATGCAAACACTAAATACACAAGACATAGCACATTTACAATTTGAACACGACGATTATATTTTTGACACGTATGCAGTAGAAGATGGCGGAATTAACGTAGTTATTTTTGACACAATAAAAAATGTAGCTTGTGGGTTAGCTACTATTTGGATACACGGTTTAAAATATGATTATAATATACATTTTGACAAATACTTAAATTTGCATAGTTTATTGGAAACATTATGCGAATATATTATAAAGGAAGCACAAAATGACTAAAATTATAGAAACAATAGCGGCTTGGTTTTTAATATACATTATTGTAAGTTTATTTGGATGGCATTAGAAAGGCGGATAGAATGTGGATTAACTTTATAAGTACAAAAATATTAGAAATAACTTTATTAAACGGCTGGACAGTTTATGATGTATTAGAATATATATTTTGTTAGAAAGGTAATATAATTATGCAATTTATTTTTGTTAAAACTAGAGAATTTAAAGAGATGGAAATACAAATTTTACGCACTATTAAATATATAAAATTACATACCCTTAAAACAATTTTTTATAGTTTTTTATTTTATTTATCCCTCGTATTTTTAATAATACTACTCCCCTAAAATTTACCCCATTTATTTTAAATAATCAGCACATATAAATTAAGTATGTGCTTTTTTATTGCTAAAATTACTACTTTTGTTCTTGTGCCTTCTAACCGCTTCTATTTTAATTTATATTTTTACTTATATTTATACCTAAAACTTATTTTACCCGTGTTATTTTGCAATCTCGCTTGTCCATTTTTGCTTATTAAAACAACAAACTAAAAACTTTATAAATTGCCGCTCTTATTAAAATTTTCCGCAATTTTCTTTAATCAGTCTTTCTATAATTCCTAAAATTTTAATCTTTCTTTCCTAATTTCCATCTCTTAATTGCTTTTTCGTGAATTTTTATTTTGAAGAACTTGAATGGTAAATTCTAAATATGTCTTGTAGAGGCAAAGAAGGACTGATTTTGGATTGCAGAACTAGAATTTTTGTATAAATCTTTCCTTCCATCTATAAATCCAACCCACATTTGGCTAAAATATCTCGCATTATAACACAATCTTTCTTATTTGTAAAGTTTTGGCTAAAATATATACAATGTATATAAGATTTTGGCGAGATGATAATTCTTTGGCTAGATGATAGTAAAACCTTTAATGAGGCCCGGACTAAAATGTCGTTTATTACGAAATATTAAGTTCAAGTATATACTATTTTCCGTCAAATTTTATATCATTCTGTCTAAAATTGTTACAATTCTTAAAGAAAAGACAGGAATTTTCTGTCTGTTTCCTGCCGCAACGAATTTTTAAGGAGTGTCTGTCAATCCATCTCTTTATACCATTAGAATGGTGGATTGACTGATTTGTATGCTAAAATTAGTCCATTAAATCTTCCTCCTTTCCTATAATTGTTACAGATTGGTTGATTTTTACCGACTTATCGGTGTATCCCATCATTTGATTTAGCTCTTTCACTGCGTCTTTTATTGCTGTAACACGAGTCAACGTCAAAAACGAGCTCTTTCCCTCATTCCGTGCGTTTTCCACCTCTTCCATCGCTGTGTCTATGAGATATTTTAGAGACTTCACGGAGTCGGAAAACTGCCATTGTAACTGCTTTTCCGTCTGTCTCACCATCCTCTCGCGTAGAATCGCAAGTAATTCACTAACGTCGCGTCGACGTTTAAGTTCGCTGCTTCTCTGCTCGATATAATCCTTCGATAGATTCGTACAATTATAAGACTCTTTATATGCTATTATATTATTATTATATTTAATTATATTTATTATAAATTTTAGTTCATTCTCTCCTATATTTTTATATTTTTCCCCCGCCCCTTCTAAATTTAAGAGCTTCGGAAGCCAATCCTCATCTACTTTTACTATATCCGTAGTGTCTAAATTCCTATTCTGTCCTATTCCTGTATTTGCTAATCCTTTATCCTTTAATGTAGTTTGGTTTATTAGTTCATCTAGGTTAGAATTAGGTTCAATTAGTTCACATTTTACTGGTACAGGTTTATTATTTTCTTGTTTTTTCTCCCCGGCCTGAATTTTTTTTGAACTTTTATTGGTAGGCTTTTTCTCTTTTTTATCATTTTGTTCTGTATTTTTTGTCATCATTACACCTCTTCCGAACTAAAATTGAAAATCGAAATTTGAATTAAAATCTAAGTCAAAATCAAAGAACCATTCCAACTTATACTCTCCATTTAAGTAATATCTAACTTGGTATTCTACACCTTTTTTACTGATATTGATAGCTACTATTTTTCCAGGCAATCTTTCGAAAGGAACAATAAAACAATCTTTATATAATAAGTTTTCAAAATCTATCATGATAATTTTACCTTTATTTTAATTTTATCATCTTTTTACTTTATATCCGCCTCTAATATAATTATTATAGCATATAGACGGATATTTTACAATTTGTTCAGTTTATTTCATTTTCTTTATCATATCATCTAATTTTAAATCAACTATTTCAGATATCTTTTGCAATTTAATATCTACAGATGGAGATTGTATTGCTTGTTTTCCTATATGTAATCCTATTGCTTGGTACATAAATTTTGATGATGGGACAAACATACTTATACAGAATAATATAATGAATAGAGGAATACTAAAAGATAATATACATTTTCCTACTTTGTATTCTTGTTCATCTTCATTTTGAGTACCTTCTATAAAAAAGCCTGCTCCAAAAATTATAACTACTGCAGAAATAACACATAAAAATCCGCATATATCTCTTATACAATCTACTCTATCTGCTAAGTATAATAATTCTATTAACATTCTTCTACCTCCAATGTCATTTCTTCTACTTCCATATCTTTTAATACTATATGGTCAATATATCCTTCTTTATTAGCGGGTCGTAAAACCATCTCTGTTAAATTATCCAACTTTACGTCACCATTTAATAAATAATGTAATGTTGACTTCCCAATTAAATCTCTACGTGATGTTAATACAATGATTTTATAACCTGCTTGCACGTACATATTAACTAAGTTAAAAAATTTATGTACCTTTACTGCGTATTTAGGATTATTAGCATTTTCATGGAAAAAATTCCATTTAGCTTGCCCGTCTAACCCTAAATTTTCTATTTCTTTATATAATAAAGAGACATCTAATAATACACCATCAATGTCTACTACAATAGCCTTTTCCTTCATTTAATTATTTCCATTCCTCATTTCATTTAATATTATAATAGATTTAGTGCATAAATCTTCAATAGTTCTTAAATGAAAATCTCTTACATTTTTATCTTCGTTAGCATTATTATTAAGTCTTATATCTTGTGCAATAGCTCTTATTTGCTGTAAAGTTATAATCATAATCTAATCCTCATTCGTTGCTTTTATTATATTATAGCAAAAACTAAGATATAAAACAATTATTCATCTACTTTTTGTAAACTCTCTTTCTTGCGTCTAGTTATTTCCATACATACTTCATTTAATCTACCATAATCACTTAAGACAATATTAGCAACTCCAGGCAATAATTCTTGCATAATTTCATCTAATTGATTATAAAATTCTTTATCTGTCATCTTGTAAATCCTTTCTACTTTCAGGGTCTTTACCACATTTCCAACATACATAATTTTTAGTGGCTATTTCACCACAATGAGGACAAATATAAAAGTCAGAACTAAAACAATTATACAAACCACGTTCTAACCATGCTATTTTAAGATTCAATTCATCCACTTTTTTAGCATACGCTCTATTTTGACAATTACAACAAATATTTTGACAATCATATTGTTGACATTCAGCATAATTCATTATACATCTCCAAAAAATTCATTCTGTAATACTTGTAAAAATTCCTGCTCAGACAATCCTTCACTAGAATTTATCATCATAAAATCATCAGACTTATCTATTTTATCTATTTTGTTATAAATATTTTGCAATTCAGGACTTCTTTTATTACTTGATAAATTAAAACAATTAGTTAAAAATTTTATAATATTCATTCTACCACCTTGTACATTTCACATTTAGTTCTATTTTTATCTAATATTATACTTTGAAATTCCTGTCCACAATTTTCACAAACTAGGTCTGTTGGTAATTTATGGAAATACGGTTCATCTGGATGTGAGTCATATAATGCTATAACATTACCTGTTTTACAAATAGGACATTGACACAATGTTTCTTTTGGTATTAGATTATTTTTCATTTTACTGCCTCATTTAATTTCTTTTGTAATTGTGAAATATTATGTCTTAATCTCAATATTTCTTTATCTTTTTCTACTATTGTATGAGATAATTGATATATTTGATTACGACAACCTTCATCATCTATAATTGAATAACCCCTATTTTCTAATTCATTTATGAGTTGTTTTATTTTATATGCTTTTATAGATTCAAATTCACATAGACTCAATGTTGTAACACATTCATATTCAACTAACAATTTTTTCTGCACATATATTATAATATCAGAAATTGATATGCTTTTTACTATACTTGAAATATCAAAAAGCATAGGAAACTGATTTTCAATATTCATTTTATTGCCTCCGGAATAAACCTTGCTCCGTGTCTCTTTATGCGTTCTTCATCTACTTGCTGATTAAACCCGTCAGCCTGACCAATTCTAAATTTAATTTCGTTAGTATTTTCATCAATTGTTTTTATAATTCCTATACAATGTCCACCTGATGTGGTGTACCACCAGCTATCTGTTACTCTACTCATTATACTTCCTCTCTTAATATTTTATGAATTTCCTCTTCACAATCTAATTTTTCTGCAAGTTTAAATATACAAGTTAATAATTGAGATTTTTCTAATCTTAAATCACTTATATCATTTTCTAAATTACCGATATCATTTTCTAAATTATCTTGCACATCTGAAATTTTATCAAGTGCTTCTTGTTTAGCTTCATCAATTTGTTGACCAATATCATAATTTATATCACGTTCTTTTTCTTCTAAATCACCATAAGTAATATAATTATCAAAATCATAATCCCAAATATCAGAATTTTTCATATCTCTTAAAAATTCAATATGTTTATATATATATCAGGAATTAAAAATTTACATAAAGCAGTTCTAATTTTATTTTTAATCTTCATCTTTTAACCTTTCTTCCAAATTATTTGGACATTTACTACAATCTCTATTGGTGTATTCATATACTGGGCACGTTAAACATAATTCTTTTTGAACTATATTTAAAACAACTTCAAGTGGTACTTGTTTATTAGTTTTTAATAACATATAAAATTATACCTATTTAATACTTCTACTAAATCTACCAGCTTCTAAAATAGGTAAAGAGCCTTCTGTTGGAACATAAATAACCTGATTTTGTGTATTTTCCATAGTTTGAATATACAAATACATCAAATATTCATGATTACCTTTTAATGAACTACCTATAATTTGGTTAGCTTGTGCCACTCCTTTTGCTCTCTCAATTTCCGCCTGTGCTTCATATGTTGCACTTTCTTTCTTAGCTTTAGCTTCTGTTACTTGAATTTGTTTTGTTTGATTAGCTTCTATCAATTTTGCTTTGCCGGAATATTGAGCCTGCCAAACTTTATATCTAGGAATCCCAAAAGCCGCACCCGCTACCAATGCCACAATTAGTATAAAACTTACACATCCTGCTACAAAATCATCCATTTTTATCCTCCTATAATTTGTTTCTAGTTCCTACACTTTTATTAGTTTTATCTATTAACTTATAAAACACTTTTATGAGTGCTTTCTTTTGTTTAAATGTGCCTTGATACATAACTTGTTCTGCTAATTTTTCTATGCCTACTTTATTAAAGTTGAAATCATATTCTATTTCTTCAATATCATTTACCACTTCATCTTTTGCACAATCTTCACAATATCTTGGATAACCAGGGGTATCACCATCAATAATACCCCCGCATACTTGACATAATGTACCATCTAACATCATTTCTGCTATTTCGCCCATTATTCTTGAACCTCCGAATCCTTAAATAATTTTAGCATAGCATCTCTGTCTAATATATATTTATTAGGTGCTTCTACATATTTTGGAATATTTTCAATTTCCGGAACACATAAATTTCCAGTTCCTTCTAAAGTAGTTTTCTTGTAGAATACTGGATAAAAATCACCCTCCGTATAAACATTATCAAACTCACCAATATCCATATTATTATCAACGTGGTCCATAATTAGTTTATTACGTAAATCACAACAAAATTTATTAACGAACATAATATATTCGTCTGCAAATTCTTCTGGTACTACAAATCTTGGTATATTTATTGATACCAAATTTTGATTTTTTAATTCCATTTTATATCTCCTTTCGTTTGTTTGCTGTACTGTTGACATTATTTATTGTATGTAAACGGTTAGATAATAAAAGTAGCTCAGTAAATAAGTTTACGAACACTTATTATTCTATCATATCCATTCTTGGTTCATATACTATCATAATAGAATAACCTTCTGAACATTCTGTATTCGTTATTTGACGTACTCTTATATGTTTATTATCCTTTAAAAATAAATTTACTTGTTCTTCTAATTTTGAATAACAATTACTACTGAACATTTTAATTTGCATTATTCTTCCTCCTCGCTGTCTATAAGTTCAAAACAACCACCTAAAAACATCATAACCTTATTAAATTGTGCATAATTACACCTTAATTCTTTTTCTCTTGCCTGTATCATTGGCTTTTCCAGGTCTGTTGTAAAACTTAAATGAAGGTACTCATTATTTAACCAGCATTCAAATATACCTACACACCTCCAATCCAAAGTATAGATGTAAATCATACGGCTGTTATTTGTGATATCTACGGACACACTTTGAAAATCAAGTGCTTTACATTCCTTTTTAATTTCATTCCTGATAATCTTTTTAAACTCATTATTTTTCATAATATTTACCTCACTCTAACTTAATATATTGAACAGCTTCTCTATATTTTTGGTGATATAGTTTACTAATAGTTCTATACATTTCTGCTTCTGACTTAACAAATTCAAATTCTTTTTCTTTATCTGTTAATGCTTCTAATCTATCTTGTGTTACCAACCAGTATCTTTTACTGGAATCTTTTGTAACTAAACTTTTAAATGTTTCCTTCAAATTTTGGAAAAACCAATACCATCTACTCATTTTCAATCTCCTTTATATACATATTTTTAAAATAGTCTAATTTCATTATTTTATTCTTTTTCTCTTCATAACTATAAAATTCTATAGGAAACTTTTTGCCTCTATCATTTATACCTGTCCACCTAATACGTACATTTTCTAAAGTTTTATGTTTGAAATTGCAACCAATGTCTTCATAGTTTAAACCCCATTCTTGACATTTTTTACGGTCTTTCTTTTCTTTTTGCTTTGCCCGCTGTTGTTTTCTTTGTGCTGTTTCCTCTTCATCTAATAATTGTCTTACAAGTACACCAAATTGGCCCTTAACCCAATTATAGTAATAACACCAACCGTCCTTTTCATAATCACCAAAATGAATAGAGTCTCTTACTACTTTATATTTATATGGACAATCAAATAACCAACTTTTAACAATCGTAATCCATTCATTGGTTACTCTTTTACTTTCGGAATGTTTATATTTTCTAATTAAATTATTCCAAAAAGAATTATCATTATCTATATACCTATAATATCTAATTTTAAGAACTTCTCTTTCTTCTACTGTTAGCTTACAATCTTCTGTGGCCATTATTTACCTGCCTCTCTACACCATTCTAACGCTTGTTCTGGTGTGAATTCTTCTTTGGTATATGTATGTCTAAAACAAAGAAAAACAGGAAATCTCAAGCTATCTTTACCTTCTGCGTCCTTTGTTTCATTAAAATATTGTACCTTGACATCAAAAGCTGCCTTAAATGGTGTACTATTGAATATACCCCTATTTTCCCAAATAAGATGCCTATCTTCATCAGTAAAACCTGAGCCTACACCAACATTATTGCCTTTGAAATCAATAGTTAATCTACCTAATCTATTAGTATTACAACCTGTTCCTGTTTCCATATCTACTAACGTAAACTCCCCATCTTGCATATCCTTTATTTTAAGAAGACTTTTTGTACGCTTAAATTGATAACAAGCATCACCATCTCTATACATTAAACCTTCCCACTTTTTATTTGCTTTTTCATATTGAAATATATAAGGGTCATGTTCTTGTCGTGCTATTAAAACATTAGGAATATCAGTTTCTAAAACAGAATACCCAAATCTACTTGAACTTTGAGCTCCTAATAATTCACAAAGTGCTTTATATGCTGATTCAAAAGGTATATGCTGTTCCTTCAGTTTAAATTTATCTATACGAATCATATCAAAAATAACATAATATAAATTATTACATTCTAAAGTTCTATCATCACTTGCTGTGAGTGAAATACCTTTTTGAAAATCTTCATTACCCTGCCCATCAAAATATAATATTTCACCGTCAAATACTAAATCTCTAACATAATGAGGTAGTGCGTCTAAAATATGCTGAATAGGTGCTTGTTTACAAGGTTTATTTGAACGAGAATAGGCTACACCGTCCATTATATACATACGTTTACCATCAAATTTACGACTATATAAACCATTAACAAATATTTCACCTTTATAATTTTCCGCCAATTGAACTTCTGGTTCATTACAAAAATCTGGCCATACAGTTTGTAATTTCTTTATACCTAAATTAAGTCGCAAGTCTTTGGCGACAACCATACTCAAAAACTGCTGTACATCTAAATTACTGTAATTTGTTATAAAATATTTAAGTCGTCTTACATCGTTTAAATCTGCGGCTCTTTTTTCAATAAGCTCATCTAAAATGTCAGTAAACTTATTCCAATCTTCTAATTCAAAAGTATTTTTTAATTTACGAGCAATTAAACCTTTCTTTATAGACACTAATGCTAATTTACATTCATCAATTTTATACATTTTATGAGGATTGTATGTATAATCTAAGACTTCTTTTAATAAGTCACTTTTATTAGCCTGTAAATATTCTAATTGTGCATTTCCGGAATATTTTCTTAATTCGTTTATTATTTCAATTATTTTTTGCATACAGTCACCTTAATTTCAAGTTGTTTTAATAATTTTAAAGAACATCTATCAATTATTTTATTCTTTAAACAATCTGATTCTACCTTTAAAAATTTATTACTGATATTATCAATAACCTTTTCTTTTAATTGTTCTTTAGAATGACAAATAATACTATTTGAAATATTTTGTGCAATCTTATTAACTAATCTCTCATCTTCTAACAATATCCAAGGATAAAAATCCTCCATAACTTTATCTAAACAAGCTTCTTTCAAACATTTTAAACATTTTTTATCATTTATTTCCATTCTTGTGTCCTCAATTTTTCTTCATCAAATTCAATTTTAACTCTGCGTTTATTATTATAAATATTTTCAAGCATTTTAATATAACCGGATGTGGTACTGCATTTATAACATTTATCTCTTTGATATTCTATTTTTTGCATAAATTCTTTCCACTTAAATTGTGGATGTCTTGAAATTAAAACTAATACTCTAATAAATTTATCACAAGGTTTTAAACCACAAAATTTACAAGCCTGTAAAATACGTTCAATTTTACCTTCAACAATACCCACTTCACAATTTTCAAATTTAAAATGTCCAGCCTTTATTATATCTGTATCACTACCACCTTGCATACTTTCACTAGCTATTGCACACACCGCCCCAATACTTATTTTATATTGCTTTGATAAACTTAAAAGCCTAATATAATGAGGATTTCCTGTTTGTGCATAATAAGTGACATAATCAAGAACATTCCACTTCTTTTGAGTATTATTAAGGTCAACCAAAATATTATCCATTTTTTTTGTATCCACTTGAACATATTTAATAGGTATGCCCATTTCTTTACAAGCTATAAACCTATGTTGACCATCCAAAATTTTATAATCATTAGTCACTGTAATTGGCTGTGATTCTAAAAATCCGTATTCCGATAATGACTTTTTAAGTTTATTAACATGATTCCTTTGTACTGGCCTATTAGCCGTCAAAAACGTAAACCTATCGTATTCTTTTGTCTCTTGCATTTTCTTCTTCCTTTATTTTTAATTACTTAAGAAAAAGGGCGGAAAATAAGCAATACAACAAACAAAACTGTCCGCCCTAAAAATAGCATATTATGCAATTAGCATAATCTTTTTAGAACTTTTTCACGTTCTTCAACTGTTATCTTTTTCATATTATTTGCAACAGAAATTTCTGTTTCTAATACCTCTTGAGCTAATTTTAAATCAACCTCTCCTACAAAACAATGTCCGCCATCTGCTAATTTACAAACAACTCTAGAAAGTCTTGTTTTTAAATAATCAGTTACAACATTTAATTCTGCATTTGAAAATGTATTTGAAGTATCTTCTTCACATTTACCACAAATAGAATTAAATAATATACCATCTGGGTCAAATTTCATCATGGCTTCTATAGGTCCCATACAATTAGGTATTTTATATTTTTCCAAAGAACCAATATAAAATTCTTCAGGATTTCTTTCAAAAGGTTCAATTAAACCTAACCTAGCTAACCTACATTTACAAGCAAACCAAGTTCTACCTAATTTTTTACTCATTTCATTAAATGAATGGTTTCTCTTGAATAAATCCTTTAATTGTCTATCTTCATCTTTAGTCCATTCTTTACCATGTCTACTTTTTACCATTTTAAATCTCCTTCTACTATTAACTTTATCCTATACAACATATTTAATTCATTTTTATTTATGGTGATACAATTTCCATTAATATTAACTACTGCAAATCCACCTGCTTTTGAAAAATCAAAACAAGCTTCTTGTAATACTAAACTGACGACCTTAAATAATTGTACTAACTCTTCTTTTTCTAATTGCATAATTTCTCCTTTTGTTCGTTGCATTAAAAACTTTATACTATTATTGTATAACAAATTACCAATCTTTACAAAAACACAAAAATATAATTTACGATAGTACACCATCTATCTATTTAATAAAAAAAATAAAGGGGACAAATAACTGTCCCCAATGGAATTAAGTACACCATTAAGATTCAACTGCGACTGGTTGTTTATCCTCAACAACCTCCTCTTCAACTTCTTCTTTTTCATCATCAGCCTTAACACCTAAATTTTTACGTTTATAAGCTAATGACTCTTTACCATTTATTTTACCCGTTCCTCTTTTACCAGAACCGGGATGTGGCTTTGGAGGATTATTCTTTTCGAATACTATTACCGCATCAATAATTGCATAAATATCAGCTATATCTGAAGAATTATTAAATTTATAAATATGGTCAAGCGTGTACATATGAGTAGGTGGTACAGTTCTACCTAAATCATATAATTTCTTATTAGACATAACCGCTTCACTTCTAACTACAATTTTGATACCTTTTAATTTCTTACCATACCAAAGTTCCATTAAATTACGTTTAAAACCATTTAATCTAACTCTAACATAAGAACAAGTCTTTTTGGTTAAACACCCATTCTTTTCTAAATAAGAAATGATTTTAGTGGCTAACTTTGAACAATCTTCTTTAGGCGGTTCATCTCCATTTGGCTTATCTGGCTTTGAAACCATTTTGTCTAATTTTGCTTTTTTACTAGCTTGTTCATTCTCCTTGTCAACATCTGCTTGTTCAATAATTCCACAAGGCTTATACCATCTTTTCAAATTGCTCATTTTAATAGTTTTGTGATTTCCTTCAATATCTAAAATCACTTCAGTTTCTGTTCTGGACACCACAGTACCGATTTTACCGTTTCTTAAAGATTCGTATCTTTCAACTTCTGTCATGCAAATTCTCCTTTCCTTTAACTCGTTGCATTAACTGTCTACTTATTTATTGTATAACAAAATTTAGAAATTTAAACCCTATTGACGTATATCGTAATAAAATTTTACATATTATCATAAACAGTATAAACACCATGTACTGGCTTTTTCTAAATTTCATTTTCTAAAATAAAATTTAATTATTCTCATAGCCTCCTTTTCATTCAACATTCCCTTATAAGGTGACCCTATATACAAATCTATGTCCCCACTTAACCAACTATTTAATACAGGTGCATGGTCACTATATCTTAATCTCATCATTTTTCTATTTTTAACTATAATCAAATATTTAGATAATGTTTTAGTGGTAGGAATATATAAAACTACGAAAAAATTATCATTAAGTAACTTTTCACAAAATTTAACCCAACCTGGCTTTTTTACAGTATAAAATCTCTGTAAATAAGGTTTATTGATTATCACATTTCTGCCCTTTATTATTTCTGATGTTCCCAAGTAAACCACCACCTCGCATTGATTCTAAATACTTCTTATAGCAAGTTAATCCAAAACCACGTTCAATACTTTTCTTACTCTTTAATAATCTACCACAATATCTACAATATTTAGTTGAAACTTCCATTACAAAATCTCCGCTAATAAATATCTTAAAGCTACATTTATATCTAATGCCCCTGTTTTTATTTTACGCTCTGTTTCTTGTAAAAACAAGAGTATATTTTCACATTCATCAATATTAAAATACTCATCAACTTCAACGGCACATTTCACCTGCCAACCTGTTAAACCTGTACGGTCACATACACCTTTTCCTCCACCATCATTTTTTAACAAAACTAAATTTCTAAAAGATGCTCTAAGTAAACCTATTAAACCTAATTCACAATTTTGTGATTTAGCATAATCATATTCTCTATAACAAGCGTCTTTATTTCTAGTTAATATATAATTTGAATATTTTAATATATCAAATTGACGTTCCTTATATATACCATTATCTCTATCTAATATATCAAAAGCTATATCATCACTGATAGACATAACTTTGCCTAGTGTCTTAATCTTATCTAATTCGTTCATTAATCTAGAATAAGAATTTCCACACCAATCAATTAACTTTACAATATTATCCCTACTTAAACTAGGACATATCTTTTTACCGTAGCTTGTCAGCATTTCAACAGGCATTTTTTCAAATTTAATTATTGTATCTTCAAAAAATTTATAAAATTTTGTTTTCTTATCTAAAGTTGGTTCAATTAAAATAATATAACTGCCTTTAATTCCATCTTTTAAAAAACTCCACGCATTTTCCTCACCTTTGATGGTTTTATCTTGCCTAACTAGGTATAAATACTTTACCTTTACCAATGATTTTAAATTTAACAGTTTGCTCACTTCTTGTATAGAATCTACCCATTTAATAGTTAATCCTAATTTCTTAACTATCTGTTTTATATAAATACTCATAATACCTTCTTCATCACCAGTAAATATATAAAAATTATTCAAATTACCTGTTACAATACTATTTTTTAATTCACTTATTAACATACTTCATCGATTCCTTTCATTATATTAAGTACCCATCTATCCATAATCGCTTGTTTATTAAAATAATCATTTCTTAATAAAGCTAAAGAATCTTGAGTATTTTTAACTATTATTTCACCAAATTTCACATCTCCTTTGCGAAAAATATATTCATTTAATAAAACTGTTAAGAAAAATATAGGGTCTATACCTTCAGCATCCTTCTTTAAAGCTAATTTATTTAATATTTTAAATGCGTTGACTGTACTAACTTCACTCATATAATCTAAAACTTTACAAGCCAATTCATATGCTTCTTTAAATTGTCCAGATGTTACATAATATTCAAAATCAGCTAATGATTCACAACTATTCATCAATACTTGTGCATTTACTGGCATTTCAATATTTTTCAATTTACAATATTGTTCATATTCTTTAAAAGAATAGGGTTCAAGTTCAAAAACCTGAGCCCTTGAATTAAGTGTCGCCAAAGGTGTATTAACGCTATGTAATACAATATAAGCATTCTTTGGCGTCTCCTCCGTTACCTTCAACAAGGCATTACTAGCTTCAGCTCGCATTTTATCCAAATCTTCACACCAGTAAACACAAGGTTCTTTTATACTATAAATTGTAGAAATAATTTTTCTCACATTTTCTGCAGAAGGTTCAAACGGAACTTTATTAGCTTTTAACCTATCTATAAGTAATTCAGTGAGTAATGTTCTACCACTACGTCTACCGCCTTTTAAAATAATAAAATGTGGACAATTTTTTAAAGTTAAATTATCCAAAAAATTTGAAAATTTATATTGACCTACTAATTGCATAATACCACCATTGTGCTTTCTACCAACAATTTTGGATTGGTTTCATATCTTAATTTATTATCTAAATCAATTATATCTTTTAAAAGTTGTTTTGGAGCAGATGTGCAATTATCTGTTAAAAAATTTAATTTATCTTCAAATTCTTCAGGAATATTAACATACTTAAAATTCTTTAAATTACTATATGTACATACATCTAAAATAAATGCGAGTAATTGCTTAATTAAAAATTTCATATCTATTCCAGATATGTAAACTTCTTCTAATTTAGTAATTAAATCCGCAACATTTTTATCTTTTAATGCTATAACAATATCATATAATACATCATAATCTATAAAACCTAGAGCTTGAATTACTGTATCAATATTTATTTCTGGAGCGTAATCAATACACTTCTCTAATAAAGATATTGCATCACGCATTCCTCCATTAGCCATTCTAGCTATAAATTCAATGGCTTCTTTCTTGTACGTTGTTATATTTTCTTGTTTAAGTATATACTCCAATCTATCTATAATAGTATTCAAAGTTATTCTTTGAAAATCAAATCTTTGAACTCTACTTAATATGGTAGCCGGTATCTTTTGTGGGTCTGTAGTACAGAAAATAAAAATAGTATTCTTTGGTGGTTCTTCTAATATTTTGAGCATAGCATTCCAGCCTTCATTAGTTATCATATGGCATTCATCAATGATAAATATTTTATATTGACTTTCTAAACTTTGGAAACCTGCTTCATCAATTATTATTCTTATCTTATCTACACCATTATTTCTTGCGGCATCTTTTTCTATAGGATTACCTTTTCCTTTATTAAGTGCATTAGCTAAAATACGAGCTGATGTTGTTTTACCACAACCTGCAGGCCCTGTAAATAAATAAGCATTTTTTGGACAATTATTTTCAATTTGATATTCTAATATATTAACTATTGATTTCTGTTCGCATAAATCAGAAAAATTCTTGGGCCTATAAACTGTTGCAAGTGTCATCTATTTCCTCCTCTAATATTAAATAATTTACAAATAATAAATAAAAGTATTATTTCAGGTGCTATTGTAAATATAAGCAGATAATCAAAAGAATCTAAAGGTTCACCAACAGTACCTGCTAAAAATAAAATCCAAGCCGAACAAGCTAAATGAATAATAAGCATAACTAGGATAATTCTAATTACAATAATTGTTGATATAACCATTTATTTCTCCTTACTTATTAACGCATCAATTTCGGGTTTTACTTTTTGTAATAATTTATGTCTTAATTCGCTACTTTGAATATAAACAAGTGCCGCGGATTTAATTTGCGATTTAACAACCTGTAAAATAATATCATCTAAATTCTCTTGAATAACTTTATTAACTGCTTCATCTAATTTACTGCTCACTAATTCTTCTATACGAGCTGTTATATCTTCGTCTAATTGAACATTAACTCTCATAATATTTCTCCTTATATGTCTGTAATAACTGTTTAAAATCCTTTTCATTTATTGCATAATAATTAGGTTTACCTGGACCATAATTAAATGCTATACAAGACATTTCTTTACCCATAGAAAATGCCTCATACTTAATTTTACCAAACCATTCTTCTTTTATAGCTACACTCTTCTTAGGTGTTGTAACAGTTTTTGCATCAATCAACATAAAATCTAATTTTACATCTCCTGCAACAAAATTGGCTGCTCCACTATTTGGTTGAACCTTACCACCTAAATTTTTTGCTATTTGTTTTTCCTGCATACTAGAAAATTTTCGTGTATTCATTTATACTCCTATGAATCCACAACCTAGAACTGATATCTGTCTATTAGTTATTTGATTAACTCTTTGTTCACAACGTTGTCTTAATTTTTTATCAGTTTCTTTAAAAATAAACCAATATTTTTTACGCTTTAAACCTAATTTTAAAGCTATTGAATCAAGTTCTCTTCCTTTTATATACGGTATATCCATTATGCCTCCTGTTCTTTTAATATATCTACAAACTGTGAAATCGTATCCATACATTGGGCATGGCTTTCACAAACTCTATTAAACTTAAATAATAAAGTTTCAATTTGTGGCTCTTTATGAGCTCTAACCAATGCGTGTATAGCGTCACCTAAAGTAATATAAATATTTTGATAATAATCATGGATTATTATAACTGGTTTCATATAACACCTCTTCTTCGTTGCATTTTAATTATATAACAAAAATAATGATAATAAAAGTAATTATTAACCTACACTATACATTCTGTCAAGTATTTATAAATTACCTCTTCATTTTCAATGAAATCATATAAAGAAGCTTTTCCTTGAAAAGTTAAATCATTATTTTCTTCATCTGTTAATGGATTTTCAAAATTAGAATTAGAATCCATAATAGTATAATAAGCACCTTTTTTTAATATTATACCTTTCAACAAACATACATCTATTGTATCCGCCAATGCGTCTATTCCTTTTTCATAATTTAAAGTATAAAAACCTTCTTTTCTATTAGGTGGAAATTTTTTAGTCTTTTCAATATGCACCTTAACAATATTTCCAGCAGGTTCTTCACAACCACTAGCTAACTCTGCATATTTTTCATCTAAATATTTTCCTTTTGAAAACATTATTCTCAAAGCACAATGATGTTTGAAAGTTTTTCCTCCAGGTGTTTTATATTGTACGTATTGAGAATCAATAACTTCTCTAACTTGATTAATCATTATAACTGCCATATTATACTTTGAAGCTAATCGTGTCATTTTCTTAGAAAATCTAGTTAATGCTCCTGCAATACCACAATAAACTTTTTCTTTTAAATTTTTATCTGCTTCTTGTTCACTATATAAGGCTCCAATACTATCTAAAATTAAAAAACCTACTTCGCCAGTTTCTGACATATCTAAAGCAATTTGTAATATATCTTCTCCTGATTGATTTTCCGGTGTTAATATGTATAAATTATTAACATCTACACCTAACTTTTCAGCCCATTCTGCATCAAAAGAAGTTTCAGCATCTAAAAATAAACATTTTTGAGGTCCTGAAGATTGCAATCTAGCAAGTTGATTTTTCTGCTCTTTTGTAGGTGACTTTATAGCTTCTAATTCAGCTAATTTTTCTTCATATTCTTTTTGAAATAACTGTTGAGCATTAGCTAATAAATCTAATGCTGTTGTAGTTTTTCCACCTCCTCCATCACCATAAAATTCCGCCATATATCCTCTAGGAAAACCACCGTATGTCATGTGATTCAATCTAGGGCTTGTAAAAGGTATTCTAGGTATATCTTCAAATATTGCACCTTTACGCAATAAAGAAGAACCCATTTGCTTATTCAAATTTGCACAAATAACATCTAATTGACTCATTTGTTACTCCTTTCTAAATCTGCCAGAATCCACATTAGCCAGTTCTTGTTCTCCCATTCTTCTTGATATTACTTTTTTTATTGACGAGAGTAATTCATAAGCGGCTTCTAATTTTTGTTTTATACGTTTATAAGCTCTTTGATAAGCTCTATAAACTATATCTTCTTCAATAGTGCCTGCTTCGCTTGCCGCTTGTTTATCTGCAATAGTGCCTTTCGTTCTTTGATGTATTTCATTGTATAATTCCATTTTTATACTTTTAGAAATATCTTCTTTAATACCAAATTTTTCTTGTGCCTCTCCCATAAAGTATAAATGTGAAGGCAGTTTTAAACATACATCATCTAATTCCCACTCTGTTACAGGATTTTCTTTATCCATTAAACAATTTCTAAATTTAGTAATTAAAGTATCTAATTTTTCACAATATGGTTGTATTAACTCATCAACAACTTTTTCAATTTTTTCAGAATTATCTTCAACTCTAGCTATAATTGAATGTATTACTTCATCTTGTGAGGTTTGTTTCTCTTGTTTTTCGTCCGCTTGTTGTATAGTTTGTTCCACCGTTACTTTTTCTTGTGGTTCTTGCGGTGATGATTGTGTCTTATTTACCATAATTTATATACCTTTCTAAATTTTGTTTAAATTCCTGCATATTATAATTAAAAAATACTCGTTTTTTAATCCCATTTATTTCAAAACATTTATGATATCTACCTTTATCAAATTCTTCTGCTTTTAATTTTAAATCTCTAATATGCAAAGATTTAAACATTCCTTCATTTTTTATTTTTTGCATACAATCCGCACTTACAAAAAATGTCTTGTCATGGTCTAAAAACCATACAATTATCCCAGCTCCTGCTCCTTCAACTTTTTCTTTTTCTAATAAACCTAAAAATTGATTTTGTGTAATATTAGAAAAAGGTAAAGTATTTCCTTTGGTTGTTTTTAGCTCAAAGTAGAAAATACTAGGATAAATATAAGTAATGAAGTCACATACATTTCTACCACCCATATACCCAGCAGTATTATCACAAACACGATTAACGTCAAAACCACTGGAAACCATTTGTTTTTTAAAATTTTCTTCAAAATCTTTACCTCGATTCATTATTTCTCCTTCTTACATAAATCTATATAAGGACAATATGCACAAACTCTCTTATTTTCTGTTTTAGGAGGTGCCAAACAGAGTTTGACATACTCTTCACAAGTATTTATTTTATTTATAACTTGTTCTTCTATTTCATGTTGAGTAGGTTTATATAAATAAGATTTTTTCTGACAATTATCTCTATTTTCATAAACAAATAATACCTTATCTATACCGAAACATAAACTGTAACAGCACGCTTGAGAAATGTGCTTTTCATCTACTGATGTACGCTTATTCCATTTGTAAGAACCTTCAGTTTTTATTTCTAAAATATAATATACTCCTTTATACTTTATTATGCCGTCGCACAAAAAATTCATATTATATTTTTCATTATGACATTTAAACTCAAAACCTTTTCTTTCTGTAACTTTGGTCCCTAATTCAATACAATTTTTATTTACATAATCTTCAACATCAACCCACTCACAATCAATACCAAATTGTTGCATTTTAGAAATACAATTCTGTAACACTTCATGTCTATGTGTGCCAATATCTGCCATACCTATTAAAGTTTCATCAATAGCTTCATTTGTAGGTTCTGCACCCATTATTTGATAGTACATATTTCTAACACATATTAGTGAAGATGGTTTATATGTTTGTGACATTTTTCTAGGCTTTTCACATTTACAGATAACCGCAACGAGGTCATTAAGAAATGCCTCGTGCGGTGGAATCTGTTCACTTGCGGCCTTTATAAGATTATGTATATTCTTTAAAGACTTGCTAACCATAATTATTCCTCTGCCAATACTGTTAAAAGATGTTGACGTTTTTCTTTGCCAAACTTAATAAATCCTTGCTCACCATATTGAATATGACATTCCTCATCACATACTGAATTTATTAAATCCTTTAATACATCTAATTGTAATTTTTCTTCAAAATTTACAAAATTATCACTTTTTGCATAAGGTAACAATTCATTTACAGACTGGTCTTTATTATAAAACTGAATTCCTTGTTTAGTAAATAATACTCGAACACCTTCTTCTTTTGTTTTAACAAAGAGCATAATACGGTCTAATATACCTAATAATTTACTTTTTTCTACCGTACAAGAAGCAGGTAATTCTAATGCGAATAATTGTTGTAAATCTTCTAATACAGATTCTTCAAATTCTGCTTTTCCTTCATTACAATAACCTATAATCATTGTTTTTGGTGTTTCAAAAGCAATTCTATCATCAAGTATATACACGTCAATATCTTCATTTTCCATAGTAGCAACTAAATTAACTAAATCCGCTTTAAGCATAATAGGTTCACCAAATACATCAATTACAGACATAGAACCTGTTGTATTATTTGTGGTTAATACTTGCTCACCAAAATAATAACACATTAAATGAGGCAATTCTGGTGTCTTTGCTAAACTTATTTTATTTCCTTCAACTGCCCATACAATAGCAGATAATTTAATTTTTAATTTTTTAGCTTTTTCAGTATCAAATACCATTTCCGGATAATTATCTAGTTCACCTTCATCATCAACAGGCAATTCTAACTTATAATCTCCATTACCTTTAATTTTTAAATAATTATCTTTCAATTCCATTACTACTTTTTCAGAAGTTGTTTTTGAAATAAGTTGTGAAAATTTTTCTGCCGTAACAGTGACTTTAAAATTATCACAAACAACCTTGTCTTCAATTACTTGTAAATAATTTTCTCCATCCCAGGCTGTCATACTTAATTCATTATCCAAACATTTAATACCAATCCAACAGGTTCGCATAATTGAATCATTGTTACCAACACCTTTCATAACCCTTGTAACTAAATTTTTAAGAACTTTGGTTTCTAATGTAACTTTCATCTTCTCTCCTTTACTTTATACTGTTTAATACTTCATTCTTAAGAGGTGTATCATATTGAAATCTACCTCTAAGACAATTTGTTCTTGTTACTGTTTCTGGTTGTTTAATACCTCTAGCATTAACACAAGCATGACGCCCATCAATCACAACCATTATATCTTCCATACCTAATAATTTAAGCACTTCACAAATATCCATACCTATACGTTCTTGGACTTGTAACCTTTTACATACTAAATCACATATTCTTGGAAATTTTGATAAACCTAACACTTTACCATCTTTTGGTATATATGCTATATTTATTTTCAATTCCATCAAAGCACAATGATGCTCACAATGTGAAAAACAATGTATATTATTCATAATAACTAAATCTTCACTTCCTATTTCAAACTGTTTATCAAATTTACGTGCTATTTCTTCATTGGTATATAAAGCACCTTCAAATAATTCTTTAAAATAACCTATCATTCTTCTAGGTGTTTCCTTTAAAGCATCTCTAGAAGGATTAGGGTCAATTTCTTTCAATAATTGTTCAAATAATTTATACATTGTACATTCATCTAACATTATACACCTCTCTCCTCAGGACCCCATACAATTTTATGAAGCTGTACCTGAAATCTTATATCAAATCTTGGATATTTTAATTTTAATAATTTAACTTCATCAACTAATTTTTGTAAATCAATAAGCCCAAAACAAGGACTTATATATATTACACCTTTAAAGCTAGGATAATTAGTTAAAAATTTTCTAATTGTTGCTAAATCTTCAGTATTAGCAACAACAAATTTTAATACATCACTTTCATCCATTAAAACAAAATTATTACTAACCATTTTATCTTCCATACCGGAGCAAGGACATTTATAATCCACTGTAAAAAATCCGCTGCCTGCTCTTACAGGTAATACAAAAGGTAATATATCAATACTTCCATTAGTTTCTATATTTATATAATGACCTTCTTCATTTAATTTATTTATTAAATCAATTACAGGTTGTTCATGCAATAATGGCTCCCCTCCCGTAATTGTTACGGCTTTATATCTTACTTTTTTAACTATATCATCAATACTGATTAACTCTCCATCTGTACTATTTTGAGCATATTTAGTATCACAGTAATTACAATTAAGATTACAACCTGCTAATCTAATAAACGTTACAGGCATACCAGTTCTTATACCCTCACCTTCAATACTATCAAATATCTCAACTACATTTAAACTTGACATTTATTTTCTACTCCATTCTGCAATATTGCCTTCACTTTCTTGTACCTTAACACTTGAACACCAAGTATCAAATCTACCAGAATCATCACAAAATTTATCAATTAAGTTTGCAATCCAATAAGCTATATTTTCAGCTGTCGGATTAAAATTAAGTACCTCATTCAAATTTTTATGGTCTAATCTATCTTTAACTATAGATTTTATAGCTGTGAAATCTATTAACATTCCATTATTATCTAATTTTTGACCAGTTACTTCTACAGTTATAATCCAATTATGTCCATGAAGATTTTCACATTTACTTTCATAATCTAACTCTAATTGATGACTTCCTGCAATTTCCATTCGTTTGCTAACTTTATACATTTAAGCCCTCTTTCTCTTCCATATATTCTTTATAACCCTGTTCTCTAAGTTTACAAGCTGGACATTCATGACATCCACCTTCAACACCATTATAACAGGTATGCGTATTTTTATATACATAGTCTAAATAACCTAATTCATCCGCCAATGCCCAAGTTTGTTTTTTGTTTAAGTACATTAACGGTGTAATTATATTAAACTGGTAATCCATAGCCAATGAAAGTGTTTGCTCCAAAGAATCAATAAATACTCTACGACAATCTGGATATCCACTAAAATCAGTTTCACAACAACCTGTGATTATATCATGAGCTCCAATTTGTTTAGCATAAATAGCCGCTATAGATAAAAATATATGATTTCTACCATCAACAAACGTATTAGGATATTTTTCACCTTTAGCTATATCTAAATCTATATTAGTTAATGCACAATTAGATAAACACTCAAATATTGATTCAACTTGAACAACTTTATGAGGTACATTAAAATCTTCACATATTTTCTTCGCCTTATTTAATTCTTCCCAATGTTTTTGTGCATAGAAAAATGAAATAGCATATACTTCATCATACTCTTTTAATGCTTGTAATAAACAAGTCGTACTATCTTGACCCCCACTAAATACAACAACTGCTGATTTCTTCATTTTTAAATCTCCTTTCCAATATATTTGGCGTACGTACATAAACATTTAATGGATTTTGAGGAACCTTAAACTCTGTAAAATTTTTTGTATAAGATTTCAAAACTGATAAACATTCATCTACATAAATATCCAAACCTAAATCCGTTGCAATTTGTTTACTGTATTTTAACTTAAAAATATTTTGTTGTAAAGTGTCAAGGTTACCGATTCTTAACATATACGGACAACCTAACGCCCAATTCCTTCCAAAATCATAAACACCGATATTTGTTGTTTTCGTATTTGCACAATACCTAAACATCATATGTGGCATTCTACAAGTGAAAGTTCTCACATCATGAATTTTGCATAAATATTTTTCACCTTCTATATAACTCCAATAACAAGCAGGTCTTTCACTTCTAGCCGTTTTTATTGTCAATCCATTAAGTCTTGGAGCATCTTTATAAATAGTAATTTCTTTACCATTTACACTAATTAATGAAGGTTCTAAAAAACTTAATAATTCTTCATATTTATCTGCTTGTTGAATTACATTGTTATATTCTGATTCAGTTAAAATATGACCATAATTGCCACAACATCTAGAACAACATTCACAACCATCTGCATAGAAAAATGTTGGAGATATTTTAATCTTTTTAGGTTTTTCATAATGTAAATGTTTACCATCTATTTCTATATCAATATCATTTTTTGATATTCTAGATATAACTTCAAATAATTTACTTATACCGCCATCAAAAGCCTGCATTAAAAACCACCTTTTAATTCTTCTAACTGTCTTTGTCTTTCAATTTCATTATATTTCTCTTCACCATTTGAATATGTTGCGAATGGATGTATAGCTATTCCTCCCCTAGGAGTAAATAAACCTTTTACTTCTAAATATTTAGGTTGTAATAATTTGACTAAATCTTTCATAATAATATTTACACAATCTTCATGAAAATCACCATGATTTCTAAAACTAAATAAATATAATTTTAACGACTTACTTTCTACCATTTTTTGTGCTGGAATATATTTTATATGTATTGTTGCAAAATCGGGTTGACCTGTTTTTGGACATAAGCTAGTAAATTCATAAGCATTAAATTTTACTACATAATCATTATCCGGATGTTTATTTTCAAAATACTCTAGCTGTTCTGGGTCATAATCATAAATATATTTTGTATTTTTAGCTCCTAAACCTTTTACAGTTCCAAATTCTTCACCTTGTCTGCCAACTGTATTTTCTTCAACTATTTCCATTTCTGATTCAGGTACATTTGATACAGTAGCTGAATCCATAACATCTTTTAAAGTAATTTTATTGTCTAATGCCTTTATTTGCATAAGTTTTAAATCTTCTTCTTTTTGTAATTCCATTATCTCCGCCTTTCTAATAAGTTCTTTATGCTGTTCTATAGTCTTAGGTTTTAGTCTAATAAGTGTACGTTTTTTAATTTCTGTACCTTTAAAAGTGTAGTTTTTACACCAATCCATTAAATATGCTATGTTAAATTTACATCTTTCTTGATAACTGGTTGCTAATTCATCAAACTTGAATTTATACTTTTTACATAAAGCCTTAACCTCTTCAATTTCAGCATTTGTTTGATGAATAATATGTTGAGGATTATCTTTTTGCTTTTCACTTATTACAACTGTACCATTAGGTGTCATAATTCCACCGTTAGCACCTGTCATTATCCAACTTGTTGAATCTGCACTTGTAAACGGATAACGCTCTAAAACAGGTAAAGATGTCATACCGAATGCGTGTGTTTTTACATTAGGATTTGAACTTTGTCCTATCATTCTAAATACTATTTCAAACCACTCATTCTTTTCTTTTGTTGACCTATCATTTGCAGGTGATACTCCTATATACGGAATGTGTTTACCATCAAATTTAGTTTCTAACATTGTTATTAACCAATCAAAATCTTCATTTTGGTGAAATACTGGTAATATTTTATCTGGACTCTTCACCCTTTCCCGCATATACAAATAATTTTCCCAGCCAATTAAAGGAGCTTCTAAACATTGTTTTCTTGTTTTTGCTTGCCTAAAAACTCCAGGTATTTTATCTAATGCCGCGGCAATATATACATATTCATCAATACTATTTAAAAATTCAATATATTTATCTATATCTACTTCTTTACCTACCGTATGTGCAGAAAATGCACCTGAATCAATAAATAAATTGCCTTTAGCTTTATTTTCAATCCAAGCATCTATAACATTTCTATCATTTATCCAGCTAGCCAATCTATTTGCATTTTTAGCAATTAAATATTCACGCCACGCAGGATTATCACTACCTGCAAAATATAAATTAAACATCTAACTTTATCTCCTCTCCATACCATCTTTTACAAATTACCATATCACATCTCCAAGGTAATTTAATTTTTACTTGAGGACTTGTTTCCATAATATTTTGGTATATTTTTGCGACCTCTTTTAAGTTTTCTTCAGGACATTGAATACCTAATTCATCATGAATCTGCAAAACAATTTGTCCACCTAATTCTTTAAATCTTTTATTATTCCATAAATTAACCATAGCTAATTTAATCATATCAGAAGCTGTTCCTTGAATAGGTGTGTTAATTGCTTGACGTTCAGCGGCAGATATTTTTGCAGTATTATCTACAATTTTAATATTTTCTTTCGCCGCCTGTTCCATAATTTTTAACTTATCTGTCCATTTGTAACATTTATCTAAGGCATCTGCATATTCATCTTGAATATCAAAAGGAACTTCTTGCACTTCTGATTCATTTTCAAAATCTAATAAATCAAAATTATTTCCTACACCATCTAACCAACTAAATTCATAAGGTTCTAATTGCATATCAGGTAAATGTCTACGTCTGCCCCATACAGTTTCTACATAACCATTCTCATATGCAAATTGAAAAGTATCTTCTGTAAATTTTTTAATACCCGGAAATCTACTAAAAAATCTATTTTGAATTTCTTGTGCTTCTTTTAATTTACAACCCAAAGACTGTGCCAACGAATAAGCGGCTTGTCCATAAGTCATAGCTAATTGAATAATTTTAGCTTTACCTCTACGTTCCTTACCTTCTTTATTTACAGTACCATCAGGTCTAAATTCTACACATTCACTAGCAGGTAAATGAAAAGCCGTAGCCGCTACTTCAGGATATAAATCTGCATTCGGGTCACTACTATAAATTTCAAGCATATTTTTATCTTGACTCAACCAAGCTGTTGCTTTTGGTTCTTGCTGTGAATAATCCGCAAATATTAAAACCTTACCCTTTTCAGCTGTAAACATTTGACGTATATCATCATTATGTGAAGGTATATTTTGTAAATTTGGGTCACTACTTGAAAATCTACCAGTTTCTGTACCATTTTGATTAAAACTAGCGTGAATTTTTCCTGTAACTAGATTTACAACTTTTGGCATTTTTTCTATATAGGTGGATAATAATTTATATACTCCTCTATATTTTAAAATAACATCAACTATTGGTTCATTCATAGCAGATAATATTTCATCACCAGTCCCTTTAGGTTTATGTTTATCATTACTCTGTAATCCTAAAATATCATATAATAATGCCGCCACTTGTTTAGAACTGTTAGGATTAAGCGGTAATTTAAAATGTTCTTTTGGATTATTTCTATTCCAATTAGAAATCTCTTTAGAATATAATTTACAAACATTATCTACTTCTTGCTCGCATTCTTCTAACTGTTTACGATATTTAATAGATAATTCTTCCGCTTTTTGTAAATCTAAAGTAATGCCTGTTCTTTGCATATCTGCAACTACTGGCACAAGCGGTATCTCAATTGTCTCTAGTAATTCTTTTAATTTACTATTATTTGGTTTATTATACTCTTCCAACTGCCATTGATATAATTCATATGTTATTTGAGCATCCTTAGCCGCATATAAATAACCAATTTTTATAGGTATATATGCAAAATTAACACCTTCAAACAAAGCTGAATAATCATTAACTTTACCATCTTTGGCTATTTTATGGCAATATTGATATTTTAAACTTGCATCTTCTAATTCATTTAATATTTTAGAAGCTACCATTGTATCCCATTTTAAATTATTAAATAACCAATTAAATCTAAAATAACACACATTAATATCAAATTTTGCGTTGTGCATTATAGTAGGTACATCTTGTAATCTTTTTAATTGTCTATTTACAACATCTAAACTTAATTGACCACTTTTAATTAAATTATCTACAAAACTTCTATGATTTATAGGTACATAACACGCCTTCATTCCAGGTGTATATAAACTAAAACCAACAAGCTCACAAGTTATATAATCTAAACTTGTAGTCTCAGTATCAAAAGCACATACACCATTTTCAATACATTTATCAACATAATTAGATAATTCTTCTTCAGTTTGTATTAAAATAAAACTATCTACTAAATCTCCTAACTCCGCTTCAACTTTTGCTTTAATTAACTGAATTCTATCACCTATTGTATTCCCTGTTGACCTTCTTGTTGAAACTTTTCTCTTCGAATTTTGCACTTTAGAGGCAACCTGTGAAGTATTAACTCCAACAGGTGCCTTAATATTTAATAATCCCATAATTAAAACCTACTCGCTGTTCTTCTTCTTGTCGCTGTATTATTTGTATCTTGAGAAGTTTGTTCACTACTTCTTGATGTACGTCTAGGTAAATTTTCATCTTTAGAATTTGAATCTGGAATTTTACCCGTTTCTATAAAATCTTCCATATCTTCTCTACTAAAATCTAACACATAAGTTCCAATTAAATCTTCCACCTCTGGTAAATCTTTTATAAGTGTATTATCTTTTTCTTGTGCAAGTGGATAAACTTTATATACAGTTTTTGTATCACCTTTTTCTCCACATCTTTCAATTTCACAAGGATAATTAACTAACGGTGAATTTCTTCTAATGTGACCTTGTATTTCATCTTTAAATGTTCTACCCCTCTCAAACAATTTAACTTGTTTATCATTCATATCAAATAAAGGTAAAAACATTTTAACAAGTGTATTATATTCTTTATTTTGCAGAGCTTGTCTACAAAATGGACAATCATCAATAGGTTGGTCATATGTGCGAAGACAATTTACATATCTTTGTTTACCATCTCTTGTGGTAATTTGATGTACTACATAAAACCTTAAATCATCCATACTTTCAATATAAAATCTTACCTTTGCAGTGTCTCCATCATTTTTTAAAACTAAATAACTATAATCCCCGCCTGATTTATAATTATCTACATCATCAATTCCTACTACCGGCATAATCTTCTCCTTCTTTTAACTTAATATTTTTACACTGTATAAATTTATTGTATAACAAAATTTTTAAAATACAATACTTTATTAAATCTTGTTTACAAAAACTACGTAACCGAATTCATTATACTTCTAAACTGTTGCTCAGTTAAATCATTTACATCTTTTCCTTCAGGTAAATTTAAAGAAATTATCATTTTACCTTTCACATTTTTAATAAATCTTTGAGTACCTTTAAAACCTGCATCATCTGGGTCTAATGCTAAAATAAATTTTCTAATATGACTATTTTCTAATATAGGATATTGCTCATAACTACCTGTTCCAATTAAAGCTACGGCAGGAATTCCCCAAGTCCAACAGGTTAAAGCATTTATTATAGATTCACATACAACAACCTCTCTAATATTATTTGATATAAAATTTAAAGCGTAAATAGGTTTATTTGCCTCTTTTGGGTAATTAAAAAACTTTGTATTTACGCTTCTTCTTGCTACAAACACACATCTACCTTTTTCATTCCAAACAGGAAATGTAATACATTGAGTTTCTTTATCGTATCCTACATCAAATTTTTCTATTATTTCATCAGTTAATTTTCTTTTATACATATATGGATGGATATATCTATAACTATCTAATTCTTGTTCTGTAATATATTCATGTTTTTGTTTGTTTCTACTCAAATTCAATGAAAATGCACTTCTTTTTTCAACTGCAACAGAAACAAAATTTTCAAATAACCATCGTTTGCCATAAGCTCCACCATCATTATAACCAAAACAATCACTTACAAATTCCGGAAAATTTGCAACATAACCACAAGTGAAACAATGTACAGTTCCAGGTGTTGTACCATTACTTCCGTCTATATTTATGCCACAAGATGGCTTTCTTTCCTGCCCATTTTTATGAATTGGACAACATACTTGAATATTACCATGTGTTTTCTTAACTACTGCTAATTTATTTATTCCTCTATTATGTAGTTCAGTCCTTAATGCTTGTATAATAGTCATTTCATTTTCTAATATAGGAGTTTCATCAATCATTAACATTAAAACACCTCACTACCTTGTCTTTTCATTGAACCTCTTCTACGACTTGCTGGAATTTTCTTAGGATTTTCTTCTGTATTACTAGAATTCCCATCTGGATTATATTCAAATAAACCCTTATCAATATTCCATAAATATGCAACTTTTTCACCTAATGCTAAATTTCTATTTTTAGCCATTTTTAATAATAAATTACCTTCATATTGGCACATTGAAATTACCCTGGTTGCAATTTGTCCAATACTATCTGATTCTGCAATATGTTCTAATCTAGGTAATTTATCTTTTTCAGCTTCATCTCCTACTGTTTTTCTGCTTGCTTGACACGTGTAAACAATAGGAATACCTAACCTCATTGTTATATCTAAAGATTCTTGCATAACTTCTTCAAATTGCAATCTCCTATCTCTTGATTTTGTAGTAGGTTGCACTGAATAAAGCTGGTCAACAAATAAAATATCCAATTTTTCTTTTTCTATAAACGCTTGCAATTTTGCTGTTGTAGGTCTTCCATTAAAATCTTTTTGTGTAGTTACTAAAATAGGGATTTCTTGTTTAGATAAAAATTCTATATAATCTTTATAAGCACCATGAACAACCTTATTTCCACGCTGTAAACAAGTATTAGAAATATGACTATCCAAAGTATCTAATCTATATCCTACATCTGTTTTACTCATTTCACCACTATAAATGCCTACACGTTTACCTTGCTTCCAAGCTTCCAAAGCAAATTTAAACGCTAACCAAGACTTTCCTTGGTTTGGGCGTGCTAACAATATAACCAAATCCTCTTTTTTAAAACCACCCATAATATTGTCAAATTCAGGAAATCCTGTATTTATAAAATATTCCTCTTGTTTATCTAACATAGCTTCATATTCTTGTAAACGTTCTGGTGATTTTTCAACCAAATCATAACAATTTAAAGGTGTTATATTTGCAAGTTTAGGAATCTCTTGTTGTAAAAATTCAACCGCTTTCTGTGCATCTTGTTGCAATAACGGTTCTAATTTTTTTAATGATATGCAACACATTCTAAATGTATGTTGTTCATACATCCTATCAACTAAATACTGGTCACTTTCTTGAACATCAAATATAGAAAAATCAGGAAATTCTATAGCTATTGTTGAAATATCAGGTACCTGTCCGTATTTTGAAACGTGGTCATTTATGAAATCGTATAAAGGCTTATATTTTACAAAAAAGGAACCATCAATATTATTTGAATTTAAAATCATCATGGATTTTGTGTTAAGCACCTTACATAAGATACTACATTCTGGACCTTTATCTTCCATTAAATCAATAAATTCTTCTTTTATTCCACCATCTTTATTTAATATCTCTTCTTCTATATTACTCATCTTTACCCCTCATACTACCGCCTTTAAAGGTAATTATTGTACTTAAACGATTTATTCTATCAAACAAACGGTCACCTAAATTAAGTTTCAATACATCATTTTCACAATTTGTTGTAAAAATACTACTTAATTTTCTTGTTAATCTTTTTTCAATAATACTGCTTAAAATAAGCAAATCATAATCTTTCAATGGTATGCTTGCTATATCATCAAACATAACCAATGGACAAGTTTCTAAGATACTAACCAATAAATCAAAATAATTACTTTTATTGTTGATACTTTTTCTAGCTTCTAATAATAAAGAAGGTACATAAACAAAATGAGCAGGTGTAACAGATTGGTTACTATTAAGTTCAATTTGTTTTTGCAATAATTTTATACCCCAACTTGTTTTTCCATTACCACATTTTGAAGACTGTATAAGAATGTTATTACCATTTTCTACAAAAGAGGATAAATTATTTCGTATTTCCATAATTTTAGACACTTCTTTTGAATCTAGGGCTACGTGCTTTAAAGTAAATGGATACCAGTATTGTTCTTCTAATCCACTATGAATGAATGCCGCTTTCATATTTTTAAAGATAGGACAATGCACATCACACCAATCTTCACCTTTACTTTGTACGCAACCACCTAATGGCATTTCTTCATTAGCTTCTATATAATACCAACATTCTTCATTCATTACCAAATCTCCTCTATATTACCATCAGCATCTCTAACAAAATCATCATCACTAGCTTCTTCGCTTATTACAACTGTTTCCGCAACTATTTTTGATAAATTTCCAGGTACGTATAAAGTCTTATAACCGCCGTTAATGTTGTAATTACATATGGCTTCAATAGCTGAATTTACATTTCTTGCTTTTATACGTACATCATCAATTCTATTAAGTAAAGACTTTTCTGGTAAATTATAAGTATCAATCAAAAATAAACAATAATTTTCTAAAACTTTTCTAGTATTAGAATCAAAATCTAATAATTTTGCTTTCACTTTATTAGGAAGTCTTGAACCTGCCTGAACTTGAGGTGCGGATACCCGAGGCGGATTTGGCGTAGATTTGATATTATTTTCTAAAATATTAGTATTTTTGTTCGAAATACCCTTTTTGGGTATTGTAATATTATCTATTGTATTTTTATATATATTATAGCGACCGGAAAAATTGTGGTTCGTCGACCTACAATTTTGCGGTTCGTCGACCGGCATTTTTGTGGTTCGTGGAACTACCGAATCTTGGCTATTTTGACAAAGCCTTGTAATCATTATATATCTATTGGTAATTTCACCACCACGTTTTTCATATTTAATTGTTAGGTACCCTAAACTTTCTAATTTTTTAATTTTTCTAGAAATTGAATCTTCTGATTCATTAAATAATTCAGCAAAATATTTATTTTTAGCAAAACAGAATCCTTGTTCTGCAGTTAATCCTGAAATTATTAGAAGTAAACCTAATTCACATTTTATATTTTTATCTAATGCCCATTCGTTAAAACAAATAGCATAACCGTCTTCTATAGCCATAATTCTCCTCTTTTAAGAAAAATAGCGAAGCGAAAGGTGCGGCTTCGCTATAAGTAGTATTATATTAACCTTTATACAATTTTTGACTTTCTTCAATTTTATTTTCAACCTCTGAAATAACTTTTTCCCATATTTCTTCATTTACTTTGTTAATATCTGCACCCGGTTTTACATTAATAGATAATGAATGTTCAAAAGAATTCCATAAATTTTCATTTATTGCATAACTTAATTTCATAGAATATGTTGCATTTGTTATTTCATATTGCGATTCTTTATTTAATCTAGTCATTTTCTTCTTCCTTTTTCTTTAATGCTGTAACTTTTAATGTGGTAATTACATTTACACTTTGAGCAGGTTCTAATTTTTCTGCCGCTATAACACCATTGTAGATTAATGATTCTAATACTTCATAATCTACATATTCTTTAGTTTTAATTACACCTTTTCTCCTGGCGGCGGAAATATTTTCTTTAATAATTTCTATAACTTTTTCTTCATCCATACTTACTCTATTTTGATAAGATATAGTTACTTTACATTTATCTGTTTCATATAAATCTTCACCCATTTCCGCGAGTGTACTTTTTATAAAAGCGTTTTTACTTTTTAATTCTTTTTCTAGTGCTTTCTTTTTAGAATCTTCTTCAAAATATTGGTTAATAACTTGTTGTAAATTATTTTCTATTCGACTACTCATTGGACTCTCCTTTCTTTTTACTCCAATAATATTTTGAATTAAAATCTGACATTTGTCCCCATTTTAAATTTTTTCTAAAATTCTGTAACTGTTTTATTTGTTCAGAATTAAAATACCAAGTTCCTCTTTTATCCGTTGTATATTGTGGCAAACCTAAATTTTCCAAAGTTTCATCGGTTGATGATGCCCATTTATACCACCTTTTAATAGTAAGAGGGCTACAATTTAAAATAATAGCTACTCGGGTTATTGAATATTTTTGATTATGTATATTCCACTCTTCCATTAATCTTCACCTAAAACTCTTGTTAATAACTCATTGACAAATTGTCTGTTAGAAGTTTGACCATCAATAAAGTATTTTGAGAGTTCCCCTTTCTTCATTACTATATCATTAACTACTTCATCTATTGTATCTTGGCACATTAAAGTATAAACATTTACAACTTTTGTAGTACCTATTCTATGACATCTATCCATAGCTTGATTTTTATTTGCTTCATTCCAAGGTTCATCTAAAAATATAACATTATTACCTGCTGTTAATGTTATACCAGTTCCCATAGCTTTACGAGTGCCTAAAATAACTTTACAACTTTCATTTTCTTGGAATTTCATAACTTCTAAATCTCTTTGATGTACAGATACATCTCCAGTAATTAAAGCAGGATTATATTTTATACATCTTTTCATAGCTTCATTTATTATTTGTGCAAATTCACTAAAAACAACAACTTTTTCGCCATTTGCTACGGCATCTTCTATAAGTTGGACCATCATATCTAATTTTGTTGTATGTGTAGCTGTTGAACTTAATAAACTACTTAAACCTGTGACTTGTCTTAATCTTGTTAATTGTGCTAATGGATTTGGACTTAATTTTATTAAGTCAATTTGTTCTCTTAATGCTGTTCTCACCTCATCATATATTTTCCATTCTTCTTTAGACATATCTAAATAAATAGGTATGTCGTTTTTAGGGGGTATATCTAAAACATCCTCTTTTTTACGACGCAACATACACATCTTTAATTTTTGAATAATTTCATTTTTATGTTTATATCCAATTATTTGATGGTCGCCAAATCCTCCAAATATACAATAATGATTTTTATATTGTGTAAATGTATGAGTTTCATAATCTAGCCATTTTAGAATAATATATAAATCTTCTATGGAATTCATTAAAGGAGTGCCACTCACTGCAATTCTTTCAGAGGATAGCAATTTTTGAAAACCTTTACCTTGTTGTGAATTAGGGTTTTTACATTTATGTATTTCATCAGCAATAACCATCCCAATTTCACCATTACGACACATTTCTCTTAATTTATTTGCTAATTCAATATTTCTTAAAGATTCAACATTTATAATAAGGAAGAAATTATCTACACCATTTTCTAAATCTTCCATTTTCTCTTTTGTATCTTTAAAACATAATTTTCCTTTATTAGGCCCTTTTTTAATAATTCTTTGACCTAAAATATAAGGTTTTTCCCACGTGTGTTTTTCAATTTCGTGAAACCAATTTAATTTTAAATTGTTTACACCTACAACTATTAAACAATGTTTAAACCATTTTTGATTTCTTTTAGCTATTGCAATATTTAAAGTTTGAAAAGTTTTACCTAAACCTTGGTCATCAGCTAATAACCATTTATGGCTATTCATACCATAATTAAAACCATCAATTTGATGTTTTCTGGGCTGTGTTTTATATTCATGCTCTACGCCGCAATCTTTTAATTTTTCTTCATCACCTTCATTATAATTTACAATAGTTAATTGGTCATAAATATCAAAATCTATTTTTGCGAATGCTAATTGTTGTTTTAAACTTTCCAAACAACTGTATGGTAATTCCCATATTTTTTGTTTAGGGTGCCACCATTTTTGTTCGAATCCTCGCATAATACAAACAATTCTAGCATCATACGGAAAGCTCACTAATAAAGCCCTATCTACTTTTAAATTTATTGGTAAATCAATAATTATTTTTACTGCCATAAATTTATTGTATAACAAAATTAAAAAATTTGTACAAATTATTAAGTTTTGTAAAAGAAAAGTACACTCAAAAAGAATGTACTTTATGACAGTTAATAGCTGGAAGAGAGTTAGTGGTGTTTTCTATAGTTAATTTTTTCCATGGCGTCATAATAAGCTCTTTCGCTTGCATCGCCTTGGTAATCTTCATCTTCTAAATCGGCTATTGTATATTTTACATAAGTTGAAAAATCTTGTGTAATTTCACCATAATCTGAGTATTTCATATTCATCCAATATGCAAAATCAAAACAAGTATAATCAGTTTCTGTAAAATCAATATTTACTTTATTTTTAATTCCATTATAATCCCATTTAGGAACAGGTTCACCCGTTTTATTTTCTAATGTATTTATAGCTTTATTATAAGTTTCTAAATCTCTAATATGTGCTCCATACCTTAAAACACATATAAAATCATTTATATCAACTTCATCTTGCATTGAAGCATATTGTTCTAATTTTATAAATTTTTCGGGTTCATGTTCAATAAGATATTTCAAATTATTTTTTAAAGATTCCATTTTAACCTCCTATCTAATTCGTTCACAGCAACAAATCTTGGGGATATTTTGTATTATCATTTGAGGACCTGTTGTACCATAAAATCCTCTATACAAGAATCTATTTCTAAGTTGATTTGCTAATAGCGGTTCTCCTGCCCTATCTTTTAGAGCTATTGTAGTAGAACCTATCACTAAATTAACAGGTAATGTAGCTGTTAATGGTGGTATTACTGTACAAATAGCAAAACATAACGGTGATTCATTTGTTAAGGTAAAAGATGTACTTGCCGTTAGAGTTACTTCTGTATTTGATGTCGCAATACTTGTTACTTTCACAAAATGATTACAATTATTACATGAGCATGACATAATTATTATTTTCCTTTCCTAATCTTTTAAAATGGAAGGCAGCCGAAGCCACCTCCCTACTTACCAATACTAATATCCGTAGAAACAAGAATTTCCACATCCGCAACCATAGCCATATACATTAGCTGCCTGATAAGGAGAGCAAGTTATATAAGCTGGAATTGGAGTAGGTCTTAAAGTATTGATAATATTTGCACTTTGAGCCTGTTGAGAAAGCTGGAAATTAGCAGTCTGTAAACCAGCTGTTAAATCTGCAATTCTCTGGTCTTTTGCATTAGATTCCATTACACACAATTTATCTAAGATTTTTTGTGTGTTCTGTGTTGCATTTGTGGTAATGGCACAAGTATCTTGAGCCATCTGATAACGAACCGCATCTATGTTACGGTTTGTAGTGCAGCAACATGAATCTTGATTATGTTGTAAGTTAGCGATACCCATTTGAACTCCGCCAAATTCTTGACATAAGTCTTTCTGCAAATCAAATTGTCTGTTTGCAATTTGAGTAAAGCCTTGGCCTAAAGTGTTTTCTATACGGTCTTGTCCTCTACCAAGTTGATTGGAAAGGTTTGTGTATAGAAAATCATTGTTCACTTGGTTTGAGAAGCCGTTGTTACCCCACCCAAAACCATTTCCTCCGTAACCAAAGAGGAAGAACAAGAAGAGAATCCAAGCATCATCGCCACCGCCAAACATTCCTCTATTGGAATTTTGACCCAGCAAAAGAGCTTCAGTTGAAGATAAACCTGAATCCATAGTTTTACCTTACCTTTCTTTTACTAAAATGTACCTACGTCACATAGTCTAAGCCATGGAATTTCAGGAATCTATAAAGATATTCCGAATTTTGAAGCCCACTGTTGCAATTCTTGTGAACTTATATTCTTTTCTTTTGCGACATTTTCTATTATTGATTTTTTAGTATTTATATCCTTTCCTCTCATCATTTCTATGGCTTGATTAAATTCAGGAGTTTTTCCAAACATAGTTTGAGCCATTAGGAAAGAATTGGGGTTATTTTTAAGCTGTGCGAACATTTGGAACAGTTGCATTGGATTTTGATTCATTTAATAATCCTTTCAACTGTTGCTCTAACATCGCAACTTTTTCTTGTAATTCTGTTAAAAGTTTGTTAGAAACAGGTTCATTTTCCTGTGAAGATGTATTTTGTGGCATTGGTTGCTCTACATAGCATTTAGTAGGACAACTGCCATCATTCATTGACTGTTTTGTATAAATCCTATTATTAGATAAATCAGGAAATATATACAAACTACCATCCCAATCAACAGGATAACTTTTTGCTTCTTCAAAGCAAGATACAGGGCGACCTTTCAAAAATCTTTGAATAGGGCCGCTCTGTACGGAAGAAGATTGCATTCCGGGAGTAAACGGTTGCACTCTGTCAAACTGTTGAGGAGATTGGATATAGTTGGGGTAAGTATAATTTCAGACCATTAGGTTAATTCCTTTCTATGATTTAATTATATAAAAAATACCCATCATTTGCAATTAAATGATGGGTATTTATTAAATCTATCGAAAGTTTGTTACTTTCTATCTAAACATTAAAAATTTCAAGCTCATTATTGGCTGTACGTAAGGAATCTGTATGTACCCAGGTTGGAGTTGATTTAATATTTTCAACCCTTCTTAATTTCTTTAATTTACCTTTTTTAATTAAATCAATTACATGATTGTATAATTTAGTATTTTCACCTTTTGTATCATGTAAATCCCAACCCTTTGCTAAATTATGACCACCTAAATATGGAGTTGTTTTTGCTTTTACAAGAGGGTCAATATTACAACGTAAACCACATTGAGATAAATCTCCACCAGTAGCCCAATTATTTATAATTATACCTCTACCCCAAGTTTCTCTAATAGTGTCCAAATCTTTTAAATCATCTTCATCAAAAAATTTCCAAATAAATGATTCACCGTATTTTGGTTTATAAAAATCATAAACTAATTTACTCACAAGTTCTTTAATTGTAAAATATTTACACGTGTACATAATTTTTATCTCCTTTGGTTGACCTACTGCCATCATAATTTTTAATAATTTAGGATTTATTGTCATTTATAAATTTAAAACCTTCTAATATTAAATCCATTTTAGTATTTAATTGTTGTAAAATATCATGGTCAGCTTGAATGCCTTTTTCAATTATATCTCTACATTCTTCACACTTTGAGTGAGAGACATATTTTAATCCTATAAACCAATCAAGTAATTTTAACGCCCCTATAATAGCCGCTATCCCTAATAAACAGTAAAAACCATACATATAGATTAAAAATTGTTCTGTATCAGGCATTTTATATTCTCCTTTAATTTTGTAAATATCTTTTTCAATGTTTGGTATATTAAAACAGCCAAGTACATTAAATTTGAAGTAAAAATATTTACTTTTTCATTTAATAATGCCTGTTTGAATATCTGACTTGATATATTCACATTATAACATACTAATTCAGGATTGTCTAATATATAATCATGAATAATACTAGCTGGTATATATTTTCCATTATGCGGACACCCAAATAATAACCATAAAATTTTAAGTTTCAAAGTACAACCATCAGATTCAAAACCCTCCGGTATTCTTATACGAATAATATTTTTAGGACTTAATTCAATAATCACAAATATTGCTCTGGAAACAAATAAAGATTTTTTGTTTCTATAATTAAAACCCAGTGATTTTGAAAAATCTGTATAAAAAACTTTCATTTTTTTTT
>ERZ827512.363-NODE-363-length-63223-cov-9.749683_pt1 | contig 63223 bp, 52 predicted proteins | sample MGYA00519916_ERZ827512 | MGnify/ENA primary metagenome ERZ827512 (study PRJEB31778, sample SAMEA3449335) | human gut metagenome | biome: human gut; feature: human-associated habitat; material: faeces | place: United Kingdom | collected 2010/2012 ... | reverse complement strand
GCCTCCGTAATGGCCGTGGTAGCCGTCTCTCCGGCTTTCTTCACCGCCTGAACCGCTTCTTCCCGGCCTGATTCCACAGATGCCACAGCGGACTTTCCAGCCTCCGTAATGGCCGTGGTAGCCGTCTCTCCGGCTTTCTTCACCGCCTGAACCGCTTCTTCCCGGCCTGATTCCACAGATGCCACAGCGGACTTTCCAGCTTCCGTAATAGCCGTGGTAGCTGTATCTACAACATACCCAAAACCATCTACTTTCTGTACAATAAATTCTTTCAGTTCCCGAACAGAAGAAACATGGTCTCTTGCCTCTTCGGCAAACGCCCCGGCTTTTCGGCTTAATAAATCTACTAGCCCAACTTCTGACAAATCAACAAGAATAATTCCATCCGTAGTATCTGGCAAAACCAACGTAGCCGCATGATTAACAGAATAGCTTTCTTGATCCAACGGCGGTATTACACGTCCGGAAACCACAAAAGCCCCCCGAACCAACGCTTTTTCCACCTGACCCGTCACTAAGAACAAATCGAAACTATGCCGCCCGGCTGGAAGGCCAGACCATCCAAACAATACCTTCCCACCTTCTACAGAACACATCAATTCCCGCAGGGGAGCCGTATTCACGGCCCCCCTGAAAGTCACGCCTTCCAAATCTACCACACTCCCCGCAGAATCTGTAAGCGTCAGCTCAAACACCTGAGCCAGACCGCTCACCGTCTTAATATCCATCACGGCGGGTTCCAGCCCAGCCCACGTATTCAGCTCAACCATATCTTACACTTGTTGGAAATACCCATCTATGGCGCGGGCAATCGCCACGCAAAGCGCGTCAATCCGCTCTTCTAATCTGTCGCAATCCGTCACGTGTGAGGACGCAAACGCAGGTTCCAGCATCAACGCCGGCATCCGAGTGTCCTTAAAATAATAATACCCCCTGTCACTCTTACACTTAACCGGCTTCAAACCGCGATCCGGCAACTTCAGTACATCACACATTGCCGCCTGTATCAGTTCAGCCGCTTTCTTCCCGTTCTTGGAGGCGTACCAATACAACGTTTCCGTCCCTCCAATTCCTGTATCTGCACCATTGAAGTGAAACTCCACGGCCAAATCCGCGCCAACGTCATTACACCTTCGCGCCGCGTAAATCGGTGTCGTTCCCCCAGCCTCAGACCGGTTACACACCACAGCCTCATAACCCAGCCGCTCCAACTCATCCTTCACCTGCCAATATGCGCCGTCCAGAAAGAAAACTCTGAATGCTTCCGAGAAGTCATTACAGACCCGCCATCCTGCGGGCTATGCCCGATGCTCAAAGCAACAACCTTCATTTCCCGCATCCTTTCCCTTTATTTTTCTTATTTTTTGCCATAACTATCTCTCTTTAAGACATTATTTATTTCTCAAACTTCCTCTCGATATCTTCTACCCTTAAAGCCAACAACTGAATGGCTTTAGCCGTTTCTACCTGAGCCTGCGTCTGCATGGTCATTAAATCACAAAGCCGGTCATTGTGGTGGCTGACCACCTCCCCGATGTACCAGCACGCCCCGCCGCAAATAGCCAAAGACATCATGACACAGGCAATCACCGGAGACGCCTTAGCGATTTCCAAAAAACGTGCCGGCACTTCGGAAAGTTTGCACATAACCTTTTACTTCTTTAGCGATTGAACAACAGGAGCTATTTCATCCTGAGACTTCACTACGGACACCACCACAGCCCCCGTCTTCCCGTCACGGGACACCACCAGCATCCCCTGTTCGGAAGACAGGCTCATACCGGCAGAAGTAGAGCAACCGCCCAACAGCGCAGATGCCGCATAAACCAGACAGGCAAGAACCAGCCACAACAGCCGTTCCCACCATTTCAATCCTTTGCCTTCCGTCTTCTGATAGGCATCTTTCACGCCCTGCTTTCCGGCCTCAATAGCCGCTTTCTTCTCTTCATCAGTAAACTTTTTCATGATTTTCAACTTCTTTTTTCTGATTCTCTTATTCACTATTAACCATTTATATTACCCGTCCTGAGGGAAAAAATCCTCAGGACGGTTTCATTACGCTTCATCCGGCTCTTCGTAGCATTCCACAGCTACTACCCCCTTATCTTCAAATCGCACGCCGCCCAAACCGATAGTGGTAAAAATCTGCGTACAATTCTTCTTATCCGAACGTTTGGAAATCTCTGTTCGGGAATCTTCCCAGAACCCGAAATCAATGGCTTCCCTCACATACGCCACACAAGTACGTTTTTTCGTTGCCTCATCGTAAGGCAACTGTTCTGTCTGTACCCACTCAAACCCCATGAAAGGAGTTTTCAAGTCGCCCTCTATCAGGGACTTCACAGCAACATACTGAGCATTTGTTGCTTTCTCGTCGCCAAGCAATTCCATCAACTGATTGACAGAAACAAGAAAAATAGCCTTATCTCCGCGTTTCAATGCTTCTCCTTTAACCAGTTTTGCGCGGGCCAAACGGATCTTGTCAAACGTCAAACCGGTATCTACCGGTTCTGCCGGAGCCTTCCCATAAACGGCATTCATGGCAATCCGCTGAGAAGCAGGTAAAGCCACATTTACCGGCCCGGACTCTCCCGCTTGTAAAGCATCCGACAGGCACGCATCAACAATACGTGCATCAATCGTGCGTTCACAAGCGGCTAACTGAGCCTCCTGAGTTTGTGTAATAATCTGATCCCCATACTGGGTTTGCAAATCCAGCTGACGATCATGTATATAACCGTCCTCCCACCACTCTGGAACCATATACCGTTTGGAAAACGTATTATCATTATCCGGCGTATCCGCTTTCCCTCCGGTGGATTTGGACAAAGCCCGTTTACCTATTCTTGGTATCTCAAACATCTTGTCCCTGATGCCTGTATGCACAGTCACCAATCCTCTCAGTTTCGATGCCGTCTGTTGCAGGTCTGCCCGCAGCCTACGGCTGTACTGAATCGTCTTTATGTCTTCTGATGTCAATTCATTTGCCATGCCTGAAACATGACGGAAGGCAAAATAAAAAACTATCCTGCTAATGATACACCTACCGCAAAATGTCCCAACCTATCCATTACTGATTTTTACTCGCCAAACCACTTCTCCGCCATCCCGGCAAGATGTTTGAAATAATTAGCCATAACTGCCATGCCCAGACTGACGGAAGTAATAGCCCCGCCACGCGGATTCCGCCATGCCCCGAACATGGCGGCCAAACTCCCCAGCGTTGCCACACTCCGGCTCTGCTGTCTCACATCACGCCAGCTATCAGCCTCAAAAATATGAATTAGGCGCATCAAATCCTTAACAGTTAAATCTACCTGAGACCCCATTACTGCCGTCTGGTTCTGCATCTTCAATCCCAACCAGCCGCATACCGTATCAACGGCGGAATCCGTCAAATTCCCCAATAAAGGTACCCCATTCAGCGGCCCCAGCACAATTCCCGGCAGATAATTCAAAGGATTCTTCTTCTCATCATCATCGCCCCCCGGTCTCATGACATTATTAATCAAATACCCAAGAGCCTGCATAGCAACCCCCTGAATAAGCCAGCTACGCACCGCCAGCCTCATATTCCCGCGTGTTAAATAATGAATCACCGTAGCACTCCGTTGAAGAGTTTCCGACATCAAAAACCATTCCGCAGAAAAAATCCCCTTCGTCTTTTCGAGCATCTTCGGCATTTGAATCCAGTTAATAGGCTGAGCCGTAGATAACCCTTCCTCAATAACATCCCGTGCATACTCCATCGCTTCCGGCTTCGTCATGCCCTGCTCTACGCCCTGCCTGAAATAATGGTCAAAAGCCGCGGCAAAACTTACCGCATTGCTTCCGGAATCCAACAAACCAAAAATCTTCCCGGACTGGTTTGTAACCTCATCCAGCAAACCGACACGTCCCCCAAGTTGTTTCTTGTACCCCAAAAGGACTGAATACATAAACCCATCCTTCCGTGCCTGAAACAAATCGGAAGAAAACAACTCCTGAACGCTCAGAACAGACTTCCCGCTTACCACACGGGCCAGACCATGAACCCAATCTGAAATACTCAAATCACATCCATGCAAAGCATTAAATACCGCCGTCGTCTGTTTAAGATAACTCGTCACCTGCCCAAGAATCACGGAAAGAGCGCGGGCATTCATGATCTCGTTCTTCATCCTCTCAGCCGCATCCAATTCGGCTACGGCATCCCTGCCGCCGTGTTCCAGCCGGTTAATCAATGCCTGAAAACCGCGGTAATCCAGCCCCCCGATATTGGTCATCAGCTTTTGGGCAACCTTGGAATCACTCAAAATCCCTTGATACCTCTCCACAATCTCCTGAGTACAGACCCAATTAACAGCATTCGCATGATGCTTCCAGAACAAAGCAAGCGCACCCTGAGTAGTGTCCAGATACCTCTTATGATCAAAAATACGGGTGGAAAGAAAACCGTCAGACCTGCCCACGGCTATTGTGCCGTCATCCCCAAGAATGGAAGCCAGTTCACTATCTTCCTGCGTCTCCGCAACCATCCAGCGGAGCGGAGAATAATTCCGGCGTTTACTGAAAGGCACCCCGTAGCGGTCTTCGTAAAGCGGCCTGATTTTATCGCCCACAAGGGCGTATTCTTCAAAAAGGACACTCTTCAAGGCCATCCCTACCGGGCCTATAAACTCTTCAAGCTTAGCCTTATGTTCATCCGTCCATCCACGTCTCCGCAACGGAGGGACAAAATCATCCATCTTGGAATAAAACACGTTCGGTTGATCCATGCACATCAGCACAAAAAGGGCCTGATCCCGGCTCAGCTTCGGCATGGGCTGAGGTGCCATATCGTACCATTCTTCCACTTCAAACCATTTCCGCGCCCGATTCTCGCCGCGTCCCCATGCTTCATACTCTTCCCTCAGCAAATCAATCGCCTTCTGGGAATACATATCCACACCCCACCAGGGATTCTTTTCTCGCCTTTCCAAAAGCTTTGCTGTCTGGTCAATCGTCAGTTTCGTCTTCTTTACTCCCCTTTCTGACAGAGACAGCCCCAAATCTTCCGGAGTGCTCCACATACTCAAAAACTCGTTCACCTTTCTGTCAGACTTCGTATTCAGCAGGCGTTTCAACACACCGTTTATCTTATCCACTTCCTCTGCGCGAATAGATTGCGCCCGGTCAGTCGCCCCAATAAATTCCTTCTTGAAGCGGGAAAAGAACTGTTTTCCCGGTCCATCGCAGAGCCGTTGCAAAAACCTGACCGGATTATCCAGCCATCCCACCATCACCCCGCGCTTCGCTCGTCCGGTCTCACTATCCACCCCCAAATCACTCACTTCCATTTGGGCCTGATGAAGGCTCTTCTGATTCACAGCCTTCGGCAGTTCTTCCATCAGGGCGGCCCCATCATTCTTCCAGCCGTCCACCTTCTCTTGTAAATGCACCTGCCAAACCTCCGCGCTACGGCTGATAAATGAACCCACCGCCTCATGAATATCCAACATTCTATTCACATCCGCTGAACCTGCGGCAGAATATTTAATCCACCAATTCAATTCCCCGCAAAGTCTCTGCTTTTCCATCAACAGGCCGCCTTCCGCTTCTAAGCCGCCGGTACCCAATTCTCCATTCCAGAACTTATCCGTCCTCAATTTCTCTTCAATCGCCGCAATCCTGCCGCTCAGCTCATTCACCCTCTCCTGAACATCTCTCCCCGTTGAATATACCGCAGGTTTAATTACCCGCCGTAAAAATTCCGTAGGAGAGGCCCCCAGACGGCTTACCTTGAATTTCCGCGTCTTCTCGTCAATCACCGCTTCATGTTCGGAAATCATACTTCTCACTTCCCGAAACAACTCATCGCGCACATACAAATCAATAACCTCCCCGCACCGCTGGTACACCTTCGGCAACAGGCTTTCCACGGTCTTACCTACCAAATCATCAAAAAACTCCGGATGCAGTTCCATCTTCCGGTTAGCCGCCGCAAGCTGTTTTTCCGTCAGGGCATCCGTAGCGGAAAAACGCCCTGTCTCCAATGCGGACATCAAATAATCCAGCAACTTTTCCTGCCCCGCAAGTTTACCGCGTACCTTCTCCGGTAGTGTGGAGACAGCAACCTTCATAATACTCCGCGCCTCCGCAATTTTCACCCGGACATCATTCGTACCAGCTTCGCGGCCCCTGAACAAAGCGTCCAGCGCACGGCCTTCTTTTTCTACCCGCTCTGTAACATGTCTCCAATACTCACGCACGGCATCACTCCGGGTCTTCTCCATTTGGCGTTTCATATCTCCAAGAAGATCTTCCCTCACGGAAAACGTTGCCGACCCATCCACATAATCCGCCCACTCTCCCCCGGTGCTCTCATCCGCAAACGCTGTAATCTTAATATCGTTGCCGTCAAAAATCACGTAATTATACGTCTGCTCTTCCTCCGCCTTCCTGCGGGAAAAACCGTCTGCGTACCTGATGCCCTTAACGCCAAACTTCCGCAGGGCAAGAGAAGCCTTCTTCATACCCTTCTTCCAATCCCTCGAAAAACCTTCGCAGAGACCAACATAAATCTGCTCCCCGTTAAACTGGCGGTCCTCCATCAACAAAGACTCAAGCGCAACCTCCTTCGCACACCCGATCCGTTGCGCCAACTCCTCGGCCAACGCCTCCTTCACCGTCTCGCTCTGTTCGGAAAACGGCTTATCCCAATTCAAAAGAACAGAATCATCCACATTCAATTCCACGCGGTAATTGGAAGGCAGAGCGGCATATGGCTCCACCGTATTCCCGGCCTCTGCCCACTCACGCGTCAGTCCGGCATTACGCACATACTCTTGTATATCCTCAAGCTCTCTTCTCTCACCCTCAACAAGACGCTTCAACTCATCATCCCTCTCCTTGCGCTTCTTTTTCTGGGTCCGTTCCGTAAATCTGGCAATATCCCGTTCAAATTTTTCCTGATCTACTGTCTTACGCCTCTCCGCCAAGACAGCATACAGATTCTTCTTAAACTTATAAAAATCCAGAAGGGTCTTTTCTTCCTTCCGTGCTGACTCCAAAAAATTCAGCCCCTTGTAAAACGTAGGCACATCTCCTTTTCTCACGCCCGGAACAACCTTCCACAACTCATTAACAGGAACATTCTTTCCGTTTACCTTCCAAAATTGACGCAATCCCTTTCCGAACTGGTTCATATACCTCCGGTTCACCTTCGGGCTCTCCGCAAAATACAACCCCCAGCCATACGCCTGCGCTCCTTCTCCCTGCCCCATATAATCCGTAGAAAACTTCCGGAAAGAATGCGGGGAAGCATGCAGGGCAGTAATGGAAAACGTCACCCCCGGTTCCGTGATGACAGCGTTATCCGCCTCAAAATGGCCGTCCCGAAACAGACCCTGTTCCTGTGCTTCCGCGACAGAATTGACATTTCCCCCTTCATTTGCCATACTGTTTTTGCGGCGTTGGGGAGTATAAACCCCTTCTATTCCGGGTCCGGTTCCGGAGGACGTCGATTTGACCCAGGCTGTCTTAAACGTCAGTCTGGGCTTTTTGCTATAACGCCTGCCCGTTGTTTCAATCACCTGTTCCACCGTATGAATCTCTCCATGCGGATACTGCTTCACATAAATGACAGAAGATTGATTCCGTCCTTTCGGTTTGAATTCCATCCGGTCATAACTATCCAGCACATCAAGGGCTAACTTAATATCCTCCTTCGTTAAATCTAACTGACCTTTCCGTGCACTGGAATCATGACTATGTTTTTTCAGTGCATGAACAATACCGCCCGCAGTAAATTCATGAACCATACCCGTCACATCAATCCCCAGACCTGCTTTAATATCAGCAATCTCCTGTGCTGTGACATTCCTGTATTCTACAACCCCTAATTCTGTTTTATTTGAAACATTGCTGGAAACCACCATATCCACAAAATCCATCACCTTCCGTTTCCCGGCATCCTTCCCCATTTCATCCAGCTTATCCGCTACGGAAAAAGAAGCGGTTTCTCTCCTGCCCTCTTTAACAAAAGACAAAACCGTTTTTGCTTCCTCCAAAGTTGCCCCCTTCATTAGCTGGAAAAAATCTACTCCGGCCTGAGCAAACTCCCTTTCTCGCTGTTCCTTATCATTCGCAAGCAAATCATCCATCACCTGCTGGCGGTAATTCTCCAAACCATACCTTTCCGCGTACATCAAATGAAAACCATAATCCTGCAAAAGCCGTTCCGGCTTCTCCTTCAATTCTTTCAACTGATTTTCAAATTTCTTTCTCGTCAGCTCGCTTCGGCTCTGAGCGAAATCCGCACCCACGGCATCATACACGAAAGACGCAAAATCGCCTTTCACGGTTCCTGAATCCACCGCCTTCCGGAATGCCCCGGCCAGACCGACCATATCTGCGACCTTCCGGCTCAAAGCCTCCATCACCTCCAAAAAACGCTTCACGGGCGCAGGCAAAGCCTTCTTCCGGTACTCGCCCATAAACACCGCCTGCATCAGCTTGCTCATCCCTTCAATCACGGCCTTCTCCCTCTTTCCGGCATCCGCCCCATCAGCAAAAAAACTCTCATCCACCAATTTCCAATTCTTCACCCCCTGATCCTTGAAAGCCTTCTGAGTATCCAGCAGATTCCGGGAAAACCACGTCAATTCCCTGCCGGCCTTCATTTCCCCTTTCACATACAATTCCGCCATTTCCTCCACCAGATCCAGAAACGTAGCCTCACCCTCATAATACCGGATCACCTTCTTCCCCATTTCCAGCTCATAATTAAAGGCGGGGGTATGCACCCCTTCCCGTTCAGCCACAGCCGCAATTTCTTCTTCCGTTACCTCTCCGGAAAACCCCTCTCCGCGCGCCAGTTCTCCGCGTTTCAAGGCAATCTCCACGCGGTCGCGGAAATTATTAGGTAAAACAGCCAGTAAAACATCTTCCTCATGGGCATTTTGGTCATCATTGCTCCATTCCTTTTTCCGGCTCCTTTCTGCAATGCGCATCAGGGCATCATCAGCCATCCTTTTCAAGGCCCGGTAAGAAATAGTAGTACCCTCTTTCTTGAAATCCACGCCGCACCTCTCCGCAAAATAATCTACGGACGCATCATTCAATGCCGCATTTCTCAAGGTAAAATCCTGATTCACAGCCCATTCCTGTACCTTCGCCGTCAGGAACCTGTTTCCTGTCTCCAAATCCATTTCCACAAACTCTTTCCCGTCTTCCCTCTTTCTGGCCGTACCTTCTCTTCCTTCCAAACCGCCAATCACCGTTTCCAATTTGCCGCCATTCACCCCCTGAACCGGATTTCCATCCTTATCCCACGTCACGGCTCCCCATGCCGTCTCCATATCATAAACGCGCAGCTTCCCGTTCACCACCTCCGCACGGGGAATAACCCTCTCTTCCATCAGGGACTTCACCAGCGAAACATCCGGAGTCATCAACACCCCTATGGGTTCCCCAACGGTTTCTGCCACCTTCCCTTCAATCTTCCTGTGAAGCGTCAAATCAAACAACCTTATTTTATCCCTGTCATTCTCCGTATTGAGAATCATTTTAATTTCTTCGTCCGTAAAATGTAACCCCTTCATCGCCTCCGGACACTCCGCACACTCAGCCTTAATGCCCCGGATACGTTCATCAGCAATAGCCGCCGCCCGGAACGGGCTATTCTTAGCATACCGCCCATACCCCAGCAACAGGGACATGGGAAGGGCCACCAGAAAATTCCTCCATGTCATTGCCTCACGGGCCTCCGCATCCGCTTCATCCCAGCTCTTCCCATTCCCCCAGGAAAACATATTGGAAGCCACGGAACGGGCATAAGGCTCAATAACTGTCTGAGCATGCAACACTCCCCCTTCCAGACCAACAAAAAGCGGCCCGCGTCCCCAGAACCGGTCTGTCTCCAAAGCACGGCCCAGAAGCCCCTTCATGCCGGTTTTCCGTCCGGCCCAGTTCATCAGCTTGTCATAAGCCTTCCCAACCAGCTTCCCGCCTTTCCCAAGCCCCCAGATATTGGCCGCCCACATTCCCACGCCTTCGCCGTAAGCCGCGTTTCTTGCCGTCAAACCATCAACACCTTTAGCCAGATAACCGGTTTCCGCCGTATCTTCCGCTTCCAGCAAAGACCCCACCCCGCCTGTCATGATAAACGGTACAGCTCCGCCAAAAACGCCGGAAGCCTCTTCCAGAAAATTCACCATCCCATGAGAAGAACGTGCTTTATACTGCCCCATCCTCACCTGTTGAATATCCTGCGCCACCTTATTCACCCGCTGAGTCCAAAGAGGATCGTCAAACTTCTCTTCCCCACGCTGAGCCAGCCCGGCACTCTGTAGAAAATCCATCACTCCGGATTCAAGCCAGCGGGAAGGGCCATGAACCAGCCCTTCAACCGCCATTCCGGAAAAATTATTCAGCATCCGGGAAAAAGCAGATTCATTTTCCTTCTGATAATCCACCAGCCCGGCAATCGCGCTGACAGCCAATTCATACGCCTGTTCATTTTTCCGGTGCAAATTCGCCAGTTCCACAATCCAGCGGCCATCCTCATATTTGGAATAACCATACGTCCTTAACCCGTCAATCCCCGTCTCCATCCCCTGAACGCGCGGGCTCCTACCGTCTTCACCGTACACCATATCCTTAATAAAAGCCGCCGCCATTCGTTGGCTATCCGCCAGACTGGCCGCGCCCGCCAGAAACTCCGGACTACGGCCCTGATGATCATGGGGATCTAAAGAAAACTCCTTCCCGCTTCCCGTTGCCGTCACCATCTCCCCCCATACTTCCCCCATGTCCTTCTTCACCTGTTCCCTTCTGGTGCGGCCAACTCCGGCCTGACGGCGCAACTCCGCCGCCATAACAAAAGCCTCATCCGTGTCCAGTCCCAGCCGTTCAGCCAGATATACGCGGCTCAAAGCGGGTGCGCCACCTACGAAAGACTGAACAAAACCATCCACAAGCACCTCATCCTTCTCTTCCTGACTCAGACCCTTATAAAAATCCACCACACCCTTCCCAAGCGTGCGTTCCACCTCATTCACCTGTTCCTGATCCAACTCCGAGCCGTCTTCCAGCTCTGCCATCAGCTGATAAGCCCGTCCTCGCCTGACATCCGCCGCCTCCGCGACATGGCCGTTCCCCAATCCTCTCCTGTCCCAGTATTCATCTAAAGACTGCCTCACTCTGTCATAATCCGGACTGTCCACGGACATCAAATTAAAATCCGCCATGACGGACCGGTACTGCCGGTCATTCGTAATAACCTGCCCCGGTTCCCAGCTCTGCCCCTCATCTTCCACGGCAACCGCCACATTCCCGGCCTGTTCATCATCCAGAACGTTCAGTTGCATTTCCGGCCCCGCCTGCGGCCTGTTCACAATCGGAGGTCTCAAATCCACATGCCCGGATTCATCCGGAACATTCATTCTGTTCAACTCTTTCTGCCCATTCACATTCAATGCAATATTCATAAATCTATTAAATAATTCAAATTAACGGACATAGGCGCGAGCCTGTTCTTCATGTAGCTTCTTGGCATAAGCCGTTGCGGATTGTGGAGACCGGAACACGCCTAAATGCCTGCCTGTCCTCTTAAACATCTCTACAGCCTCATCATCAGAAAGAATGGAACCGTCATCAGACACCGTAGGAATCAAATATTCCTTTCCATCCATGCCAATAGATATGGAACGCACGGTGCTAATAGACCCATCCCTGTTCTTCACAACCGGACGATTCGTCAAATCAATATTACCCTTCTCAAGCAGTCCGGGAATCTTCTCTTCCATCCCCTGAATACCATGTTCAAAAAGCCTCTTGCGGCCTTCCTTGCCGGCTCTTTCCGCATCCGGAAAATCAAACCGGACCGCCGCCTTAAACTTGCACCCGGGAACCAGACGCAACGCAATAGCGGCCCTCCGGGAAAAACCAAACGCGCGGCCCGGAACCACGGCAACCTTCTGCGGACGATAAATCCGGCCATCCGCAAGCTCAAAACTCACATCCGGCACATACTGTTCCTTCAACTGCGGATAACGTGACAAATGATCTTCCCCAACAATAAAACACTCATCATCCCACACCTCTTTCACATGAGCATCCCGCACATCCGCTACGGGAATATTCATCGTCTTCGTCCTCACGCTCAGCCTTTCATCCGGTTTTGGCAAGGCGAGTGCCTTTTTCCTCAAATCATCCAGTCCCTTTCTGGCCTCGTTGCGCCGCACGAAATCCGTATCATCATCTTTCACGGAATCCGCATGTTCCCCATTTTGCCGGAGCAGAAAATCCAGCGTAGAAGCATGTCTACCGGTCAGTTGATACATCTTTTCCTTCATGGCGGTCACAAACCTCACAGAACTTTTCTCGCCCGGATGCGCCGCCTGCCACTCAAATACCCACCTCCGCATCTCCATTGAATTCCTTTTACTCTGAATCTCCGCTTCCTTCTTCCAACGCTCCACATTAAGTTCCAACCCGCTCTCACGCCGCGCCATCTCTCTCTTTTTATCGCCAGTTCCGGCAAAACCGGCCTTCTCAATCTCAAATTCCCTCAATGCCCCACGATGCCACTCCAAATTCTTAAGAGCATCAGCAGTAACAAACTCCCCTGTTCCTTCCATCGTTTTCACAACGTCATCCACATTAAAACTGATTCTGTCCGTCTTCTGCCCCTGCATGGACAAAACTCTATTTTCAAGAGTAGATTCCATAGCCTCCTGAAAATCATTACTCACTCCATGTTCTTTCCATCTCCGTTTCAACTCTCCCAGATACATCATATACGACGGAGACCCCACGCCGCCATCCTTCACCAGTCCGCTCACGTCTGCCGCCAGCACCTCATTCATGCTGACTACGCCAATCTCTTCCGTTGTCGGCAACTGTCCCTCAGCCGCTCTGATCCTCATCAAATCCACCACCGGATCAGCCACGCCGCTACGGAACTCCGGCTTCTTTTTCCTGATGCCGCCGGAAGAGGAAAAACCATTGGCAACACTCCCGGCCTGCTCATGAACTCCGTCTCTTTCAGCCATTCCCCCGCCCTCTCCATCATCCTCAAACGGTTCATCCAGCAAAACCCGGTCATAAAGCTTCCGGCCCCCTTCTCCAAGAGGCATGCCGGTCACGTCATACAAGCTGACAGTCGTAGGAACCCCGGACTGCCCCTGCAACAATCGGCCATAAGAGGCAATGGCCGTATTGGACAGAACCCCCTGATATTTCCCGTCAATCAAATCCGCCGCCAGCTGGTCGGGATTCTCGTCAAAATCCTTGGCCGCCTTTAACGTGCCAATCTGTTTCCTTGCGGAAGCCAGCATCCTTGATGCCTTCATGCCGTCCACGTACACGCCCACCCCGGAATTCAGCACGGATTGAACACGTTCCATATCTCCGCTTTCCACGGCGGCGGCCCAATCCGCAGAAAAAGCGGCTCTGGCCCTCTTTGCGCTCACCCTCCGTTGTCTATCCTGCAATGCCTCCCCCCCGCGCTGAAACAAATCCTCAATGGCGGCGCGGTAATGTACAGCCGCATCCGGAGTCATAAACTCCGGTTCATCCACCAATTCCCGCTTCTTGGCAAGCGTTTCTTCCCAGTCCTCTCCATTCTCAACATCCTGTTCAGCGGCGGAAATCAATCTGCGGGCGTTGGTAAGTCCCATCCGGAAACTCTCATCATCCCGCAAAACATTCTCTTTGTGCATCAAATCCTGCCCCAAATCATCCACCGCCCGCCCGATTTTAGCCGCCTGTCCAAACACTTCGGCTGTAGCCAACGCCGGAGCCGCGGCCGCATTCCCATTCACATGCCCGGCCCGGAACCCGTTATCTCCCATCAGACCAACTTTCATAACCCTCTTAGCTATTCATCCATTACTTGTTCAACACCTGCCCGGCCTTCATGGCCGGAACTGCCGCCATGCCAAAACCGGTTAAAGAAAGAGCCGTTCCGGCTACTGCCCCTAAAATCGTCCCCAAAGCCCCGCGCTTGGAGGCCCGCGCGGCCTGCCTCGCCTGCCACTCTGCCAAATCAGCCTGATACAGCGCACTCCTGCGCTGGTTCTCCCTCTGAGTAGCCGCCTGAGCAATGCCATGCTCATACTGCTTCATCAGCGTTAATTCATTCATATTGCCGGTTCCGGTGGACATGAAACCGGATGCCGCCTGAGCTGCCCGCGCCGTACTCGCGTCAGCATTCTGATTCATCCTTTGCAGATATTCATCCGCCAGCGCGGAATCATATGCGCCCTGAGCCTCCCGCCGCATATTATCCGCCGTTGCCAGCCCTGCCGCTTTCTGCGCTTTCCCGGCCTGGTACTGGTTCAGGGCGGACAAGGCTCCGCCGGCCAAACTCACGCCATTGCCAAACAAGGAAAACTCTCTCGCATGGTCACGCATAAACCCTTGAAACCCTGTCGCACCCGTCGCCATATAAATAAAAACTATTAACTGTTAACAAAAATCACCCCTGCATCGTCATCCGGGTCAGCTCATTCACGCGCGTCTGCGCCCTCTTCCAGTCCGGATGAGAACTGTCCATATAAGCCTTGCTCAACTCATGCGTGCCATTGTAAATGGATTCAAGTTCCTGTTCTGCGGTAGCAATGGAAGCCATTTGATTCACATGGGCAAACCCGGCCTCTTTCATCCGTTGGGAAAGACCGTAAAAAAACTTCACTACCTCCGGATTATTCCGGATTTCCGGGAGGTCGAACACATGGGCATCTACCCCGAACTCTACGGCCAGATTGTTGAGCGTGTTATTGCATGCCTCCATCACAGCCTTAAACTTGCTTCCGTAAGTCTGTTGCAACTGCTTTAACTGCTCATCACAGGCATCTAACCGCGCCTGTGCAATCTGCGCTTCCGTTTCATTGATGAACGTACGCACATCCCCCATCACGGAAGACAAGGCATCCTGAGGAATCCCCGCCTTATGAGCCGCCACGCGGGCGCGTTCAAAAAGCTTGTAATCCAGACTCTCAGGCTCCACCCCCTCAAACAGCCCGGTAGCGTAATCCGCCAAATCCGGAAAAGCATCGCCACCGGCAGGAGGCGTTAAATCGCCGGTTCCCTGAACCGGAGGGGGAGCAATACCACCGGAGGGAGCCGAAGGCGCAGGCGTATCGGTTCCCTGTGTTGAAGGTGCATGAGAATGACCGTCATTCCCCAGAATCGGCTGTACAGGCACAGCCCCGTCATTATTGTTTTCTTGTGTTTCGCTCATAGAAAAAATTGATTATTAATCGTTAAAATATGATACTTCCTCTGTATTGCCCGGTTCGTGGACTTTCTTCCAGCTCACGGCCATGCTGTTCCAGACCAGCCGGAATGCGTCTTGTCTCATAGCATCCAGCGGATTCCATTCGCCGTTAAAAACGCGGAAAGCCGCCTGATGAATGCCGAATTCACCCCGGAACCACTCTTCCAAAGCCTTCATGGAAGCCTTGTCCAGCTTCCCAAAAGCATCACATAGCAACCTCTTCTGCTTTTCTAATTCCTTATCTTCGTCAAATTCAAAAGGATCATCCATTGTCATATACTGTTGCTTAGTTATTATCCCTCTCCGGCAGAAGATTGCTCCATCATCATCCTATCCTGCATTTCCCTCAAAGCCTCTTTCTTTTCTGTATCATTCCTGATGAAACCTTCCGGGACACCCATGCCGCGTGCAACCTCCTGAGCCGCAAAATCAAAATCAAAACGGGCAATCACGCCGGGGTCAAACTTGGCCATATTGGCGATAGTCTCCTGAGACCCGACCAGCCCGGAAAGCTGAACCTGCTTCATCAACTGGGCAAACTTGGAATTGTAAACGACATCCGGCAAAGCCTTGGGATTAAATTCCTTCCCTCCCAGTCCGTTAGGTATCATCAACTCCGAAGGTACATTCGGATCAAACAACCCTGCATCCAGCATCAGGCGGAAAATCCTCAGCATCATAGGCCGGAAATCATTCAGGTGTTGGCAGAACGTCGGGCTGAACGCCAACAGCCTTTCTTCCAGTCGGGCATTCACCTCCGTCGCAGTCATTTGCCCTGTCTGCGCGCCGAACAAATCCAGCATATCCAGATAAAAAGCAGACCGCACTTCTTGACGATCCATTTCCATTTCATTCATCACTTCCCGATAATCGCCCACTGTACCCCACTCAGACGGGAAACCAGCATCCGCAGCACTGACGACAGTCCAGCCGCCCGGCCTCAAACTCACGCGGCCCACAAGATCTTTCGTAATCTTAAGACGGGGAAAAGCCTTCAGTTCTCCCAGCGTCCGGGTAATCCTCCGGCTGTACTGCAAAGACAGGATATTAGACCAGCACAGCCGGGCCGGGGCCAATCCCCACGGACCAACCCATTTCAAAAAACGGGAAACCATATAAGGAAATTCGCCAAACTCGCCCTCTTCCAAAACATCCTTGCTCCCTTTCTCTATGTAAAAGGAAAAATATTCTTTCTCTGTTAATGGATCGTACTTTTCCTTTCTTCCTACGGCATGGAGAATAGTAAATTTCTTTTTGACGCGCTCTGTTTCATCCTCATAGGCATCCTTCATTGCTCTGTTCAGCTTCTTTGCCTCTCCAAGCCAGCGGGCCGCCTGGACGGCATTCCATTCAAACCTGCGTATCAATAAATTCGGCATGCCCTGTTCATCTTCCGAAAACACGAAAGAATCAAAAGGAACATAGGAAAACATCAGCCTGTTATCATTGCTGATGCCTCCGTAATAGCTACCTGTGCCAAACCCGCATCTGTCCAGCAACGCCTGATGATTGACCGTATAAAAATTGCTTTCGGCCAATGCCTGATACGTTCTTTCCGCGCAGTCTCTCAGCCACTTCTTCACCGGGCCGCTCTTCTGTATCGTTGACCCAAGAGCGGCGGAAGGTTCAAAACTGAACCAGAGCTTTCCGGGATCGCTTAAAAAACTCTGATGCGCCGCCGCCAGCCGCTGATTGGCCCGCACCGCCGTGGAATCATGCAGGTTTTTCAAACCAACGCCCAGAAAGGAAAAACTGCTGGGTAACCCGGTAGGGGAAAAAGGATAAACAAACTTCTTCAACTCTGAGGCCCAGCTTGCCGCATCCTGCTTTTCCTTCTCCAAACTGCTATACAAAGAAACGACTTCTTCTCCGTCCATAACTCAACCCCTGAACTGATTAACCCAGCGTCTTCCGGTAACTGGCCCCGGAAGACTGACCAAAAACAGAACTGCCAGTCCCTTTCGCCGTAAAAGTCTTATCAAATCCATAACGCTTCCGGGCACGGGCCTTGACGGTATTTTCTGCCGTCTCGCTCGTATCAATGATTTCCGGTTCCTTGACCACCTCTTTTTGCTGAGGGACCGGAGCCGCTTTTGGACTAAGAAACTTTCCCATACGCGGCATTATGCAAAAGAAATGCCGCAAAAAGCATCCTGATGATGATACACCCACCGCAAAATGTCCCACCCTTATCAGGGCATATCCGCAACGCCGGTATCGTAACAGGACGCTGTTCCCAGGCATTCCATGCCAACGACGGAACTTTCAAACCCCTCAATCAATCCGTGACAGGCCGCCTCAATAAACATCCGGAAAGCGTCCGCAAAATGGGAACAATCATCATGGTCAATCTTCCCGTTCTGATCCACATGGTAGTTCTCCATACAATCCAGCAATCCCGGAAGCCCTTCCTCACTGCCGTCTTCAATCCTTTCGCCGCATCGTTCATGCCAGACCGTGGAAGGAAGAAAAGAACGCACTTCGCCAATGGACAACCAGACGCTTCCCGTCTTCGGCACCAGCCTGACATCCCGGCATCCGTTCTCTTCCAAAGTCTGTTGATTCGTCTTCCGGTCATTAGTGGAATGATGCCCGCCGTCATGGGGAAGCAAATGGCGAAACACCTTAAACCCATGAGCCTGCTCAAACTCCCTGACCCTTGCCAGCATATCCAGCACGCATGACTTCTTGGCCTGAATCCCTCCAATAATGCGGGTTTCCCCTCCCACCTTCTGGAAAAACACTGTTGCCATATGGTCGGCAACGCCAATATCCCAGGAACAATAAACCGGAGCATAGGAATGCACCACAAACCGGCACCCAATACGGTTATCACGGCGCAACTTCCGGAATTGAGCGCAATAAATAGCATCGTCCCCAATAGCGTCAAAAGCCTCATCCGGCACAGTAGGATACTCTTCCCCCATATTGAAATCAGATTGCCCGTTCTTCCATTCCCACCACAACCGCGCGGATTCCGGCACATCCACGCCATAAACCTCTTTCATCCGGTTGAAATATTCAATGGTCTCATCCCGGAATACATACCCTTCCGGCACGTCCAGTTGATAACGGCTTTCCTCGTACCACGGAAAAAAGAAAAACCGCCAGTCCACCGGGAGAAGAGGCTTCCCCGATTTTGACATGGCATTCTTCATCAAATTATAATTCACGCCGCTCCTGCCTCCTTCATGCGTGCTTTCCACGATAATTGTTCCGTTGGTCGGTACGGATTCAAACCCGCCGTTTACCACTTCCCTTGCCCTGTCCGGGAACCGCTTGGCCATTTTAGCCAGTTCGGAAACGTGCATGAACTGCGTTGTGCCTCCGCGAAATGTATTATCCGTGTAAATCACAGACCCGTTCCGGAACGCCAGCTTATTAGCCGTAGCTGTCACAGGAACAATAGTCCCATCCTTCTTGACCGTTCCCAAACGCCTCTTCTTCTCGCGCATCAGCCACGCAATAATGCGCCGTTCACGCTCAGCCCCTTCCGGCACATAATCCAGATGTTCCCATTGAAAACGCACTCCAAGAAGTTTTTTCTGACCCTCCGGCAACCTCCAATCAATAATTGCCGCAGTCTTATTCCCATTCCAGAATACAAAATCCGCCATCAACACGCCTACCAGCGTAGAAAGGCCCAACTGGCGGGCCTTCAAAATAGCATTGCGTCCATGTTGCCTTTCCAGAAACTTCCGCTGTACTTCATTTGGTCGGAAAGGAATAACAATGCCGTCAACATTCTTGATCCAATACAGATGTTCCAGCCGCCAAAGCCGGTTATTCAGCCTTTCCTTCCAATAATTCAGAACCTCCTGATACTGTTTCTCTTCCCTCTCCATAATCAAACAAATCTTCAAAGAACAGCCCTTGAATGCTCACATCCTGCTTTTCCGGAGCATAATCACCCGTCATCTTGTTATCCAAATCAATCGCCTTCATCCGCTCGGCATGGGAAGGCGGAACCTCAAACAAAAATTCATCACCGGAAAACAACGCTTTTCCGCGTGCAATTTCCGCGAGCTTGAGCCTCTTTTCTTTCAACGTCAGGCAATTTTCATCACAAAGACGCTCACGGATTTTCCTGATTTCTTCCTTGATTCCCGGCTCTTTCATTTTCCGGGAAGCCGCCGCCTGCGCGGATTCGTTGCTGGTGCAACAAAAACCGGCCTCAATATAAGCCTGATACGCCATCAATCCGGAGGCCACTTTCTCGCAAAAAATATGATCACGCTCACTTAACATTTCCTAACAACAAATTACATTCCAATAACTTACATCAAATCTTGCAAAGCCTCATTCTTCCCGGACTTGGTATTCTCTTCTTCTCGTATCCCCCCGTCATCCCTCAAGGCAAGGCAAGCCATCAATCCCTCAAACTCTCCAAGACATTGTTTCAGGGCATCAGAACCTTTCTCTGTCAAAGTATAAATATATTCCACCTGACCATGACCGGATGACCGGTAAGGCCGCAAAATTACATCATCCTGTTGTCTCAGGCGTTGAAGAACCTGCCTCGTATATTCCCGGTCAAAACCTGTTTCTAACGCAACTTCCATGCATGTCTGTTCCCGGTCTGCCAAAGCAACCATGACCGTTAATTGCCCCTGAGTCAGCGCGGATAAATGAACACGCCTGAAAAAACCGCGTAATGCTCGCAACAACATTTCCATGCGGGAACCTTTAGCACAGGGCGGCAAGAAAAAAATAGTCCCCAAATGATGGTTCCGGCTCCGGAATCATTCAAAAAAACAGAAGAGAGAGCATCAAATCCAGTTGGCTCATACTTACGCCAACCACGTTACAAACGTCTAAAAACTCTCCTATTGGAAAATATAAATGGATAAATCCTGATATCGGAGCATTCCGGAAATGATAACAAACTCAAAAACAACAAACAGGAAAAACACAGCATAAAGAAATCCGTCAGAAACCCGGCGAAAATCCATTGAAAAAACGCTCAAAAAACTATTGCCGCGCCTTGCCCGTTTCCGTGCCTGCTTGGCACTCGCAAAGCCCCCTCAGGGCCTTCACTCCCGCCAACCTGAAAAGATAAAATATTTTGTCATACCATTTGAAAACGAAAAAAGGACGGCCGCCGAAGCAACCGCCCTTTCGCAATGAATGTCCTGAAAGAACTAATCACAAATGAGATCTTCTGAATGCAGATTTTCTTTTTGTTCTTCTCTCAAGACTTTTAAAAACTTACCATAGAGGTCAGGTCTGTTAAGTTCTATTCCTAAACGACGAATCGCCTGCCCTAATGATTCAAAATCCAAACATTCTGAACCATACTTATAAGAATAATACAGACTGATGATACGATCCACGATCTCTTGAAAAGCCATTCTACTCGTTCCGGAACTCTCATTACTGCTTATCAATGGATTAATGGAAATATTTTCCTCAGCAGGTTTTACTATTCTAGACAAATTTCGAATATTTTCTAAAACTTCTTCTAAAATATCTGACTGAGAACGTTTTTTAGCTTTCTTATCCTTATCATCAGACGAAGAAAGAATACCTTCAATCATTTTTTGAACTTTAGGCCATTGATTTTCAAATATTTCATTCAATGTTTCTGTATCTCTTCCATTTTCTCCCTGCTTTTCATTAATATCTAACAGAAGTTTTCTAAAATCTTCCTTTTCAAATTTAGTCGCCTGAAAATTTGATAAAGGCCCTTGTACATCGCTCGGAGCTATATTAAAAAGAAGCACGCAAACTCTTGCATTATTTTTAGATTTTGATAAGGCTCCCGCTTCAAATAAAATCCATTCATTACTCAAATTATAAGGGGTCAAACAAATTAATCCTATTTCTGCATTTTCAAGATGAGTGGAAATAGCAGATTCCCAACGATCCCCTTTATCAATGTCTCTTGGAGTAAAATAAGGAGAAATATTTTGTAAAAACCAAGGAAGAACCTTTCTCATTATTTCTGCTAACTGGTAGCTTAACTCTCCGCTCCAACTAATAAAAATATTATCTTTCATATATTTATATCCATATACCAGCTTTAGGCAAATTCAAGTACAAATTTATTGATGAAAAAATCATCAAAAACATAAAATATTAAGATAAAATGATTAAAACAATATAATATTTGTTAGAACAAAATCTACATAGAAAAAGTCACAACATTTGACATTGTTACCCTCACCACTATTATAAACCTGTTCATGTTATTCCGCTCCATTATTCTCACGCTACTCATCTCTTGTCTCTCATCATTTGCTGAAAAAACTTTCTCTAACAACACCTCTGATATCGGCCCGAACGACGTTGACTGGAACGGTTTCTACACTACCGCGGAGGGGGAAAAAATCTACTGCCCGGAAGTTTTCCGGGAAAAACGCAGACAATACGCCATCAAAAAACAAAAGGAAAGGGATGAGCTTCGTGTCTCCAATGAAACCATTGCCATAAAAACCGCCTGTATCGTCATTGGCTCCCTCGCCTTGATTTACCTCATCCGCAACTGGTTCAAACCAAAGCCAGAAACGTCATCTATTACCAATATGAAAAAAAAGCTGCAGGAAGATTTAGAAAGGAAAAAAGACACCTCACCCCCGCTTACCCCAACAGGAATCCTCTTACGCACCCCGGAAAATGATCTCATCAGTCAATTAAAGCAGGACTGCCAAAACTCTTTAGCCCATTTCAATCAATATCTAGAAGAAAAACAAACACAACAAGGTCTAGCCTATGAACAATACATCGGCTACCAGTTAGAGACAAAAGGATATATCGTTTTCTACCGAGGAGCAACTTCCAGTCTACAGGATAAAGGAATAGACCTCATCGCCATAAAAAATGGACACATCCGACTCATCCAATGTAAATGCTTCAACGAAAATATTCAAAACCATCAAATCCAAAAATACCTTGGACATATAGCATTCGACTGGAAATTTGCACCAAACGCCCCCATTCATGGCCTCTCCCACACATGGGAACTCTATTACACTCCTTGGCTTAGCAAAGCTGCATACCAAGCCTGTAGAGATAACCACATCCAACTCACTAAGCAGAGTGCCGGTATTGCCCCTCCGGTCAAAGCTTTCCATTTTGAAGGGAAAAAACGCTACATGCTACCCGGCCAGCAATTTTATGATCACATCATCAGCTATATAGACGGTCAGGATCACAGACGCTTTTACAAACCGGAAGACGCGGAAAAAGAAGGATTTTCCCGTCTGCAACTCATTGACAACAATACCGTCAGACTCATCAATGAGGAAACTGTCACAGCATACGTTCAAGCACACCCGCAAACACCCTTGGAAACCCTCACCCGTCCGTGGTTGGACTTTTAAAATAAGAAAAAATATTCTAAAATCATCTTTTTACAAAAATCGAATTGACGACAAATGATTACAGGTTATAGTAACCAGCAGATGCCAAACCAACACGATCCAAGAAAGCGAAGTCTTGCTGTATATATCTCACGTGAACGCTACTACCAAGTTAAACGTTTGGCGGCGCGTGAAGGTATCAGCATGTCTCGCCTGCTTGAAATCCTTGTTGAACAAGCCGTCCGTGATATTGAATTAACACCAGAAGACTATGAACAAATCGCCTCAGAAATTAGAAACGCTCGATCAGGAAAAAAAGTCGATTACCGTAAAACTAAACAATGATATTTTTTTCAAACTGAAAGCATTAGCTGAAAAAGAACATCGCTCGAAAAGCGCACAAATTTGTTTTTTTATCGAACAAGGTTTTAGTAACCTAGAATATCGGCTAAATCTGGAACAGGCGATAAAAAATAATCGCAGGTTTTAGTAACCTTATTTTTTAACTGCCCTGCCATTTATGACGCCGGAAGAACTCAACACCCTAGCAGAACTCGTCACAGAAAAACTCTGGGACAAGTTCGCCGTCATGGGCGCAACCGGCATCTTCCGAGCCAATCCTTCCCCTGCCCCGGTGACAACGCCGGATGACTACATTTCTACGGATCAAATCACCCATGAATTCGGGTGTTCCAAGCAATGGCTTTACAACCAGCGCAAACGCCATCCCCAATGTTCCCGCCTTGTTAAAAACAACTCTTACGACCAGCGCGGAAAACGCTTCTGGAGCCGTTCTTACATCAAAAAAATAATCCATGAATCAGAGGAATTATGAATGCAAACCAACGCCTTATCCTCAATCTGGACACCAAATACAGCCGGCACCTGCTTTCTTTGCCGGAAACGGAACTCCGGAAACGTCTTGTTCATACATTGGAGCAACTGACGCACTACGCTTCCCTTGCTGATTCCGAAGTGCATCAGGAAGACCCCGTATTTGGAAGTATGCTTTACGCCCACCTGATCAATGTAGGAATTGCACAGCAAACAGACGGTAGTGTTCACCTTACCCAGCGCGGTAAAGACTTGCTGTTTATTCTGGCGTGCTATCTGGACGCAACCATCACGGAATCAGCTAATAACGAATTTTCCCTGTGAACTACTCGCCCGTCCAGCACCATCACACCCAGAGCCGGGAATTTAAGTCTGCACGGCTCTCCCAGCGCGGAATCTGGATAACCCTTTTGCAATATTGCACCAGTCAGGAAAACAACGGAATCATTAAAAATTTCGCATCTTGGAAACCTGCTGAAATCCGGAAAACGCTGAACGTAGATCCTGCCACTCTCCGAAAAAAATCCACCCTTTGGAATATGGTCGGGGAAGACCTGCATATTTACGGCTATCCCCACGACAAACAAGCCATACTCAACAAAAAGCGTCAAACTCTGGCCAACAATACCGGCGTGCAACCTTCCCCCCGTCCGGAAAACAATCATCCCCCGTCCCCGTCCGGAAAATCGGAAAACAAAACGCCGCCGCTCGCATTCTGGGCCTTTCTGCGGAACACCTGCGTTATGGATGCTTGGCAAAACAAAGACCTCAACCAAAAAGAATACGCCGCCGCCATACAGGCTTACCAGCAAACGATCACATGCGGAGACCGGGACTGGCAACTACTGAAAGCTTACTATAACGGATATTACAAACGCGGCCAGACCAGAGACAGCCACAACAATAAATACTACTGTCCGGCATCCCGGCTTAAATTCTATGAAGACATCATTGACGTGCTGACCAAGGCGGAATTATGGGCGAAAGACACGCGCTGGAAACCAAAAATTTCCCCGGCCAACGCGCCGCCGCCACAACGCAACCTTGCCATCCCTCCTCCACAGGAAACGGACGTTCCCGTTACCCCCGAAGAACTTAAACAATTTTTTGACGAAATAAACCCGCACTAAACAACTGGAAAAATGAGATACTACATACACCCCTGCAAACTCCGCTTGAGCCGCCTATGGATTTTTGACGACGGTATTAGAAGCTGTTGCCGCGTCGCTGTCAAATTCGGCATCCGAAAACGGCATGCTATCAAAGGAACCTCCGTCACCATGTCCCCCGGAGAAGCCAGACAGGAATTAAATTCTATGGAAAAAGTCCTGTTTCAGGAAGGTTTCTGGCCGCTCTGGCTCTGGATATTATGCTGTAGTGCTTATGTCATCACGGCGATACAACTTTTATCATTTATTTTCAACCTTTAATGCCGTGTACAATGAACATTTTTCAAGCCTATTTAACCATCACAAAAAATATCAATACCAACCCTATCCTTACTCACGGAGAAACTATTACGTTGGCCGCTATAGCCATTGGAATAAACACCACTCAGCAAATATCGGATTCCCTGCACCTGAATCTTAAAAGCATTCAAAGGAACATTTTCAATCTCCTTAAAAAAAATCTCATCATCCGTCATAGAAAAACTATCTGGCCATACAACGCCCACTACACTCTCACGCCCTCCGGAGAAACCACTATTACAGCCATTATGAATTATAAAAACCAGACCACACCTTTCTAAACCATGAATAACAATGTGAAAGAACGGCCCATCCTGTTCAGCGGGGACATGATCCGCGCGCTATTGCAGGAATACAGCATGCCCGGCCAGTACAAGAACCAGACGCGCCGCACGCACGGCCTGAACCGGTTTAATGATTTCCCGAAATTTCTGGAAGAAAAAGGCTGGGAGATTCAGGAATTCATAGAAGAAAGTCCCGGCTGGTGGCTAGCTATCTCCAACGACGAAGACGGGGAATTCCCGGATGATGATTTTAATACATGGGTAAGATGCCCCTATGGGAAAGCGGGTGATCGACTGTGGGTGAAAGAAACTTTTTTCGAGGTGTACAATGATCAATTCCAGCCCACCGGAAAATATTGCTACGCCGCCACTCACCAAGGTTATGTAAATGTCTTGGACGACGACGGAGGCATCAAAATTAACAAAGATGGCTCGAATGCGTCACCATGGAAACCCAGTATTCACATGCCGCGTCGGGCCGCCCGGATTTTACTGGAAGTGACGGAAGTAAGAATTGAGCGGCTGTTAGACATTACACCGCAGGATGCCCAAATGGAGGGCATTGAAAGCGTCTGGCACGACGAAATGACTGATGCCCACTTATGGAAGGATTATTCAGGGAAATCCAATGGATTGGCTTTTGCCCGGATGTCTTTCTTTTCCCTGTGGGATAAAATTAAAGGAACCGGATCAGCTAAAATGAATCCGTGGGTATGGGTGATTAAGTTCAAGGTTTTAACAATTAACGGAGATATTAAATGAAAACGCTTAAATGCCCACTGTGCGGAACGCCTCTAAAACAATTCGAAGACCTTTCATACGAAATGGCAGGAACCGTAGGCTGTCCCGAATGTGAATGGACTACGTTCAAAGCGTATCCGGAAGAAGCATGGGAGGCCGCCGAAGAATTTATATCCCTGTTCCCACTATTTATGCGAGTAAATCAGGGAGACAATATCAAGTTGGATTTTGAGGACGATATTTTAACCGTCATTGGCAAAGATACCACCCGCTGTAAAATCTATCTTGAGAATTGCTATGGGAATATAGAAACAGCCACGCCGGATGACGTGGATCAATGGCCGTGGGAACTTAAAACGGAAGGAGGGGACGAATAATGAAACGGAACCCTCACATCATCGTCCAGCAGGTTTGCCCCATGAAGAAAACCGACGATGGGAAATACGAAGTGCAGGCCGCGATTGTCCACCACAAAGGGCTTATCGCCCGCTATCGCATGGAGTACCCCACGAAACGGCATGCCCGGTGGGCGCAGCACCTTATTCGCACGGTGAACAATATTTCACGCCTCCGTTGTTCTGATGAACTTAAAGCCTTGATTGAGAAAGGAGGGAGCAATGATTAACATCCTCTTATCCGTCAGTCGGCCTTTCTCCGGTTTTATCATGGACGGGCAAAAGACATGGGAGCTGCGTAAAAATAAGCCACGCATCCCCCACGGAGAACACGTCACGCTGTGGCTTTATGAATCCGGCAAGGACGGGGAGTGGGCAATTATCGGCAAGTGTAGGATAGTCTCTTATGTGGCTTTGCGCCATATGCCATTCGGGGATGCCTTGGATTTACTGATCAGAGAAGCCTGCGTGACGGAAGAGCATATCCGCGAACAAATAAAAGCACTCGAAAAGGAAGCTAAGTCCCTTGGTGAAAAACTGAGAGAAGGGGAAATAATCATGTTTCCGGAATATCCGTTGCCTGAGGATTAAACGTCTGATCAATCATGAAGTCTGGAACGATAAAGAAGAAAAAGTCCGTAAGAAGGAAAACGGCGGCACCGAAGACGGTTGTCCGGAAGAGTTACATCTTACGCAAGCGGCGCCTGCTGAGCATGCTTTGGAGTCGCGTGAATGAGATTGAAAAGCACGTGCCTAAGTCTCTGGATGAAGCCGTGGAGTTATCCCGGCAGTCCCGAAGATGGAGGAAGAGGCTGGCAAGGTTTACCAAATTGAAAACAACGGCAGTTCCGGTTTATGCGCTGATTGTGGATTGCTGGGGAAAGTCACTTCTGCTTGGGGCCAGCACCCGGAAGAAGATGGAGGATCTGATCAACGGCTCCGAATCGGTCAGGAATGCCGGGTATAAACTGGTTTGCCTGAGCGAGCTGATGACAGGTTCCACACAGATTGATGAAATGGCATTTGCACAAGGGAAGGAGGGTATATGAAGCTGACGCCTGAACAGAAAGCTTTTTGATTATAGAAAAACAGAGCGGCACCACCAGAATGCAAAGCCTTTCGCTCTAATGAAATAGAACAGGAACAGATTGACGATTGATTATGCTGCGAAGAAATCTACCTTTTAACAAGGCTCAAATTCATAATAAAATCTATAAACTTCATACGTACTTTATTAAAACTATTATCAATACGTGGATTAACTATAAGACTTTTATCAATCGGAAAATTTCTACTACCAATACCAGTTTCCGGATCAATAGTAGGATCCAAGCATTCTATTATATTTCTAATATCATACAAATGAGAATTTTTCTCAACATTTTCCAATTTAAATAAATTAACTAAAAATTCAACATCGATATTAGAAACACTACATGTTTTAATAAAATCTCTATTAAAACAGTAACAGTAAACAGCTACAACTGATAAAGTCTGCATATATAAATAATCACGAGACATTCGATCACTTATATTAAACATTTTTAATACATCACAATAGCGAACAAAATGCTCAACATCTCTTAAAGAATGTGAATTATTTTCTAAAATATGTTCAATAAAAACAAGAGCAGAGGAATTAAATATATTTGGAATTTTTTGCTTAGCTAACAATTCACTAAAATATTGATTCGCTAGAGTTAACTCCCCGTCATATACAGGCAAAGACACAACTATCTTTATAAATTTATCTACATATCTCGATATATCTGATCCATTTCCATAAACATGAGAAATAGCTGCACTTAATTGGTTCATATTTGCAACCAATAAGAAACTTACGTTAGGAACCTCAAACACATGTTTAATCTTCTCTAATAGGGTAATGGAAAAATCCGGACGGCAACGATCCAACTCGTCAACAACAATAATCATCCTCTCATCCCTAGCAAGTTCAGCAAGAATACTCTTCAACGTTTCAATATTGCTATTAGATTCTTCATACTGCTGTAAAAAAGCATTCACTATAGCATCTACCCCCTCTTCCGCAGACTTCTTAATAGCATCCGATAACTCGTCTCCAATGCTATCTGCGTTCTGCCTCAAAAGCACACCAATAGCAGCTTTTGCTCCTATCTTAAAGCAACTCTTTGCTAAAGCTATACTGGCATTTTTCCACTTTTGATAACGCTCAGATGTATCCCCGTTTCCCTCTTTATCCTTTATAAAACGTGCAATATTGCCAAGCAACATCAATAACGGATCATCCCCATGATCTTCCGCAAACGCATCAATGTACAGACATTGACACCTTGGAATATTCTTATTCGCCTCATCTTCTTTATTCTGATCAGCCCTGATCAAATTAATCAGTTTATGACAAAACTCCGTTTTCCCGACTCCCCAATCACCATCAAGCACCATTGGAGAAAACTGATCATCCATCAGTAAATTAATTATTTTTTCAGCAACTGCTCGCCTCTTAAACTCATCCCTATACTCAAACGTCAACTCATCATTGCTCATGTCTTCAAAAGACTAAAAATTCTTTCTAAAGTCAATAAAAACAAATAAAATGAATGACTACGACGCCAGAACAGAAACCCTCCTTTATTACACTGAATACTGCCAAATAGCAGGTCTTTCCATTACTCCAGAAAAACTGCTCCACGACGATATACAAAAAGCCATGACTCCTAATGGCGTCTGCCTCTGGACATCAAACCTAGTTTTCTTTGCATGGGAAATAGGCAATCAAACACTCTGGATAGAACATGCCATAGGATACCTTTCTGACCTGATTCCGTTGGCATCAGCCTACGGCTCGGAATGGATAGTCCGCTACCAACACCGCAACAAAATACGCCATCAAAATATGCACCGTTTACTGGGCAGACTATAATGCTATTTGTGTAAAAAATTATGTAAATAAACCATAAATAACTTACTATAAACAATAATACAATTCTACCGCGTACCATTTTTCTTAAAACCCCGTTCCTTTCCGGACGGGGTTTTTCATTGCCTCCCTCCAGTCAATAGACATAGCATCAGCCTTCCCCCGTAACAGGCTCAATTGAAAAATGCCGGCATAAAGAGACGGTTAATGCAGAAGTTTGCGCTGATAAGAAAAAATACCGGATATCTCCCTCTTTACTCACTTACAGTGAAAGACATGATGAGCATTTAACCTCATTAGTCTCCCATACAGGGAAAAATGTTTTTCCAACTTTTTTTGAACACAAGCCCCTTCCCGGGACGCTAATGGTAGGAGGGCAGCTTAAGGCCCCAGCCCTTACCCCCTCCTTCCCTGATGAAACAATGACTATTAAAAGCCCGGCGGAAAGCATTCCGCCGGGCTTGCTTTTTATAAGACTCCGCCGGTTAAAACGTCCGGGAAATTAACGGGTAGTCAAACGATCATATAACTCATTGGCATATTTATGATTGGGATGGTTCACATTCATATACGCCTCATAAAGAGGATGGGATGGATCCGATTCCATCCGCATGGCTTCCTCCGCAGGGGAAGGCGCCGCATTTCCTGTATGATGGAGAGGAGCTTCATCAAGCAGGCGTGATGCCTGGTACAACAGGCGGATTGCATCCGGATTGGAACCGAGTCCCGGATTATCCAGTAAAGCGTCCGCATCCACCCCTGTTTCAGAGGCAAGCCGCCGAAGAACGGCGGCAGCCCTGCCCATGTTGCGTTCATAATTGGCGCCCCATTCCTGCTGAAGGAATTGTTCCGCCTGCATTTCCATCTCCATCCGGGCATCTTCCATGTGTTCACGGGCCTCGTCATATGCCTGGGCCATTGTCTCCTGAAGAGCATTCATTGCCTCCGGCGGTACTCCGTAACGATAGGCCGTGCGGGCCATACGCTCTGCCAGCCCGGTATTCCATTCGCTTTCCGGCGTGGATTCAGGACGTTCCAGTCGGTATTCTTCCTCCGACTCCGGCAATCCGGCCAGCCGGCGGAACCGCGCCATCTGTTCTTCATTCTCCACACCGGGATAACGTCGCAGGCGTTCCAGCTCCGCGTAACTCTTCGCCAGAGCCTCCGGCGTCTTAAACTTGGAAAGAGATTTCTCCATCCCTTTCAACTCATCAAACCGGGCGTACCAATCCGGAGCAAAACCTCCGTCCTCACCCAGAAGGGGAGGAAAAGGTTCAGTTTGAACTGCGGTTTCGGACAGCGCGTCCGTCTCCGGGGAAACAGCCCCGGAACCCTCCGCATCCCTGAAAGGAGCGGCCATGCTGTTATCAATGGAATCAATCATTTTTCTCTTCTTCTGTGGTTTCTTTAATGGCTAATTGAAGCTGGCGGCGGATGTACAGAAAGATCTCCCTGTAGGCATCCCTCCTCATGGCGTCCAGAGGGTCGTAATTCCCCGGACTTCCTTGAAAAACGGGCAAATCAGTCTGGAAACGGGCTTCCAGAAAGGAAAGAGTCTCACGCCCGTCCGGGGTGTCAAACACCCGGAGAAGCTGGCGCCTTTTGAAACGGGCCTCCCGGACGGAGGCCTCCTGCTGCAATGTCGTATCCTGGTTCATTTCTGAATCTCGGTTAACTGGTCAAGCAAGGGATTGAGGGAAGCATAAGGATCCTCTTCCGCCGGAGCCAGGGAGGCTCCCTGCTGGAGGTCCGCCCGTTCCTTCCGCATGGCACGGACATCGGCCCAGGGCCTCAGCATGCTCTCCGGGGCGCCGTCCACACGGGCGGACAGGCGGAAACAGTGGTCCCAGTCCACATGATCCGCCAAATCCGGGGCAGCCTGCATCATCATATTCAGCCGCTGAAGGCTGCGGTCCATCCCTTCACTCTGCAAGCGCCTGAGCACCAGGGCAATCTTTGACTGATAGACAACCCTGGGTTCTCCGACGGCAACGGAGCCGTCCCTCCCTACCCTCAATACCGCACGGGGTGGCCTGGGAAACTTGCCCATCCGGAACAGCAGGGAAAAAATGCGTGTCATTGTGGAATACAGATCACTCACAAACAGCGTGAAGGAAGGAGAAAACATCAAGACGCGCTCATTCTCCCGCGCCATGACCTCCGTGGCAGTCATATTGCCGCGGTGCCCGCTCCAAAGCTCCAGCATGGGCAGATAATAGGCACGGCGTATCGCATCCTGCTTTTGTACCAGACGGTCCATCCCAACATCATACCTGCCCTGCGTAGCCCATTCCCGGGGCAGGTGAAGGGAAGCGGCCTCCGGGGTAATGACGGTCCTGCCGCCGGCCCGCAAATCCACCTCCCCAATCTGGTTGGCGAGCTCTAGAATACGGGGAAAGGCGGCCACCTCGCCAAGAGTGTCCAGAATACGGTTCAGGAACTGCACCTGCTGGATGGCGGGAAACACCAGCCTGCCGGGAGCCAGACCGTACGGGCCGCTGCCCCACTTCAAAAAGCGGGTTACCAGATAAGGGAACTCCATGTATCCCCCTTCCTCCACAATCACCTGGTCGTCCAGAGACAGGTAAACGCTTTCAAACGGCATGTGGGAGGCCTGCTCCCTGCGGCGGCTGCGCCGGGTGCGCGGGCGCACCACATGCAGAAACCTCAGAGTTGTGGCATACGGATTGCCTCCGCGCTCCAGAACTTCCCGAGCCTTGGGCCCCAGAGCTTTCACCCCGAACATGGAGCGTGCCTGATGAGCCGTGTAGGTAAACTCCCTGACGTAGGTATCCACCCGGCCTTCCGCATTCTCCGCACAGGCGAACTGTCCGCACGGAATATTGGTAAACAACAGCCTTCCGTCCGAGGATGTGCCCGTAAACAGACTTCCGGTCCCCAAAGCCACCCGGTCCAGAAAACACTCATGAATCTCTGTATAAAAATTGGAAACGGACAATTCTTTCAGGGCAATTTCCGAACACTGGTTATACCAGGCCTCCGCCTCGTCGCCTCCCCGGTCATCCGGAGCCGACCACTTGAACCATACGTCATGGCTGGGCGTAATATAGGACATATGGCCGCTGGCCAGCTTCTGGCATGCCTCCACAGCTGTAGTATCCGTCATGCGGTCCATGGCGTCCCTGTTGGGTAGGGAAACCTCCCCTTCCCGATTCAGGCGGCGAGGCAGCACGTAATCCCTCAGACGGTCCCACCACGTTTCCCATGGCGCGCGCTGGGCGGCCAAGGACTTGTACACGGAATTCAATTCCGCAACTCTTTCTTCCATGGCAACGCCTATCCCAGAGTTTTCCTAAGCAGAGTCCGCGGATTAACCTCCCCCTGCCCGGCGGAAGAATGACGGCGCGCCAGAATGGTGGAAATCATTCCCTGCCTCTGCCGTTCCCGGGCCTGATAATCTTCCCCTACTTCTTGTTCCACGCTCTCCGCCTTGACCGGGATGGTCTGCTCTGGAGCAGAAGCGGAAGGTGTGGACGGTTTCATAAATCCCATAATTTCTTTTGCTTTCTATTCATGGTTGATACTGATTCCCCTTCCCTTCTGCCGGATATAAGGCTCCAGAGGATGCCGGACGCCCGCCTCACAGACAATCCATGCGGCGGGGGCGTTCTTTTCCCATGGAAGGAAAGGGAACTCTCCCCACCTGCCCGGGCAATCCGGGCAAGTGCTTGCATTTATCAAATAAACAAATCGGCAAAAAATGCACCTGAGGAAAAACCGGACGCATACATGCCATTGGTGGCATCAAAGAGGTCGCCTCCAAACGTGATGCATTCCGCATCCGTTTCCTCCAAAACATAGGGCGCTATGATCAATGAATCCTTACTTCAGCCGGATACGCCATCCGCGCTGGACATCTGCAACGCGGCCCTCTCCAAAATAGGGGAGGCACCTCTGGACGCGCTGATTGCCAATGAATCCACGGCATCCCGCCTTTGCGTTCTTCATTACCATCCGGCCCGCAGGGAAACCCTTTGCATGGCGCGCTGGACCTTCGCCGCCACGCAAACCACTCTGGACTCCGTTTCCGCACAGGCGCCCAATTCCCTGACCCCCTATCAATTCACGCTGCCCACAGACTGCCTGCGCGTGCTGGATGTGGAATGCTCGGAATGGAAAATGCAGGGACGCCGCATTCATGCTTCCTGCGCCCCGCTGCCCCTAAGCTACATTGCCGATATTGAAAACGCCGACCTATTCGATCCCCTCTTCATGGACGCACTGGCCACCCGGCTGGCAGAAAAACTGGCCATGCCCCTGACGGGCAACCAAAGCCTGCGCCAGAATCTTAACCAGGAATTCCATAAAATCATTCTTCCGCAGGCGGCTACCGTCAATGCGGTGCAGTGCTTTTCCAATGATTCCCACCCGCTGCTGGATTTGCTGAGAAAAATCAAATCGCCCTCTTGCCCGGAAGAATGTGAATAACATGAGAATAATAAGCAAATAACATAATAATAAGTTGTGAATACATACTCATGAAAGCACTGGATTTCATACAGATATTTGCCTCCAACGTCCGCAGGCTGGACTTCCGCCTCAGCAGTGCCCAGGTCATCCTGGCCGTCATTGCCGGGTACAGGCGCCACAGCACCATTACGGAAGCCACACGGCTGCACCCTAATACCGTCACCAATATCCTGCAGGATCTCATTGCACAGGGATATGTCAACCGTATTGGAGACGGTCGCCCTTATGTTTACCGGCCCACTGCGGATGGAGAACAGCTTGCCGGAAACCTGCTGGACAAAAATACATTCCCCGGCACATGAAAAATCCCCTGCTCAGTACAGAAGAAAAACGCCGCTGGTTGGCCCGCGTTTTCCGGGACGAGGACGGGGAATACTCTCAGGCGGACAAATTCAAGGCGCTGGTGGAAGACACCAAACTGGCAGCCCTTCAGCAGGAAGAGGAGGAATTCAAACGCCAGCGGGAAATGGGCGCCGAACCGCAGGACCCCATCCTGGCTCTGCTCCAGTCCCTCCCCCCGGCAGAACTCAATCTCAATAATCACCCCTCTTCCTGACAACTTAACAAGATAATGGAACAAAAAAAGCTCTCTAGACCAAACAAGTTCGGAGAGCTTTTTCTTTTCCAGATAAGTTACGTACTCCCTGGAGAGTACGGCGGGTGGCATCTTCTCGAAGCTTACCCTCGTCATGTTTCAGTCCACGCCTCCGATTCTGGGTGGGGCCTGGTTTCAATCCACGCACTCATGAGAGTGCGACTCCTGGGCGTCTATGGCACTGATTACCAACAGTGCAACGGGCGTTTTGCGCCAACCTCCCATGGGAGGTACAAAGATTCCAAGTCGTAAAAAGAGATGATAGTTGTCAAGATCGGAACCCCAACGGATTACGAAAATCGCCGGTATTCCGGAAATTTCCTGTGAGCTTGGGGTCGGCGGAAGGAAGACCGGGAGAGGAGCTTTTCATACGTTAAAAAGCCCGCATCTCCGGCAACCAGGGCCTGTGCACGAAGCGGAAACATCCTAACCTGTTCCCTCTTTCCCGTCCAGAATTTTGTAGGCCTCTCCCCGGAAACCGTTTTATTCTGTTTTCTACAAAAGAAGAGGCGCCCCGGGATAGCCGTGGTCCCGAAGCGCCCTGCGGAAAATATCCGCGGTTTACATGATGCTTTTGCGCGTCCACCTGTTCAGGCTCAACAGCCATACCAACGCCGCGGAGACAGCGGAGGCCAGACAGGCCATCAACGGAATTTTCACGGCGGAGGACAGCCCTCCCAGCCCGATGAAGTTCACGAAGTCATAGGAGCACTGGACAAAGAAGAAGTGGCACAGATACACGCCGAAAGTAAGCGCCGCCACCTTGCTCAGCACTGGACCAGCCTTGATTCTGAGCCGGCTGACGACGGCAAAGATGGCAAAGGTCATCAGGAATACATTGATTCCGGAGAAATACCAGAGCACTTCCAGCTTGGAATACTGGCCGGGGAAGTGCTTCTGCGTTTCCAGAAAGCCGAAGAACGTAACGGCAAAACCAATCAAAAAGAGGGGAATAGTAATGGACAGCGTTTTTTTCCAGCTCCAGGCCAGCGGGTATTTGGTCAGGTAATGCGCCAGCACCATGTATCCCAGGAATCCGGAAAAGTTATAGAACATACCGTACGGATTCCAATCGCAAACACCAAGAATACCCATGTTGCCGTAATTGCCCTCATAACCCAGTGCCGGAGCAAGCATCTGGATGTAGGGGAGAGTCATGCTGAATATCCAGATGCCCAGGAAGATTTTCACATCTTTCCTTCTGGCTTGCGTCAGCCACGCGCTCATGATGGGCATGAAGAGGTACAGGCCTACCAGCATGTATACATACCACAGGGGCGTGGTATCATAGTTGAAGTTGAAGAAGAAGGTATACAGCTTGCCGACGGTGGCACTCCAAGTATAAGTGTCCATCACGATGTTGGGGCTGGCCGTTTGAACGCCTGCGGCAAAGTATCCGAAGTAGAGCAAGGGAAGCGCCAGTGACCAGACAATGAGCGGAACCAGCACCCTCTTGAGGCGCCTGGAGTAAAAAGCGCCCATTTCCAAGGTAACGGGAAAGAGCAACACTCCGGAGATCATGGCAAACAAAGGCACGCACGGCCGTACCAGACTTCCCCAGAAGACAGCGGACTTAAAGTTGAAGGAACCGTCAAAACTTCCAACGAACGGATCACAGCAATGGGCCAGGACAACGAGGAAGCAGGCCAGGATACGCAGAAAGTCCACCCAGGCGATGTGGCTGCCGCGGGAGTTCAATGATTGGTTGGTGTTCATGGTTACGTAGGAAAAAAGCGCCGCGTCATCGCAAACGTTCCTGGTAATATACCCGTTTCCCGGAAACGTTCTATCATCAAATGGAGAAAAGAAACAAAAAGCACCCAATCCCTCCCTCCCGGCAACAGGGGAAAGCTCTTCGAGAAAGCCTGCGCTCCCTGCAGGCTTCCACGCCTCTTCCCCCATAAGAATCACGGAACCTTTTCCTACACCACCGGAATTGTTCACCGTGAGGCCTGGTGAAAGTTTTCTCATTCGGCGAAGTTCATATTTCATTTAACAGGATACTCCTCTTCCCCCCCTTGCAAAAAAAACTTTTTCCCCTCCTTTCAGTGAAGAGCTATTCCGAAACGGAAGGGGAACACCCCCAACACCCATGTTTTCCTTTTGGACCGGCAGGAGGATTTCCCTTCATTTTTATGGCTAAGATACCCGGAAGCCGGGATTCAGGCCTTCCCTACCCTTCACACGCTGTCTGTTTTAAAACTGCCCGGCGGCGGGATGAGATTGCCGTAGCGGTGAACGGTTTCGGAAACAGCCTGTTCCCGGAAATACCCCAGCAGTTCCACCCGACCATTGGCAAGCACGGGACGGTCCAGTACTTCCACATCCCGGGCATGGGCGGCATTGACCAGAGCCTCGGAAATATCTGTTCCACGCAGGAACCGTACGCCTTGAAGGGCTTCCGGCATCCGGCCGATCAATTCCGCTTCCGTTTCCACCGTCAGGGAAGCATAGTAACCATGCATTTTCTGAATCCAGGGGCGGCTCGCCCCTATGCTCAGGTGCAGGAGCACCCCGCACAGTTTCGCCCCCAGCAGCAGAATGGCGACGTCATCGTCGGACATGTTTTCCACACGGGCCAGAATTCCCTTCACCGGGGTATAGCGGAAGATATTATTTTCTCCGTAAACACGGGAGGGATCATGATCCACGCCGAATTCCTCCATCCACCACTTGGCCTGGGAACCGGCCGCGGAACGGATGCGCTTGGCGCAGTCCGGCAGCTCGGAACACAGTTTTTCCACCAGTCCGGAGATACGTTCACCCGGCGTGCGCAGCTTCTGGGGCAGCGCCTTTTCCTCCCAACTTCCCAGCATGGTAAGGTAGTTGGGACCTCCAGCCTTGGCTCCAGGCCCCATGGAGGAATGGTTCCACCCGCCGAACGGCTGGCGGCGGACAATGGCGCCGGTGATGACACGGTTGATGTACGCGTTGCCCACCTGCACTTTAGTTTTCCACAAGGCAATTTCCCGTTCATCCAGGGACTGAAGGCCGCCGGTAAGGCCAAATTCGGAGTCGTTTTGGATGTCAATGGCTTCCTCCAGGTTTTCCGCACGGATGATTCCCAATACCGGACCGAAGCATTCCGTCTGATGGAACCAGCTTCCCGGTTTCACCCCCAGCCGGATGCCGGGAGACCAGAGGCACGGGTTGTCTTCCGAAGGTTCCGGCTTGAGCAGCCATTCCTCCCCGGGTTCCAGCTGCGTCAGCGCACGGAGCAGATTCCCTTCCGGCTCCCTGATGAGCGGCGTCACCACGGAGTTGACCTCCCAGGACCCGCCTACCTTCAGGCTGGCGGCGGCATCCTTCAACTGACGCAAAAAGGCGGGATTGTCATAAACGGAAGCCTCCACAATAGCCACGCTGGCGGCGGAACACTTCTGTCCGGAATGACCGAAAGCGCTTTTCACCAAATCCTTTACAGCCTGGTCCGGATCAGCCGTAGCAGTGATGATCATGGCATCCTTTCCGCTGGTCTCAGCCAGAACATGCAGGTCAGGCCGCAGTTCGCGCAACATTTTTCCGGTGCGGTAGGATCCCGTCATGATCACGCCGTTCAATCGGGGATCCATCAAAAACTTGCGGGAAATTTCATTGCGCGGCATCGGCACGAATTGAAGGACGTTTTTAGGCACACCGGCACGCCAGAACGCCTGGACAATCTGCCAAGCCGTATAAACGGCCAGTTCGGACGGTTTGAACACCACGGCATTTCCCGCCATCAGGGCGGCAGCTACACCGCCCGTCGGAATGGCGAAGGGGAAATTCCAGGGAGACATCACGCAAATGGTACCCAGCGGGGACATTTCCACGCCGTCGTTCATTCCGTCGCGGTCCAGGCCTTCCGCGTAATAGCGGCAGAAGTCTATGGCCTCGCTCACCTCTACATCAGCCTCCGTGGGAGCTTTCCCGGCATCCCTCACCATGGCAGCAATGGCTTCCCCCCTGATTCTGGACAGCTCCTGCGCCGCCCGGTGCAGGATTTCAGCGCGTTCGCCAATGCTTTTGGACGCCCAGGAGGAGCGGGCCCTGTCTGCCGTGACCAAGGCATGTTCAACCTGGTCAAAATCCGCATAAGCGAATTTATAGGAAACTTCATTATGGCGGGACGGATCGCGCCCCACGCCCCATAGATTAGTCGTAATTTCCTCACCATCTATAACCAGAGGGATTTCCTCGCCGGATTTTTCCTTCTCCGTGGCAATCAGCCCGTTGATCCATTCCGCATTCTGCCGCAGGGACCAGTCCGTATCCCGCTCGTTGGCAAAGGCGTCCCGGTAATGTGAGGGCTGGATGGGATCCGCAGCGCGGTTCTGCGTGCGGTTGGGGCCGTACTTCACCTCATCCTTTTCCTGACAGGCCTTCAAAAACCTCTTTTTCTGGACCTCCCAGCTCCGGGACCCCGGTGTCATGCCGAAGAGATCATGCAGGAAGTTCTCCTCACTGGTATTTTCATCCAGTCTCCGGACCAGGTAGGCAATAGCGCTGTGAAAATCTTCCTTCAAAACCACAGGGGCATAAAGGAGCAGACCGTCCGCCGCCTGGCGGATGACCCGCGCCTGATGGTTCGCCATCCCTTCCAGCATTTCGAATTCCACCTGGTCACGCACGCCTTCCCGCTCACGCAGCAGCATGGCATAACACAAATCAAACAGGTTGTGGGAAGCCACGCCGAACTGCACATATCTGGCATTATCCGGCATGCAGCCGTAATGGAGCATTCTCTTGTAATTGGCATCCACCTGGGCTTTCGTGCCATACGGGGCCTGCGCCCAGCCATGCATGGAGGCCTCCACCTTCTCCATCGCCAGGTTGGCGCCTTTCACCAGGCGTATTTTGATGCGCGCGCCCCCCTGCTCCACACGTTCCTTCGCCCAGGCGCACAGCTTCATCTGCTCCTCCCAGGAATCCGGCAAATAGGCCTGGAGCACAATCCCCGCCTCCAGCTGCATGAATTCATCCTCCATCAACGTACGTTTGAACGCTTCCGCCGTCAGATGAAGATCACGGTATTCCTCCATATCCAGATTCACGAACTTGGGCTTTCTGGAACCGTCCGGCAACGTTACCGCATTGGTAATGGCCGCCCGGTACAGGATGCGCAGGCGCTCCTGAATCAATTTGACGGTTTCTTCAAAGGCTACCAGATGAATCTGGCTGAAAATGGCTGAAATCTTGACGGAAATATAGTCACAGTCCTTGTCTGTCAGCCGGTCCACGACCTGCTGAAGACGGTGGTGCGCCTCGCTTTCACCCAGAATGGCCTCTCCCAGCTGGTTGATATTCATCCGGATGCCGCCTTTGCGCCTGCGGCGCAGGTGGGGGCGCAGTTTTCCATCCTCGGCAGGAAGAATTACATTGGAGCTCTCCTTTCTCAACTGGCTGGTAATCACGGGCATGACTACACCCGGAAATTGAGCGGAAAATCTCCCCCCCATTTTCATGGCGAAACGGTCCGCCGCAGACAAATAACGGGGAACGCCATATCCGTCCAAAAGATAGCGGAACAACTCAGCACCCCGCGCCGGAGAAGAAGGACGGAACACACGATCCGCCAGTGCCAGCGTAAACGCCTTGCCCGCCGGATCATTCATCATGCGCTCCATTTGCTGCGCCTGCCTCTTCTCTTTCCCTCTCATCCCGGCATTCGACTGCTTTAAAATGGACTCCGCCAGTTCCACAGCCTTGGCGGCCAGTTGCTGGTCAGTCCATTGGCCTCGGCGAGCCTCCGCCATCATGTCCGGGATGGATGAATCTGTCATAACGGTTCGAAGACTAGCCCCGGGCAGGGGCAAAATCAAGCCAATTTGCCCGGTCCTTCCTGTGGAAAGAGGAATCACGGAGGAAAACGCATCCCTTGATTCCGTGACGGAAGCAGGGGAACCTTCCTGTCCATTTCCGGCAACTCAGGAAAGACACATTAATCATACCGCGCAGCCGCCAGACGGGCTCTTCTCAGCTCTTCCCTGAGCTGGTGCGCCCGTCTGCCGCAAACGCTGGAACGGTTCATGTCCCGGACCTCTTCCAAAACCGCAACCGCCTGGTTGAAGGCATCCTCGCTTTCCGGAGTGTGGGCTTCCCGGTACAAAACCTCTTCCAGCCGCACCCAGAGGGGATGCACCATGGAGAGCAGAATTAACTGGCGCTCCTCCACGGATAACGAGGGATCATCCGCGCAGGCACGCCACGCTTCCAGACATGTTCGTATGGAAGAAGCTTTGCAAGCCCGGAAAGACTCGCCAAGCAATTCGGCCGTTTTCCTGTTTTTCTCCAGACGAAAGGCCGCCTCCCGGGCGTTAAGAAAAGCCGGAACCGTACAGTTCAATTTTTCCAGACGCTTCATGGTGCCAGGATAATCCCGAAACCAGGCCTCCGGAGGCACCTGTTCCAGTTCCCGGCAGATGGCGGAGGCTTCTGCCGCAGGGTCCCCGCCCTTCGGAATATCATTCACCCGCGTCACCGGCCGCACGCGCTGCGCTTTTTCCGCAAGCAGGGACACTTTTTCCCACAGAGAAGCTGCAGAGGCCCCTCCTTCCACCAGGTCGAACACACGTCCTTTGGAGTCAAGAAAAACCACGGAAGGCAGCATGCGCACACCATGCATCGCCGCACGGGACAGGCTGCCGTCTTCTTCCCAATCCTTCACGGAGGGATGTCTGGGAACCGTGACAAACTGCACGTCACGCACATATTCATCCAGCGCGCGGCGTTCTTCCGTGCCCGGCTGGAGCGCTTTCAACCAACGGGCTTCCGCTGAACCGGGTTCCTCTGAACCGTACACAACCAGAACAGGGGATGGAAGGGAGGGAGCCGCAGAACAGGAGACGGAAAGGGCATCCATTTCCGCACGTCCCGGAAACGCCAGAGCCAAAAATGCAATGACCGCTAAAGTCCTCATGAATAAACTGCCATCCATCAGCCCTTTCTGATGGTAATGCGCTTGTAACGGCTGTCCCCTTCTTCGGACTCCGTCACAATTCCTTCCATGGACTGAAGGGCATTATGCACCAGGCGGCGGTGGTAGGCATTCAACGGAGGCATCTTCATCGGTTTTCCGCTCTCCTGGACGCGTTCGGCCAGGGAACGGGCCTTTTCCAGCAGACGGGCTTCGTTGCGCTCCCGGTAATGGTCGCAATCCACCTTCACGCGGGGAGCATCCTCCATCTTGCGCTGGATCATGCGGTTGACCAGATACTGAAGGTCATCCAGCCTGTCCCCGTCCCCCCCAATGATGTACTGTGAATCCGGGGAGGAAATATTCAGGCACACGATGCCGTCCGTTTCCGTTACTTCGATATCCGCGGAAAACCCCAGCGAAGCCAGAAGGCTCTTCAAACTCTGTTCAGCTATTTCTTGCACCGTCATTACTTTAAATTAATAGGAAAAGGGTTCCATACCGGAAAAACCGCCTCGCGCCGGACGGTGCGAGCCTTTTCTCCAATACCCGATTGACATAAAAATCATAACCTATTTATTCCCCTCGTCTATGAAAATTTGTGGAAGCTCCGTTCCATATCATGTACGCAATGCCGTCCCTGCCCTGCCGTTCCGGCAACACGGTTCCATTCCTCCTTCGGAACCAGATGCAGGAAACACCGCTTAACAAGGAGGCGACTGTTTTCCGCCTGCCCGCGGCTGTACCCCGGTTATCTCCGCTTCTCCCTGCCGCAAATGAAACACAGGCTGCAGACATCGCAGCCATGCCAATCAAACAGGCATTTCCTCACAGCCCGTTCTTTATTACATAAAATATTAACCACCAGTTTTTATAAAAATTTTTCATCCGCTCCGGAGAAACACTGATGACAAAACAGGACGAAACATCCCCGGAAAAAGGGAAGTCGAACTATTACCCACATAGAAAAATCCGGTCCCTCATGAACAAGCCAATGAAAAAAAAGAAACCGCCCATGGAAGACAGCGCCGCCCCTTTTCCCAACGGAAAAGAAGCTGCTCCCCATTATACGGATACAATTGATCCGGAATTGATCAAACCCACTCCAAAACCTACGCCGCCCAATGCGGAACCTTCCGCGCCCGGTTCCATGAAGATGCCGGATAACGCTACGGAAAAAATCAGGAAGCTGGATGCCATGCGCTCCAACGGCATGGGACAGGCCCTCACAAGCAACCTGGGAGTTAAAATATCTGATGATCAAAACACACTTAAAGCAGGAAGCAGAGGCCCCTCTCTGCTTGAAGACTTCCACTTTCTGGAGAAAATGGCTCATTTTGACCAGGAGCGGATACCGGAACGCGTGGTTCACGCAAGAGGTTCCGGGGCACATGGTTATTTTCAGGTGTACAAATCCCTTTCCAAGTACACCAAAGCGGCTTTTTTGCAGGATCCGGGAGAAAAAACCCCGGTCTTTGTGCGTTTTTCCACCGTGCAGGGCTTCAGAGGATCTCCGGATACAGTAAGGGATATCCGCGGTTGGGCTACCAAATTCTATACCAAGGAAGGCAACTATGATCTGGTAGGCAATAACACGCCCGTCTTTTTCATTCAGGATGCCATCAAATTTCCGGATTTCGTCCATGCCGTCAAACCGGAACCCCACAATGAAATGCCTCAAGGGCAGACGGCCCATGACTCCTTCTGGGACTTCGTCTCCCTGCAGCCGGAAACTCTGCACAACGTCATGTGGGCCATGTCGGACCGCGGCATCCCCAGAAGCTTCCGTACGATGGAAGGGTTCGGCATTCATACGTACAAACTGGTCAATGAAGATGGAAAAAGCACTTTCGTCCGTTTCCACTGGAAACCGCTGTACGGGAAAAAATCCCTGGTGTGGGATGAAGCCCAGGTATTGACAGGACGCGATCCTGACTTCCACCGCAAGGATCTCTGGCAATCCATTGAAGCCGGAGATTATCCGGAATACGAGCTGGGGCTGCAACTCATCCCGGAAGAGGACGCAGACCAATTCGACTTCGATATTCTGGACGCTACCAAGCTCATTCCGGAAGCACTGGTTCCCGTGGAAATCGTCGGGAAAATGGTACTGAACCGCAACCCGGACAACTTTTTTGCGGAAACGGAACAGGCAGCCTTCTGCCCCGCCAATATCGTGCCGGGCATTGATTTTTCCGATGATCCGCTTCTCCAGGGCCGCATTTTCTCTTACAGCGATACCCAGCGGCACCGGCTGGGAGGAGCCAACTTCACGGAAATTCCCATCAACCGCCCCATTTGCCCCTTCCACAACAACCAGAGGGACGGCTTCCACCGCATGCAGATAGACGCCTCACCGGCCAACTATGATCCCAATTCCATCGGGAACAACTGGCCGAGAGAAACGCCTCCGGAGAAAGGCGGCTTCACCACCAGCCCCCAGACGGTAAGCGGCGTCAAGGAACGTTTGCGGAGCCCTTCCTTCGCGGAATACTATTCCCACCCCCGGCTGTTCTGGATGAGTCAAACTCCGGTGGAACAGGAGCACATTATCAACGCTTTCAGCTTTGAGCTGGGTAAGGTGACGCGCCCCTATATCCGGGAACGCGTGGTGGACCTTCTGACACGCATTGATCCGGACCTGGCAAGCGGAGTGGCCCGCAACCTGGGAATTCAACTCACCAGGGAGCAACTCAGCAGGGAACTTCCCAGGCCCGTCTGCGGCCTGGAACAAGATCCGTCATTGAGCCTGTATGCCCATACGGACGGCAACCTCAAAGGCCTTCGCGTCTCTTTACTGGCAGCGGACGGCGTCAGCCTGAAATCCGTGAAAGAAATCTGCGATGCCCTGCATGAAGAAGGCATCCACCCCCAAATCATTGCCCCGCACATGGGAAGCATAACAACAGAAGAAGGGGAAGAGCTGTTTGTTGACGGAACCCTGTCCGGCACTCCTTCCGTCCTGTTTGACTCCGTCATCGTCCCGGAAGGGGAACAAAGCCTCACAACGCTCCTGAAAGACGGAGATGCCAAGTACCATTTGCGCCAGGCCTACAGGCACTTGAAGGCCATCGGACTGCCCGGCAACGCCAAAGCCATGCTTGAGGCAGCCTCCCTGCCCCAGGATATGGATGACGCCGGGCTGCTCATGCCGAAGGACACCAAGTCCCTGATGCCCCCCTTCATCACGGCCATGAAACAGCACCGCGTCTGGAGCCGAGAACCTAAAACCCTTGATTTCGGAGCCTAGATTCGTTTCTTATACAGGAACCGCTTCCATTTACGGGCTGCCCCGCCGAAAGGTGCGGCAGCCGTTTTTCACTAAAAAATCCGGGGGAGTTAAACAACACTTCGGGCAAATTGAAAAAGGGAGGGAGATACACTCAAAACGGGAACGGAAACCGGAATACAGCATGATGATAATGCCTTCTTAAAAGAAAACCCCGCAAGCCTTTAAACTTGCAGGGTTTATTAATGGTACACGGAGAACTATATTTCTATTTAATAATAAGTATATTATGAAATAATAGCATTATAAATAGCATTACCTGCCATATCACTTCCACTTCACTCCCTTCTCCTTCATCTCAGTCACAAACTCCTCATACTCTACGTCACTCATCGTCCCCTTCAACTTCTCTACCAGCTCTTTCCTCTTATCTTTCTTTACCCGGCTCACAGCCTTCACAACCTCGGAAGCTCCATCCATCTTCACCCGGTTTTCCATCAACTTCCTCTCTTCTTTATCCAGTCCGACATCCTGATACACTTTCATCCGGCTTGAATAATCCAAACCTTTCACTCGCGCCATCAACTCCTTCCTCTCTTCCATTTTTGCTTTCCGTTCTTCCTTCTCTTCTTTTTTGGTCGCTTGGATTAATCTCTGCTGCTCTCTGGCTTTAGCCATCTCATTATCCCACAAATGCCCCCATGTTCCGGCTATACTCTTCGTCTCTTTCACAATACGCCCTATCACCTGCACCGCAGCTCCAATCTCCGGCCTTCCTGCCGCCGCAAACAATCCCATACCATTCAACCCTCTTCCCAACTGATTCATTACTTTCCCATACTCATCTTCCTCACCGTTATACATCCTCACTACACCTTCTCCTCCTCTCCATAACGCCTCAGCATGATCGACCATCGTATTACTAAACTTCATGTACTTTTCGCCAGCCAGTTTTGAATAGATGAACTCTATTACCTCAGCCAATCCAAAAATACCGGAAAACGCCCCCATCGCTCCACTCACCGCAAACCCTTTCCACCTATCCCACAAATCCAACTCTTCCTCATCGTCACCTTGCCCCATCACCCACTTCAGAAACTCCACAATCACTTGATTCATGATCCCATACACTACCCACGCCTGACCAAACCGCCACGCAGCCTCTCCCATACCAATCTCTCCCCTCTTCCACTTCGCAATCGCCATATAACTCAACGCTATCTGCTTGCGCGGATCAGAGCGGAACATCATAAACATACGCCCCAGCGCGTTCGCATGAATCTCCCAAGGGCTCTTCTGCTCTGTCTCAATAGGTTGAGCCGTCCTCCGCACCGCCTTGTCCAGCGCGGCCAACGCCCTCTGCTCCACAACCTCATCACTCAATCCCTCTTTCATGGCTTTCTTCTTGGCCGCCATATACGCAATACCCCCGGAAAACGTTGTAAATGCCGCATCAGTCAATCCAATCGGCAACATCCCGGCTTCCACGGCATCCCCCAGCATGCTCACCTTCATCCTGTTCGCCGTCAAAGCCTGCCTCATTTCAGGACTCATGCCCTGCATCAGCCTTTGTTGTATCGTCGGACTCATCCAAACCTCCGCCAACTGTCCCGGATTCGCCAATGCCCCAATAAACCCTTTCATGGCATCTGAGGGGGACATATCCGCCATGCTGGAAAACATGGCCGGGAGCTGCTTCAGACACGTCTTCAGGTTATATGAAAGCGCACCCTGAGCCATCGCCCCCAACACCCGGCTCACTACTTGCTGAGCTTGTCCGGCTCCGCCCGAATCCTGCGAACCGTCAAATTCTAAATCCTTCACCCACTTGGTCAAATGTGTCCTTGCCTGCGCCCCATGCACCGCATCAATCTTGTTCCCCAGCTCTCCATTCAGCAACACGGCCTTCATATCCCTCATAATCTCCGCAAAACTCGCCCAGTGATCCATCTGCATACTGTGCGCCCAATACGCATTCACACAACTCACCACACGCGGCAGCGCATAATGCTTCCGACGCATCTTGATGCTCCCCACACTCAGCCATCCGCTCCCTCTGGACTCCATCGGATCAACGGCTTCAGCGGCATTATCCGTCACGAAAAACCCCGGAGCATAATTCTGTACTTTAGGCATATCACACCCAAACAACCTCCTGTACACCTCATTATACTCCTTATATCCCCGCTCATACTCCTCCCCTAAATACTCCGCCACCCGCAACGCCCGCACATCAATATGATCCCTCACCTTCCCAATCGCAGCCTCGTCAAAACCCAACGCCTCCAGATTATCCTCATACTCCGGCATCGCGGACATCTGGAGCAAATACGCCGCCTCCAAATCGCTCATCTCCATCTCCACCAGCTCCGCGCCCTGCTCCAGCCATGAAAACTTCACAAACTCCTTCCTGCTCTTCGCCGGGATCTCGCTCAACGCCATCTTCAGGGCATCCATCGCCTTCTGATTCTTCGCCCACTTCGGCATCTGCTCTGCTTCCATTTTACCCTCCGCAACCGCCCGCGCCTCTTCAATCCGCACCCGCTCACTCCTGAACTCGCCTGGCATCTTCACCTCAATCCCCCAAGTCCGATTCTCGCTTAAATCCTTCAACATACCATCCACCACACGCCTCACGCCCAGCTTCACCTGACCATCCACCTTTCTGTCAGCCCTCTTCAAAAACTCCTCCGGCCTCGCAATCCGGTACAAGGCACCGTAATACCGCAACACTCGCCTCTGTCGCACATCATTAAACTCCAGCCGCGCCTTCCTGATGCCCTCTGCAAAATACTCCGTCACCTTCCCCTCTCCAAACAAATCCTCCATCAAATTCTCAAAACTCACAAACCCCCGCACCAAATTCCGCATCCCCTTACCCACACCCACATCATGCTTCGCCGCTCCGGTGCGCTCATTCACGCTCACCGGCTGCTCACGCCCCAGCCCCTTCCCGGCCTCATCCAGCAAATCCGCAATACGCTCACGCCGATCCTCCCAAAACGCCTCATTCGCCAGCCTCCCGGCAGCATACATCTCCTTCAGGGCATCCAGCGCGGCCTGCACTCTTTCCAAATCAGCCGTCAGCCTCCCGTGCATATTCCTCTCATACAACCCGCCAAACGCATCCAGCGCACGCACCCACTCCACCGCCTCATCATACTCAGCCCCGCCAATCAATGCCTTCTCCTCCACCACCTTCTCAGCCGTATTCTTCGCCGTTTCCAGCTCATCCGCATCCAACTCTAACGCCCTCTCCACCATATCCAGCCGTCTCTGAATCTCCGCATTCATCTTCCCGCGCCGTACCCGGTTCTCGCCCACGCTTGCCGCCGCCCATTTTCTAAACCGTTCAAACTCCTTAAATCGGCTCTTCTTCCCTTCATTCACAATATGCCAATCCACATACTTCACCATACGCATCAGCGCATTCATCCTCCCCCTCCACGTCTTCTTCTCCATCACCTCCTCCCGGTAGGAAGCAACAACCTCCGGCCTGATCCCCCCGCGCACATCCCTCGGCAGCTCCGTCACCACGGCATCACATACGGCCATCACGGCCAGCATCCGCTCCCTCACAGCCTCATCATCTCTTCCCTGCTCATCCTTATACACTCCATCCCTTGTAAACCCGTTCACTTGCAGCGCACTCTCCAGCCGGTTCCGCATCGCATCATATAACTTTGCTTCCTGCTCAAAAGCCTGCCCCTGAACTTCTGCCAAATAGCTCCACACACTCTTCACACTCCCACTACGCCTCACGGAAAACGTAATATCCGGATTCTTCGGGTCATACGTCCCCCGGTTCTGCGCGGCGCTCTTCACCTGTACGGAATCAAAGGCCACATAATCCGTAGAAGCAGGGACATTCTCCTGATCATTGAGACCTGCATCCACGATATTCAAAGCAATCACCCCATCATGCCCACTCTCCTTTGCCTTACTGCACAAAGCGTTGATGTCGCCACCCTTTGAAGAATCAAGCCATGGCCTCCCTTCAAAATCCACCACCAGCGGATTCCGGATATTCATGAACAAGTCATAAATGCCGCCTTCTCTGTAAATCCCCCAGGAATAGCGCGGGTGGCGTTCATCATTCGGATCCAAAATCACCTCGTCTGCGTGGCCCCCGTAATAATCCGCAAAACTTACCGCTATCTCCCGGTTATCATTAGCGAATATCGTGCCTGCCGGGGCGCCGCTCTGCTGTCTCTGCTTGCCATCGTTAAAAGAAGTAAACCATTGATGGCTCCCATGATACACCACCCTCGGCTCCCCGTTCTCGTCCACCACCTTGGAAGCGTTCTGCGGGTCATGCTCCCAATCCCCAAACCAATTCTTAAACGCCGCCGTGCGCACGGAAAGCCACTGGTCTTCCGTCAAATTCGTATCTGCCCCGTTAGGAGCCTTCATGAACGTCCCGTCAGCGACCGCCTTCTTTTTGATGGATGCCTTTTCCCTTATAGAAAACGTCGCCGACCCATCCACATAATCCGCCCACGCTCCCCCGGTGGACTCGTCAGCGTAAGCCGTAATCTTGATGTCGTTCCCGTCAAAAATCACGTAATTATATGTCTGCTCATCTTCTGCCTTATTGCGGGAAAAACCGTCCGCGTACCTGATGCCCTTAATATCGCTGGACAGCAAAGACACGCTGGCGGCCTTCTGCGCCTCCTGTTTCGTGCCATCTTCTCCATCCCAAAAAGCATCAAACAACTCCTGATAAACATCTTTGCCGCTCACGTTTTCGCCGCGGTAATCCGCCCGTCTTTCGGCGTGTTCCAAAGCATACCGCACCTCTTCCACCGGGGAATCCTTCAACAAGGCAAGAACCGTCTCGTCCACGTAATCCCAGCCCAGCAGCTCGGAATCCTCTACATTCAGTTCCACGCGGTAGTTGGATGGCATGCCTGGCCTGACCTCTATCTCGTCCAGAAGATCAATCAGGGAACGGTAAACGCCGTGCAGCTGGACCATCTTCTCCAGCGTCTGGTGGTACGTCCTCCCGTATTCCATGGAATGTTGAATGTCCTCGCGCAACTCTTTCTTAATCGCTTCTATCTTTCCCTCATCCCCTCTGGCGTCAGACAAATCGCCGAGAACAGTCCAGATCATATCACTCGCATCTTCCTTCACCTCCGGCAGGGCATCCTTTGGCAACAACCTGTCAGCCAAGGCTTGATGCATCACCTCCATATCGGAAGTCTCCACCTCCCGGAACTTCCATGTCGCCTTATCCTGCGCGAACTGGTTCATATAACTCCGGTTCACCTCCGGATTCTGGGCAAAATACAGCCCCCAGCCATACGCCTGCGCTCCCTCTCCCTTGCCCATAAAATCCGTAGAAAACTTCCGGAAAGAATGAGGGGAAGCATGCAGGGCGCGGACAGACATCGTTACATCGCCCTCAGGCTTCACCACCACCGCATTCTCCGCCTCCAGAACCCCATGCTCATCAAACCCACCCTGCGCCTCCACCTCCTGCACACTCACCTCCTGCCCTTCTCTTCCTCGTCCAGTTAAATCTCTGTCAACATAATTGACAAACTCCTTCAATAAATGTACTCTCCCTCTATGGGAGGTTCCATGTTTTGCCTCGCCCGTGTTTGGGACGCGGGATCGATGCAAAATATCGGAAACCTCCCTATTTTCATCCACCTCTTCCACGGAAGAAGCATCCAGATCATAAAACAAATTTCCTCTGAAATCCTCCGCCAGCACTATATTTACATACGCCAACCCCGTATTTCCATCTGCGGAAGCCCCCTTGAAATCCGCTTTCGTCAGATAATAATGGAACCTCTCAATATTACGTTTCTTCTCAGGTTCTACATTCACTGCTGAGTGAATAAACTCTGCCTTTCCTGCCAACTCCGGCAATACGGCCAATGCAGCCAGCACTCGCCTATCGGCTGCATGCTGCTTTACTTCCCTCCATCCTTTCCCTCCAACCTTTACCCGCTTCCCGTCCCCCATCACCAGCGCATACCCCTGTTCCTGAGTCTCCTTCTGCAACACTCTATACCGTTCCCGAATATCCCCCAGCGCATCCTTCAAATCAGAAGCATACGCTGCCGGCACATCCGCAGCAACAGGCTCCATCCCCTCCACCCGGTGGAACGCATCAGCCACACGCCGGGCCTCCTCCATCGGCACGCGCCTTACCCTGTCCCCCATGCTGAAACTCACCTCCTGTCCTTCTCCTCGCGCCGCATACCGCTTATACCCGTACACCACGCTATCATACACCGCGCTCAACAACTCCCCGGAATCGGCAAAATCAAACCCGGCCTCATTCGCTGCCTCCAGCACATCAGACACACGCCCATCCCGGCTGAAAAACTGCTCTGCACGCGCCACCACCCGCTGCTCAAACCCCTTCCCCAGCGTACCATCCTTCCTGCGTCTTCCCTTGGCCGTCCGCGTCGTCGTCAGCGCATCATAAATCCGTTGCAGCTCCCCGGTTAAATCGGAACCGGCCTCAGCCGCCGTCTTCGGGTGCGGCAGCCTCCCGGCCACCCACTCTCCAATCTCCGGCACATCCCCCATCGCCTCCGCCTCAATCTGCGCCTGCTCCGCTCTCCTCGCGCGTTCCGCAATCGCCGCCTCGTCAAACCCGGCAAAATCATTCAACAGGCGGCGGAACTTCCCGCTCATTTGACCTTGCACGTCCGCACTCAACATCTTCCGAGCCGTCGTCAACTCACCCACATACGTCACATACCGTTCAAACAACAAAACAAACATCTTGAACCACCGCCGCAACTTATCCGGCAGACGTTCGTCGGAAATATGCCCCAGCAAATGTGCTCGCGCAGCCTTGCTCACCCCTTCGCACACCGCCTGCAACCTGTCCACCCCTTCCCCGGTCGCCAAAAACCTCTCGCCCGTCGCCTTCTCCAGCCGCATCAGCTCATCCTCAAACTCCGCAACCGTCCACTCGCTATTCCGTATCAGCACCTTCGTCATCCCCTCCGTCCACTCTTCATAAACATCCAGCGGATTCGCCCCCCGGTACAAACTGCTCACCACCTCATACCGCCCGTTCGCGAACTCCCTGACCGTATTTGACCCCAACAAGCGTAAATCATCACCGCCCACGCCCACCATCTCGCCCATCTGCGCCGCAAAAATCCTCTCCCGGCTCTCGGCAGACTTACGCATGGACTCGCTCCGGTTCTTCATCATCGCCAGCGTCATCGCCACATTCATCTTGCTCCGGTCAAACCTCATCTGCTCATCCTGCCCCACATCGTCCAAATACTGCATCATCTCCTCATTCGCCTCATCCTGCACCTTCCCTACATAACCATCTCCATGAGCATCCTCATATTTCCGCATCCTCAGCTTCATCCCATCCACCACCTCATCCTCCCGCTCCTCCAAATGCCCCAGCACAGCCTTAAACGCATCCTCATACTCATCAAAAATCTCCGGCCTGTCCCCCAGCTCCACCACATACTGCATCTCCTCCGTAAACTCATTTTTTTCCTCGCGGATCGGACTCACCCCAAACTCCTTCAACATCTCCATCGCCGCCTCCACTCGTTTACGCTGCTCCTCCTTCTCATCCACCTGCCTTCTCCCCTTGCGCTCCGGTACAGGCCCATGCTCAAAACTCAACACAGGCCCGCTCCCCACCTCGCTCACGCCGCCACCAATCACTGCCTCCAGCCTGCCTCCATCCACCCCCTGAACAGGATTCCCATCCTTATCCCATGTCACAGCCCCCCGCGCTGCTTCCACCGTAATCGTTTGCCCATCCTGAACCTCCGCACCATCCACGCGCACCTCATCCACCCCTCTCGCCGTCTCCGCCGCATGCGCTTCAGCGGCGGCCACCACATCCATCGTCCTCACCCCGCCGCGGGCAGCCAGCTTCCTCATCCCGTCCCTGTCCCCCAGCCCCACCTTCACGCCGTCCACTTCTTTCCCGTAATTCCGGCGCATAAAATCCTGAATCCCATCCTGCATCATCGCGTACCGCGCCACATCACTCTCCTCCGCCCGCATCCGGGCAAGCAAAGAATCGCTGAAACCAAACGTCCGCTTCAGCTTCCCATACTCCCGGCTCAACTGCCGCTGCATCCCGGCCTCAGCCGTAAACCGCGCCCCGGCCCCCACCAGCGCAAACGCCAGCACGGAACCAAACAACTCCATATTCTGATCCAAATCCTTAAAATCCTTCCAAAACCGCTCCCAATCAATCCCCGGAGCCTCCCCGGCCATCACGGAAGCCAAACTCTGCATCACAGGATCGGCCAAATCCTGCAACTTCTCCGTCGTCATCTCCTCGCCCAGCACCATTCCCCCAGCCACGCCGGAACGCGCTCCCGCCCGCAGGGCGGAACTCTTCAGCCGCATCGCCTGACGGCTCAGACTCAACTTGCTCATCCACTTATCCACAAACGCACTCCCGGACCTCAACCCCAGCATCCCCTTAGACATCATTGCGCCTGCCCTCTCCAACGCCCCTTGAACCGCGCCGCTCGCCGCCGCGCCTCCCAGCCTCGCCAGCCTGCCGCCATCCGGCCGCTCCTGCACGGCCTTGCTGTAACTATCCCCGGCATAAGACATCGCCACCACCCCGGCCCCCACGCCGGAAAAACTCAACGCCGTAATCGGCACAGACCGCACCGCGCTCAACACCCCATTCCCAAACCACCCATACTCCGGCTTGTTAATCGGCCTGTACGTCCCCTGCGCCATCGCCAGAAAAGCATCCAGCCTCCGGCCATACTCATCCGCCGCCTTCGCGTCAGCCTTCAGGGCAGACCCGTCCCCGCCAAACAACTCCTTCACTCCCCCCGCCACATCCAACTGTGCGGCAATCCCGCCGCGCAACAAAGACCTGATTCCATTACCTAAATCCTCCCAGCCACGGTTCCCGGCCTTCCATACATTCGCCATATAACTCCCCTCATTCCCGCCCTTGCGCTGCACAATCTCCGCCAGCGCATCCATCTGGGCATCCGTAAGGCCATCCATCGCCTTCAGGGCTTGGTGGATTGAAGCCATCCCCTCCGGCTGAAAAATCCGGTTCGCCGTCCCGTCAGCATACTTCACGGCCCACTCCAGCCCCTCCATCACGCGCGGCAATACCGGCTCCAGCCCTCGCCTTGTCCTCTCCGCATCCGCCTTCACCCATCGCAATGTATTCCCCACCTTCTTATACATATCCTCTCCCATTTGTCCCCTCTGCTCCCACAACGCCTGTCTTCCGTCCCCGCCCGTCAGCACAGCCTGCCTCACGCTCTCGGCAGCCCCCTTCAGCAACTCGTCAGCTTGTGCGTCCTTCTGAGCCTGCCGACTCAAAAACATGTATACTGTTTGCCCAGGCTTATTAAAATCAACCTGTTCTCCCTGTTCCTTCAAACGGATGCACATCTGCTCCAGAACAGGCACTCCATTCCCGGCTTCCACCTGCCACTTTGCATAACCACCCTCATTCAAAGCCCAACCAAACACTATAGAGCGATAACGCATCTCATCTCCAATCTCTCCATCCGGTAGCTTCCGCTCTGCAAACCGCTTCTTCAAACCTTCCGGAATCTTTTTTAGATCACCGCAAAACACACTCCGGTGCCAATCCACCTTATCCTTTCTCCTCGCATACTCCGCCTCATCCTCCTGAGCACTCTTAAACGCCAAAGCATCATCAAACAAAGGCATCCCTCGCCTCGTCCTTTCATTAATATACTCCTGCACCTTCGCTCTCTCCTCGCCCAGCACGCGCTCCTTCTCCGCTCTCATCGGATCATCCCCGCCCTTCCTCAAATCGGCGGCCAACATCTTCCCGCGTTGCCAGCTCCGATAAGCGTCAGCCTGCCAGCCCTCCCCCTTCTGCCGCAAATACCGATCCATTGCCGGATCAATCTCCACAGGGAACAACTGCCTGCCCTCTCCGTCATCATAAACAGCATTCGCGCTCTCTTCCAAAAACTTATCCCTCTTCCCGCTACGTTCAAATTCCCTCGCCTGAGCCGCTACCTGTGAAATATCATTACCAAACATAAAAACTTTTAACTATTAAACATTAACAAGAAACATCACTTCTCCCCATTCTCCCACGCCCATTTGGCCTCCACCATCCGCTTCAACTCACTCAACTCTGCTGCCGAACTCGTTTTAATCACATGGACAGCGGCCTGATAACACCGTTGCAAATCATAACCCTTCATATCCACCTTGCTCAACACCTTCCTCCACTCATTCCGCCCCTGAACTTCATTCCCCCAATTTCCATCCAACGGAGGCAACAGAGCAGCATTACCTTGCTCATTCATATCCACCCCCAACTCATCCAGCACCTCACTCGCGCCAACACTCTTCCGCTTCACTTCAGGCTCAGGAGCCGCCACACCCGGAACATTCTCACTCCACTCCGGTACAACTTTTCCACCGTTCACCGCCAACCTCATCGCCTGAGCCCGAATCTCCTCACGGCTTGCCCCCGGATTCTCACGCACCCACTTATCCAACCCTTGTTGTACTTGATATGCCATCCCCATCACACGCTCATGCACTTTGAAATCAACTAAACCATCATCATCCTTCCATTTCCCAAAACTACCGCTATCCACCAAACTCTTCACAACACTCGCCGCTTCCCTGGCCGCCCCCCGGAACCGTGCGGGCACATTCCCCACGGCCAGATCCTTCAGCTCCGCCATCATCCTCTCCTTCGTCGTCTTGGAAAGCATGGACGTGGCAATCTCCCTCTCCACCTCCGCCTGCATCGTCCCGTCAACATCCAAATCAGGCTCATACCACCGCAACAAACCATCCACCCGCATAAAATCCTCCGGACTCGTGTACAACTCCGCCTCCTCCTTCCCCATCTTCTCCACAGCCTTCCTCCGCCGCTCTTCCGCCGCCAGCAAACTCATCGCGTCATCCACGGCCACGCGCCCCGCTTCCACATCCTTCTTCAAATCATTTCCCCGGAACTCCCGGCCCTCAAACGCATCCATCACATACCCCTGAGCCACTCCGGCCTGAGCCTTGCGCCTTGCCGCCTCCGCCTGTTTCCGGAACCCCTCAATCACATCCGGCCTACCCTTCACCGCATCCAGCCCTCCCGACTTCTCCAGCGCATCCAACCCATGAAAAGGATCTCTCTGAATCGCCGTCTGCACCCTGCTCTCCGTCTCCTTGAAACTCACATCCTGAAACATCAACTGCTGCTCATCCGGCTCCATCACCCCCTCCGCGCCAGCCGTCTGCACCGCTTCCCTCGCGCCATAATAATCCCCACCCCTCAGGCAAAAATCATACCTCGCCTTGAAAGACTTGGCAGCCCTCTCCTTACTCGCCAGCAACTCCCTGCGCCCGGCATCAATACGGCCCGTTGACGTAAACGCATCATACCACAGCCGCGCCCTCTCCTTCACCTCCGGCGTCTTAAACTTAACCTTGCGGAACATAGGCCCCAGCCTCTTGCTCACCAGCGCATTCCAGCGGGCCTCCCTCCCCGGCTTATTCCCCGCCGCCAGCTCGGCATTATCCCATAACCCTCTCTCCTCCTCCATCAACCTCTTCACATCCTCAAAACTCCCCGCATCGGCCATCCTGTCCGCCTTCTCCTGCAACCGCGCCCTCTCCTCATCCTCCCGCGCCAGCAACCTCGCCCCGGCCCCCATCTCCCCGGCCACCTCCGCCGCCGCGCGCGCCGGAGCCGTTGCGGCCCCTGTATCGGCCAGCACAGGCTCATGATACCCGCTCAACAAAGAAAACTTATCCATATCTACTTGAAAGCATTAAAAGCCGTTGCGCCGCCCTGCACCACGCCGCTCAGTAAACTCCCGAATCCGGACACCTTGCCGGCCCGCTCCGCCTGCCTCCCCTTCCACCTCTCCATCTGGGCCTGCTCCCTCATGGCGGAAGACCGCTGCAAACTGCGCGCCGCCAAATCATTCACCTCCTGCTCAAACCGCGTCGCAACCTTCATCTCCCTCCCCAGCGCGCTCCCGCTCCGCTCCACGCCGCTCGCCGCCGTCTGCGCGGCGGCCTGCCCTGTGGCCACCCCCTGCATTGCCCGCATCCTCATCTGATTCTCCGCGCTCTCCGCATCCAGCGCATCCGCCTCCCTGTCCAGCGCGGACGCATTATAATAAGCCGTCTGCCGCGCCTGCCGCCCGGCTTCCCTCTCGGCGCGTCCCCGGAACGCGCCGGCCAGCCCCTGAAGACCGGCCATACCTAACTGAAACCATGCCATAATATAATATCTATCAATAAACTACTTTGAAAACTGCACATCAAACCCCAGCAAACGCACATCGCCATCCCCGGCGCACCGCAACTCAAACACCAGCTCATCACTCCACACCCCCGGCACCGTCAAATCCTGCCAGCCGTCCAGCACATCGCCCCGGCTCCTGCTCAACTCCGTCAACCGCCCGCAAAACCCTGCACGCACCCCATCCGCCGCGCTCGCGACAAACCGCGCACGCACGCTCACACTCCCTGACTTTACCCCCGCACCCTGCTCAAACGCAAGCCCATTTGTAACCAGTACGGACTCATACGGCACCCCGGCATCTCCCCCACGGCTCCATCCGTCCCGGAACACGCCGCACCCCTCCACCAGCCGCTCCAGACTAACCCGGCCATCACGCTCCACAGCCAGCCACACCTCATCGGCATCCTGCCCATCCATCACGGCCACGCTCAACGCCCTGCCGCCCCCTCCCAGCACATGCCTCGTCCACGCGCACACCCGCTGCTCGGCATTATACGTCAGAACAGCCAGCCCGCCATCAGCCCTCACCCCCCAAATCCTCACCTCCGGCACGCGCTGCACGGCCAGCCCCACAAACCCTCCCGGCCCGCCTGCATGCTCGGCAAACGTCGTCGTATCGGCGGCCCTGTACCCGTCCGCCTCAAAACTGTACCCCAGCTCCTTCACCCTCATCCCCCCTCTCTGGACAAACACGCATCCTCCATCCGTCGCCTCCGCATCCACCCGGCTGCACCCCACCCTCAACTGCACGGCAGCGCGGCAAAAATCAGGAGTCACCACGCCGCCCTCGCCTCCGCTCAGCCGCCAAACCTGGGCCGTGGAACCAATCAACAAATCATTCACGCTCTCCATCCACACAATCCGGTGGCAATCCTTGGCCGCCAGCGTCACCTGAATCGCATCCTCATCGCTGTCCCCAATCTGGAAATTGGCAAAATCATCCACCACGCTCCCCCACACCGTCTGTGGATTCGCCGCCGTCCCGGCCAGCCACAACCTCCCTTGGTGCATCGCCACAGCACTCGGCCACCCGCATCCTCCCCCAAACATCCCCCTGCTCCACACATCCGTCACCGCCCTCTCATACGGCAATCCGGCTCCCCCATACGTCTTATAACTCAACCTCAGCACCCTCCACTTCATCCCACCCATCTCTGCCGCCGTCCAAACCTGAACAATGCCTCTCCCCACGGCACCGGACAAAAAATTCACCATATCCATCCCCCCGCTGCGCCACCCGCACCACTTCCACTTCCTCGGCCAAAACCCATTCACCGTCGCCTTGCTCTCGATCGTCTTGCCATCCTCCAAATCCCATACAGACTCGCCCCAACCGCCAAGACCAAAATACAACAACACCACACGCCCATCCTCCCTCTCCACACACCCGGCCAGCCCCAAAAAGGAACCCATCTTCTCAACCACCTTCCCATCCTCATACAAACACACACTCCCCATGGCAGCCTCCCCATCCGCCACATCCCCAGCACTCTCTCCGCACAACAACACAGCCCGGCCATCCCGCAACGGCATCACATGCCAGACAGCCTTCTTGCTCCCGGTCACCGTGCAGGCAGTCAAACTCTGCGCCACAGGATCATACACCGCGCATGCAACGCCATTCTTGCAGGGGCAAAGCAACACCCTCCCGCCATCCACCACAGCGGCCCTCCGGTAACTCCCGCTTGTAACTGCCAGCCCGGAATGCGCCACCTTCTCCAAACTTCCATCCGCAGGATCATACACATAAAAAGCCGTCGCCATATACGGAGTCAGCAGCACCCGCCCATCATCCAGCAACACCGCCTCGCCAAAAAAACCATCCCCAACCCCTTCCAACAGCACCTCACTCTCCTCCCCGCTCTCCACATCCAGCACACAACACCTTGCCCCTCCGCTGGTCAAAAACGCCCGGCCATCCTTCAGCACACATCCCCCCACCCATCCGCAGCCATCATCCCGTTCCGCGCCCACCTTGCGGCCCCCGCCGTCCACCCGGTCAAACACATAACAACAGGCATGGGCCTTCCCTGCCAGCAGCAGCCTCCCCCCATCCAGCTCCAGCACCGTCCCCCACACCTCCTCCCAATAATCGCCAACCCCGGCAACCAGCCCCTCCGCCTCATAATCCCACGCATTCAGCCTCAACTCATGCCTGCCCCAGTTAGTCACCGCGGGCTTATACTTCATCACCCGCAACTGCAAACGTGTAGGACGTTCACACGTGCCGCTGAACTCAAAATTCCGCCAATCCCCGTCCCATGACCAAAACCTGTGCAGCACCTCAAACTTATGAGGGCTCAAACTCTCATCCTCCGCATCCGCACCCATCAACTGAAACTCGCCCTGCCACCGCTGATCCTCATTCCCGTAAGTCTTCAGCGTCCACGCCCCCTCATGGCACACGAACGCCCTCTGCGGCCCATCGCTGGAAGCCCACCACTCCCGCATGCTGTTAAACCCGCTCCCGAACCGGCTCACCACCCATCCGGGAAAGAAAAACTCTGGATAATCAGCCAAACTCTTGCTCCCCTTATAATCCGTCCTCCCGTAATACTGCTTATAACATGTCCATGTAACACGCACATCGCCGCTCACCGTCCACAACTCCTGCCCCGCCAAAACAATCGTACCCGCAGCGGACAAATCAGGAACGGCCTCGGGCGGATTACTCGTACCGGTCAACTCCGCGTAAGTCTGCGCCACCACCACTCGCTCCGCCATATGCTGAGTATAAAGAACACTCGTGCCAAACTCCTCTGAGCGGAACACATGGCGGTCAGCACCAAACGTCAACCCACCCGCATCACGCTCAACCCATGCCTCCCCATCCTTGGAAATCGCAAACTCCCTCGGACTCCGGTCAAACTCCATCACCGCCAGCCTCCAATCATCATCGCCATGCCTCTCCAGCCTCTGCGGAGCCACCCTCCCGCACACCACCCACACCACGTCATTGCACTGCACCCACCGCAGCTCCGGCAAATCCTGCTCCGTCCACGGACTCTCCAGCCGGGCGGCCAAACTCCCATCCAGCCGGAACACCTCCACAAACCCCGCTCCAAACACCACCATATACCGCCGCTCATCACTCACATCCATCCCCATCAGCCGCACCCGCCCGCAAGCGGCCCCTCCATCCACCGCACACATCCTCTCCGCGCCGGGCCGCCGCATCAGCCCGCCGAACGTATGCACCAGAAAATTCACAATCGTCTGCGCGCTCCTGCCATACCCATCCACATCATACCTTATCGCCCCCATGCGGTTCCACTCACCTCCGGTAAACGCCACCCTCATCCCGCTCATACAATCCCCCTCCTCCCCCACGGAGACACCGTTTCATCTCTCCCTCCCCGTCCCATATCCTGCAACCGCGCCCGGTACTGCGCCCTCATCTCCAGCCGCCTCACATCCGCTTGCAGCCGTCCCTCCAAATCCCCGCGCCCGGTAACGGTCAACGCGCACAGGCACGCCAGCTTGGCGGCCAGCAGCTCTCCATCCGCACAACACCACTCATGGGCGGCATCATCCGGCCTCACTAAATACACCACGCGCACCTCCCTCCCTTCCCCTGTCCAAAACAACCTCCCGTCAAACACGCACCACCCGGCCCCATCCACATCCACCACATCCACACAACCCTCCGGCAACGCCTCGCTCCGCACAAAACCGGGCAGCCGCAAATCCTCTTCTCCCTCCAACTGCGCCACCCTCTTCGCCCACACAGGCTTCACCTCCTGCACAACATACTCCACGGCGCTCGGCCACATGGCTCGCAACACAGCCCCCACCTCCTCATCATCCAGCCCCGTCACAGGAGCCTTCCCCAGCTTGGCAAGGGCAAAATTAACCACATCCAACTGCTTCATAACATCATCAAAAAACTAAGCTGAAAACGGAGGGCGGCCCGCAGACCGCCCCCCGCCGCTCCACGGCAACAAACATTGCCCGGAAACAACTCCTTACTGTGCGCACAGCACCTTAACAAACCCCTTCTCCTCCAGACGCGTCGCCCCGCAGGCAAACTTCGCGCGGATCTGCAACGCCTCATCCAAATCATCCCTCACGGAAATCTTCACCTTAAAATCATTCCACAGCCCGAACTGGGCGCGGCTCTTCACCCATGCAAGGCACTCCCTCACCCCCTCGGACTTGGGCAAAAGCTCCGTGCGGACAAACTTGAACCCCATAAACGTATCAACCTTCCCATCCACCAGAGCCTTCACGCTATTATAATCATAAGAAGTCACCTCCGTCGTGCTCAGCAAATTAAGAATCTGCGCGGAAGAACACGCAAACACAAGCTGATCCCCGGCGGCGGAACTATCCTCCGTCCACGCATCCGCCTCCTGAAACATCTGCAACGTCCGGCGCAGCTTAGCCAGCGTCAGGCCGCTTGCGGCCTTCGTGCCGGACTCCACATAATCCTTGGCAACAACTCGGTCGTCTGGAAAAGCCTTAGCCGTCGTCCCGTCCTTACCCACAAAATTCTGCCCTAGAAACGCGGCAATCATCACATCATCCATCTTCCGGTTCGCCGCCATCCTCAACCCCTCCAGCGTCTTGCTCACCGGCAAATCCAAATCGCCAAGCTTCGTCGCGTCAAACTCGTCAAACCCTACCGCCTTGGTGAAAATGCGCGGACGCATGGAACGCCTCAACGTAGGAGCCTCATCAAGCGTGGTGCTCCCCATGCGCGTCGTCTTCTCCTTAAAATCAAGCACCCCGTACTGGTCAATAAACTTCACCTCCCCCTTGCAATCCCTGTCCACCGTCACCAGCTTCTCCAATGCGCTCACCTTCTGCTGCAACAGCACCCCCCACTTATTCGTGTACTTGACCTGATAATTATCGCTAATTGTAACTGCCATAATAATATAATAACTAACTGTTAATAACTCTTGTCCTTACTCGCTCTCCATGACCCTAAAACCCCATCAGGCGGTTATACTGCTCGTCGGCATACCTGTGATTGGCATGGTTCGGATTCATAAACGCCTCATGTAAAGGGTGGCTCGGATCATTCATCATCCTCTCCGCCTCCGCCTTCCCCCCGGCAGCCGCGCCCCCGGGCATGTTAAGCCCCTTGGCAGGCTCATCCTGCATCATCGCCCCCATCTGCGCCAGCAACCGGATCATCACCGGATTCGTGCCAATCACCGGATCATCCACCACGGCACGCACCTCCTCACCACTCACCCCGGTCATCTTGGCCAGCATCTCCAGCGCACTCACCGCACTCCTCACATGCGCCCCATAGCCATCTCCCCACAACCCCTCCAGCTCAGCCTTCACAGCGGCCACGCGCTCAGCCTCGGCGGCATCCGCCGCCCTCTGAGCCTCTGCGCTCCGGGTGGCAAACTCATGCACAATCCCCTCAAACGCCTCCTTCGGCACCCCCAGCTCCCAAGCCTTGCGGCCCAGCACCTCCACCGCCTCCGCATCCCACACTCCCTCCGGCAGCCCCTCCGGGGCAGCGGGCAAAAACTCATCGCCCGCAAACTCCTTATTCATCCCAAGAGCCTCCCTCCATGCCGTCATCGCCGCCTCATCCCCCAAATCATACCGCAGCACGGCGCCCGCTCCGGGCGCACCGCTTCCGCCATCTCCACTACTGCTGCCGCCGTCTCCTTCTCCTCCATCCCCGTCACCGTTTCCGGCCCCATCTCCACCAGCATTATTTCCGGCACCAGCCATCAGGCTCACCGGGCCACCGCCGCCATTTGCGCCCCCGTCACCAGCCTCCTCGCGCAAAAAACCATTCGCAACCAATTTACCAATAAACATAATAATTAATCTCTAGTCTTTAATACTTAATAAATCCACCAACGCCACCTCACGCATCCCCCTGTCTCGCTCCCGCCCGCCACGCTCAAACCTCACCCGTTCCACCCCCTGCGCCTGCTCGCCCAGACAACCCCGTGCCAGCTCCACCAACTCATGAACACTCCCCCACGCCAAATGCACATAAAACACGCGCCCCCCGTCCACCAGCCACCCCAGCAACACAACCTCCCCGCTCATCGCCGCCACACCTCCCGCATCCAGTACCCGTCTGCACTCCTCCCACAAACGCTCATGGCCGCCCGCATACCTCACCGCCCACTCATACCCGCTCATCCTTGGTAAAAAACCTGAAAAACTCCACGGCGGCGGGTTCCATGATCACAAAAGCCGGGTAGTCGCGGGAAGTAAACACCCTGCGCCCGCCCTGCGGATTGACGGCCTCCACGGTCAAATCCACGGTTTCCGCCGTCCGCATGGGGTCATCCTCCTCCGGAGCGTAAAACTCTTTCAGCCTTGCCCACACCTGCACCGCCTGCCAGTCCTCACCCAATCCCACCAGCGCAGCAACTACGGACTCCATTGCCGGGGCATGGTCCGCAGGTATCTCGTCCTGCGTAAAGCGGGCCGGAGGTCTATAACCACCCTTGTCCTGATAAATGGCCGTCAGGGTGAATTCTCCCCACTCGCCGGGCCGGGGAAACTGAATCTGTATCTCTGAATTATTCATGCTCAATCTTCGGTAGTCGTTTCGGCTTCCGGATCAACAAAATCCTCCACCGCCTCGGAGACAATGATATTGCTCTCCATGGAGGAAA
>ERZ827512.361-NODE-361-length-63584-cov-5.819028_pt1 | contig 63584 bp, 58 predicted proteins | sample MGYA00519916_ERZ827512 | MGnify/ENA primary metagenome ERZ827512 (study PRJEB31778, sample SAMEA3449335) | human gut metagenome | biome: human gut; feature: human-associated habitat; material: faeces | place: United Kingdom | collected 2010/2012 ... | reverse complement strand
AACTATGATAAGATTTTCAAATGATTCCATCAGCACTTTGTTGCATAAGAGATAATCATTTTGATTTGGTGAAACTGTTGCATTAGATTTAATTGTTAGGTTATTTGAAAATGCAGCAAAACCTATTGATAAACCAACAACAGCAACACATAAAGCAACTATTGCAATAATCTTTGCACTACGATCTCTTTCCATGTTATCCTCCTTTCGTTTAAAATAGCAACAGAGTAAATTTGTCTATTATCCATTCCTATTATGATTTAATTATATCATATAAATTGTTTTTAGAAAATACTTTTACTAAATTTCTCTTTTTATTCTGTTTTTTTTAAATAACTATTTTTTAAAGTATATACAATAAAGTTATTATCATTATTGATATAAAAATAACATTTTTGATGAGGTGTTACTTCATAATAAAATATTGCATTATGGATACTATCTTTAGCATCTAGTAATTCATAAAAACTATCAACTTCTATTATATTACCTTTTTTAAAATTAGGCATTGTATTTACATTTACTATTAATCTATCATATTGTCTTAATATTTTTCTTAATATTTTATCATAAGAATTCAATTTAGGTCTTAATGATATTGTTTTTTTTGTGATGTATATAAATATAGTTACAGCAAAACCTAAAAATAATAAGGCACTTATTAAATATTTTATATCATCAATTTTATACTGATTTAAAGATATTACGACATTTTTATTTTTCATTGCTAATGGTTCAGTTTTTAGATTAATAGTTTTTTCAGATAATGGAATTATTAAATTAATTTTATTATCGCTATTGATGTCTGAATTACTAGATAATGTTCCATCAACTTTTCTATGAAGTTCTAAACTTACAGTTAAATTACTTTCTGTATCCACTCCATATGAGGCTTCAAAATTATTTGCAATTTCATTATAATTATCATACTTAATATCTATAGTTTCATTAATTACATACTCTTTTTCATTTTTTATAGGGAATTTTTTTTCTTCAGATAATTCATACTTTTCTTGATAAAATAATGAATTATTTTTTGGATTTCTTATTTCTAAATTGGCTACTATTTTATAATAATATTCACCATTTAATTCGGTATCAGAAATAAATTTATAATTATAATTTATCGAAATATAATCAATTAAATTAGCAATATAGCTCATATCTTTATCAAGATAATCTTGTTTATAATAATTGTTATCCTTTAAATATATTTTATAGTTAGGACTACCAATTTCTTCATAAAATACATTTTGCTCTCTTTGAATAATTATTGACTTTTTAAAACATAAAAATGATAATATAATGAATAAAATAAATGATAAAATTAAAATAATCTCCTTTAAATAATTACTTTTTACCTTTGCTTTTTTCATACTTTCCTCCTATATTTCACTAAACCAAACAGTAGGATATCCTATGTATGGAATTCTAAATCTTACTATACCAATTATATTTTCTTTTTTTATTAAGTAATCATCTTCTTCTTCGTTTGCATCACCTTTAGTATAGTAATATACTTCATTATCCGTATTAACTATTCTAATTAATCTATGGACAACAATATTTTTTTCAGCTTTAAATGCAATTATTTCGCCTTCTTTTAACTTGTTATAATTATCATATTTTTCATTTATTTGTTCAGTAATTACAACGCTACCTCTATCGAATATTGGATTCATTGAACCGCTTGCAATAGCAAGGGCATAATACTTAAAATATCCAGAAACAAAATAAATTATAATAATTGTTAATATAATAGGAATTATTAATAAAATAATTGCTGATTTCTTGTAATTTCTATCAATTTCCTTATCTTCATCAGAATATTTATTTACAATTTTTCTTACTTTAAACAAAATAAGTATTGGTAGTATAAAATCAATTATAGCTTTTAAATATTCACTTGGATTAGGTACTATTGGAACTACATACTGATACAGCGAAAAAATTAATAAATAGATAATAACTGGCATGTAGCCCACTTTTATATTAATGTATGTTGCAAAAACATTAACAGTTATACTAGGTAGTAATACAAGAGCAGTAAAAATAAATACATCGTGCATATTTGACATTTTTAAAATACTTAAAGCTGGTAATATATCTATCATTATAAATAATATAACTGAATACGCAATTAAAAATTTATTATTTCCAGATTTAGTTAAAAGTGAATTCCTTAAATGTTCTTTAAAAACTATTTTTAATATAGTAGGAATTATAAATACCGTTAATCCATATAATGTTAAATAATTATTACTTTCAGCGTATCCAATTATAATTCCAAACAAATAGTATAATATTAAAAATACCATTGAAAACATAAATATATCAAAATCAACTATTTTATTTAAACGCTTATTACTTTTCTCAAATCCTAATATAAAGAAAAATATAACATCACATACAAATATAATAAATGGTAATACATAAACATTTGATAAACTAGAATTAAAACTATTTAGTATTACTAAAAACATAATAACTGTTTCAACTAAAAATATCGTGTAATAACTTTTTATTTTTCGTCTTCTCATTTTAACTCCGTTCCTTTCCTAATTTATCAAATACTAAATTTTATCTCCAATTTACATAATCTAACAAATTACCAGTTTCCGCAGGACTTCTTCCATTATTTCTCTGGCCCCAAGTCGAATAATTTGTAAATGCTATAATTGTTTCTTTTCTTTCATCATTGTTTATATAAGTATTATCATAACTTAAATTTTCATCATTAAAACCATAATTATACCAATCATCATTATTACTTCCAATAACCCATACATTCCACTTTTCTGTGTGAATATCATCTTGAGTTAAAGATATAGCATTAGCATCATCTACTTCAAAGGAACCTAAAGAAGAAAACTTTGCAGTATATATAGTTATTTTATCACTACATCCAGTAGCTTCGCTTTCAAAATCTAAATTATAATCTTTAATATCAATATTATCTTTAATCCAATCAATCATTTTCATAAACTGGTCTTTTGTACTAGCTGTTTGTTTACTTGGATTAAGAGATTGAGAAGGGCCTATAATCATAGCCATATAGTCAATTCCTTCTCTTCCTCTGTGAGCAAATGACCACTCATTTGTTTTATCTTTTTGAGTAAGAAAATTTTGATATACAGTGCCAGTTTCCGTTGCATTTAATTCGATAAAATTATTACCATTTATGACGTATATATAAGGATTTAACATATCTTTAGCAATCGAATAATTATTTTTACCTATTTCAAAATTTCCAACTTCTACTTTTTTATCATAAGCCGTTGTCGACCATCCAATTCCAACATCTGGGTTTTTACTATTTTCAGCATTAAAATAAACATAGCCAGCTTCTTTAGTATCCGTATCTTCAAAAGATCCATTAACTATTTTTTCATTACCATTTATACTAAATGAAACTTTATCTATTAAATTGCCTTTTGTTGTAGTTTGTTTATCAGTTAATACCGAACAAAGCGCAAATGTTATATTATTTGAATTAGGTATATATGTATCGCTATAATTAAACCATTTCAAACTGTTACTTGATATAATCCAAACATCCCATTCTTCTGTATGAACACTATCATATTCATAACTAAATAAATCACTTGTATCTCCGGAAAAACCACCAGACGAATCAAAAGTAGGTGTATATATTTTATATTTCATTATTTTAGTTGGAACATTATAATATATATTCTGATCTTCAAATAACCATTTAGACATAGTTATAAATTGATCATCACTTGATGTATTTACTTTTTTAGGTTCGTTTTCTTGTTGATTACCAATTATAAGCGCCATTACTTCTTGCCCTTCTCTACCTCTATGATATAAACTCCAATCGTATGCCTCTCCAGATGTTACTGAAATATTTTGAAATAAACTTGCTTGTTCATTAGCATTTATTTCAGCAAGTTGATTGCCATCTGGAAGTGTGGAATCTACTGAATTACTTGGGCTCAAATTAAGATGCTCACTTTTATTATTATAAATTCTACCAATTTCAATTTCGTCTGATATTGAAGTAGTATTCCAAGATAAAACACGCATTGAAGATACATAAGAATAACTTGAAGATATCGTTGGTATTTCGAAACTGCCATTTTCAATGTTATAAGAAATATATTTTATATAAACGGGATCTGTTACATTTTTAATTGTTACTAATCCATTTTCAAAAGTATAATCATTTATTCTTTTGCTGCCCATATAAATTCTTATATCAAATTTTTCACCAGTATATTTGAATGTCAAATCACTAGTATTGATTACTTCACTTGGACAATCAACTATATTTTGCTTAATTGTATCTTCAATATAAACTTTTTGATAATTTTGAAAATTAAAATCTAAAACAAAATTATTTTCAGTATTGCTTGAATCATAACTACCTTCTTTCCACTTAAGTCTTACAATAATTTGCTTTTCAGCTCCTAAAGTACACTTTGAAGTTTCTTCTTCTATGACACATAATTTATCTCCCAAATTATAGTCAATTAATTCATAATCCAAATTATCATTATTTAAAGTAATTTCTTTTATTCCCATTTCAACTTTGCCTAAATTAGTTATTTTAACTACATAATCTATATAGGAATCTTCGCTAGGTAAAATAGCTGTACCATTTATATTTGTTTTATTATAATCCAAACTTGTAGAATAAGCTTCATTATATGCTTCTGACAAATTAGCAGAAGTTATTCTTATATCAGCATTCACTCTTACTGATGCACTTATATCTTTAACATTTAATTGATTATTAAATGCAGAAAATCCAATTGACAAGAATATCACAAATATTAAAATTGCATAACTTATAATTACAGATGATTTAAATTTATTAAAACCGATATTTTTAAACATTGTATTCACCCACCATCCTTTTGGTATCTATTCTGTATATAATTATACTAAATTACAGAGCGTAAGTCTATTAAAATTCATTATTTTAGTATAAAAATAATCAAGTTAAGTTTAGAATTGATGATTACATAAAAATAGCATTCAGAAAAATATTAGAAAATAAAAAGATTACAATCAATAATATAGGCATTATTAATAGAAAATATTATAAAAAATATTAATACAGTTATAAACGAATGATAATCTGTATATCAAAAATATATTTTTTTTATTTAATAACTAAAAACTATAGTGTTGTATAAAACAATATTTTATCTCATAGATTAGATTAGGACTATCATAGTTCTTTTTTTACTTTAAGGAGGACAAAAATGAAGAATAAAAAGGAAATGAAAAAAACTAATTTTAATTATAGTGAAGAATTTATTACTAGAACGACTAATCTTACGGAACAAGAGTTAAAAGCTATTTTTAATAAGAAATATTTTAATTATATAAAAAGAAATGAAAAACGTATGCTTGGGAGCTGTAATTTTGAATAACCCCTATATTACTAACCAATTAGTAAGGGTGGTGTTATATTTAAGATTATCAGATGAAGATCGTGATAAATTAACAAAAGAACAAATATCAAAGAGTATAAAAAATCAAGAATTGATGTTAAGGGAATATGCAGAAAATGAAGGCTTTAAAATTGTTGGCGTTTATGATGATGAAGACTGGTCTGGTGCTGATAGCTCACGTCCTAACTTTAACAAAATGATTGCTGAGTGTGAAGCTGGAAATGTTGATATAGTTTTGTGTAAAACACAAGCTAGATTTGCAAGAGATTCTGAACTTATAGAAAAATATATACATAACTTATTTCACGAATGGAATGTAAGATTTCTTACAACAGTTGATAGAATTGATAATACTAAAAGAGAGACAAAAAAAACAAGTCAAATATTAGGATTAACAGATGAGTGGTATTTAGAAGATATTTCACTTAATATTCGTGAAACATTTAAGTCAAAAAGAAAAGCTGGCGAGTGCACGGCAAGTTTTTCAAAATATGGATACATTAAAGATCCAGAAAATAATAATCACTTAATACCTGATCCGGTGGCTGCAGAAGTTATAAAAAGAATTTTTGATGATTATTACAAAGGCGACGGTTTAGAAAAGATTGCTAACAACTTAAACAAAGAAAAAATACCCAGTCCGTTTGAGTATAAGAAAATGCACGGTAGCAAATTACAAATACCTTTATTAAAAGAATATTTAGATTATGACTATATAGAAAAAACCGGAACTTATATTGTTAGTATCAATCTTACAAATAATGAAACACAGATATTAAATAATCTTATTAGTTTTAACTACTTAACTACTGATAAAAAAGTATTTAATAATAAATGTGAAATTACTTTAAAAAGATATACTCAAAATAAAACTAAAATCTATTATAGTGAAAAAGATAATTTAGATATTAACAAGTTTAATGAAATTGATTTTGTATTATTAAATGAAGATGATGATATACCTAAAACTGCTACTTGTATTGCTACTAAAACAGATATACTTGATAGAACACATACAATCGGTTATCAATTTGAAATCACATTAAAAGAAAATGTAAGCAAAGAAAAGTTTTATGTTATGATTAAAAAAGCTGCCTCCAATATTGATGTTGATTTAGATTTTAAAATTAATATAAGAAGAAAATTAAAATGGTCTAGTCAAACAATTAAAAGTATATTAAAAGACGAAGTTTATATCGGTAATATGGTACAGTTTAAAACAACAACAGTAAGCTATAAGAATCACACATTAGTTTATAATGATGAAGAAGATAGAATAAGAAAAAATGATACTCATACTGGTCTTGTTGATAAAACTATATTTTATACAATACAACAAAGATTAGAAGATAAATCACGAAGCCAGCAAAATGGCGAAGTGCATGCTTTTAATAATAAAGTATTTTGTATGAATTGTAATAGAGTTTTTTGTAAGTGTGGTAAAAAACAAGATTCTGGATATGGTTATTTATGTTGTAAAGATAAGAATGATAAATGGTCTAATTGTGATAATAAGAAATATTTAAAAGAAGAAGAATTACATAATTTGGTATTAGAAAAAATTAATGTTTTACTTAACAGATTTTATGATGAAAAAGAGCTTAATAACTTAAATGAAGATATGATAGAACAAGATTTGTTTAAGGACAAAATTAAAACTTTAGAAAAAGAATTAAATAATATTAATAAGGAATTACAAAATAAAAGTTCCTATTTTCAAAGACTATATGAAGATCGTACTTCTGGGATACTTCCAGAAAAAGAGTTTTTAATTTTAATGAATAAATATAAAGATGATACTGCTAAACTAGAAGATAGAATGAAAATAATAAAAAAAGATATAGCTTCTACTACTGCAAAAAAAGAAACATTAAAAACTAAAAAGAACATCTTTAAGAAGTACAGACATATAGATAAACTTGATATTGAAATTGTGGGTGACTTTATTGATAAGGTATTAGTTGGTCATTATGACGAAGAAACAAATTCAAGGGATATTAAGATAATATGGAACTTTCAAATTTAATATATAAAGAAGATTTAAACAATGGAGCAACAGGACCAGCAGGAGCTCAAGGATTACAAGGAGTAGCAGGTGAAACTGGCCCAACAGGACCAACAGGACCAGCAGGAGCTCAAGGATTACAAGGAGTAGCAGGTGAAATAGGCCCAACAGGTCCAACAGGTCCAGCAGGAGCTCAAGGATTACAAGGAGTAGCAGGCGAAACTGGTCCAACAGGACCAACAGGCCCAGCAGGAGCTCAAGGATTACAAGGAACAGCAGGAGAAATAGGCCCAACAGGTCCAACAGGCCCAGCAGGAGCTCAAGGATTACAAGGAACAGCAGGAGAAACACCTAATATAACTATAGGAACAGTTACAACTGGAAATCCAGGGACACAAGCAGCAGCCACTATAACAGGTACACCACCAAATTTTGTTCTTAACTTAACAATTCCTCAAGGTCCAACAGGTCCAGCAGGAGGTTAGAATTAAACTATTTTTAGTCATTGATAACTATCAACAGTTATTAATGACTTTTTCTTTTCTAAAACATATACTTTTATAGGAGGGAGTATATTGAAAAAATATAAAGTATGTGTATATGCCATTTGTAAAAACGAGTCAAAATTTATAAAAAAATGGTATAAAAGTATGAAAGAGGCTGATAAAATATTTGTGCTAGATACAGGAAGTAATGATGATAGTGTAGAGAAATTATCTAAATTAAAAAAAGTTGTAGTTAAGAGTGAAAAAATAGTTCCTTGGCGTTTTGATGTTGCTAGAAATATGTCTCTAGATATGGTAGATAGTGATTGTGATATTTGTGTATGTACTGACTTTGATGAAATTTTGTTGCCAGGTTGGCGAAAAGAATTAGAAAAAAATTGGAATAATAAAGTAACTAGAGTTAGATATAATTATAATTGGAGTTTGGATGAAAAAAATAATCCTATAATAAACTTTTATCTTGATAATATTCATACTAGAAATAATTATATTTGGTATCATCCTGTTCATGAAGTATTAAAATATGTAGGAGAGGGAGTTGAAGAATTTATTACTTTGGATAAAATTACTTTAAATCATTATCCAGATATAACTAAGAGTAGAGCTAACTATTTACCATTATTAGAATTATCTGTTAAAGAAGAACCTAACGATGATAGAAATGTCCATTATTTAGGAAGAGAGTATATGTATCATAGAAGATGGAATGAGTGTATTGATACTTTAATCAAGCATTTATCTTTAAAAAGTGCCACATGGAATGATGAACGTGCAGCTTCTATGCGATTTATTTCGAGAGCTTACATAGCTTTGAAGAGGTATGAAGAAGCAAAAATGTGGCTACTTAAAGCTATCGAGGAAGCTCCTCATTTAAGAGACGGATATGTAGAACTGGCTATTCTAGAGAGTAATTTAGGAAATTATGATGAAGTAGTACATTATTGTAATAAAGCCTTAGAAATAAAAGAACATCAAAAGACTTATATAAATGAACCATTTAGTTGGGATAATACAATCTATGATTTATTATCTATAGCATATTATCATAAAAATAATTTTAAAAAATCATTAGAAAATATAAATATAGCTCTTGAACTAGCTCCTGAAAATGAAAGATTAAAGAAAAATAAAATAATTATTAAATCTAAATGTGAAGAATAAAAGTTCTTCTTTTTTGTTATAATTAGTTTTTATTAATTATGTAATCTAAACATTTTATTAGAATTTTGACTTAAATGATAATAAAAAAAGTTGAGTAACTTACTTTACAATCTTTAATCTGTTAGGATATAATTGATATATGTTTTTCATATTGGTAGTAAGATGTATTTTATCTGATTGTATATTATGAGAAATTAGTAATTTTTTGATGGAGTGGTGTTAATTGTGAATATGTGTGAGAAGGCTGTATTAGCTTCCAATATTTTTGAAAGATGTAATACAGATTTAAAGAGAAGATATTTTATAGAAAATATAAATGCCATTAATTGGGCTATGAGTAGAATCTCTGGATATTGTGGTTCATTTGGAACAGGTTATCCCTTTTATGTTTTAGATTCTAATTTAGAAGGAAAGATTCCTATTATTCAAGAACAAATTAGGTATAATAATAGCCTTTTAAGAGAAAGTATTGCTATATCAGAATGGCTTTGTGATAATTGCTTAAAAGAAAATAGTCAAAATATGCCTGACTTGAAGCAAATTTGTAAGCCGTGTCCACAGGTAAAAGATGAGATTAAACCTAGACGTGTTATTAATAGATTGCCTGATATTGATATGTGGATGATTTGTGAAGATGATAAGATTTCTTTAGCATCTAAACAATTGGCTTATGTATTTGATGATTTAGGAATGTGTACTTCTGATGTCGATCCAGTTAAAAGTATTCATGATGTTTATGAAATAGCAACTTCGTTAGATAAGGGAATAATGCCTTCGAAAAAGTTGCCTTTAGATGTTCATATTATTGAATATTCAAAAGTAGAAGAGTTATTGAATAAAATTGTTTCTACTTTTATAAAGGCGACTAGTAATTCGGTTGCTCCTTATTTAGCAATTCATCCTCTTTCTTTGAGAAAAAAGTGGCAATATGATGATGTAGCTTATAACTTTGCTTTTGATTATTTATTTAGCTTAACGCCATTTTCTTGGGAAGATGATTTAAATAATAAACTAATGAAATCTAGATTTGAATTAAGAAGTCTTTTTTCAGAGAATGATTTAATTGAAATATTTGATTTAGTAGCGTCAGACTCTGTTAAAAGAAGATTTGAGACAAAAACAGTAAAAAAATGTTATGGAAGAAGGTTAAAATTATGGGAAGAAAAATAGATTTACATATTCATACTAATAAATCAGATGGAGTGTTAACACCTTTTGAGGTAATTGATGCAGCTTGTAATAATGGAGTTAGTGTCATTGCAATTGCTGATCATGATACTATTGATGCATATAATGATGAATTATTTGAATATGCCAAAGCTAGAAATATCACTATTATTCCAGCAGTAGAAATATCTACTAAAATCAATAAGTGTGGTATTCATGTTTTAGGATATAATTTTGATTTAAATAATAATACTTTGAGAGAAAAATTAAAAAAATTACGTAATGCTAGACATGATTATTTATATAACGTGGCTGCTAAATTAAATAAGCTTGGCTATGTTGTTAATTGTTCTTCTTTAGATAAAATAGATGCTGTTACAAAAGCACATATTTCTTTGGATGTAATAACAAATGAGCAAAATAGAGAGTTGTTATTAAAAGAATTTGGGCATATTCCAGGTAAGGGAGAATTCATTGAAACAGTTATGAATGAAGGATGTAGGGCATATGTGAAAAAAGAAACCATTACTCCAGTAGAGGCTAGTCAATTGATTAAGAAAGCATCAGGAAAAGTAGTTTTAGCTCATCCTGTAGCATATAAATATGAAGATAATTTAACAGAAGCAGATATTTTGAAATTAGTCAAAGATATGGAGATAGATGCTATCGAAGGAAATTACATATACGTTGATAGAAATAATCAAAGAATAGACGAGTGTGCAGAATGGTGCAAATTTGCTAGAGAAAATAATTTAATTTGTACTATTGGTTCTGATTTTCATAATGATGATGGAATTAGACCTATTATAGGACTTGGAAATGATAAGATAAATTTAAGTAATGAAGATATAGAGAAGATTTTAAATTATTTATTAGGTTAATATGTTAATAAGACTTAATAATAAAAACAATGTAAAATATACTATAATACAATTATGTAAAAGTAGCAACTAGAAGTAAAGAAAAGCAATTTAAAGCTTTATTACCTAGCTTAAAAAAGTATTTTTGTATATTGGGATAAAAGAACTATTTTTTTATTGCTGTTTTCTTTAATCTTTGTCTTAAAATTATAATTGTTTTCTAGAATTATATTTTATCATCAAAAAATTTTAAAGTCATTTACTAAGATAACAAAAAATACTAAAATATACTGTAGAATATTTGAAAAGAAATGAAAAAATGTATATGAATGCTGTTGCTTTATGCTCAAATTTAGAAAACAATGATGTTTCATCTATGGATTTACCATTTGATGTAAATAAAATCTTTAATGTCTAGAGCAACACTTTAGTTGAAAAGAGACAATAAATTTTATAGTGGTTTAATAGCAAAAATAAGAAGGCGTTTATCTAAACAGAATACTGAAGTAAGAAAAAATAATGAAAAAATTAAACCAGAAGAAAAAGCAGTAGTTGAAAATACAGCAGAAAATTGTAACAAACAAGATATTACAAATAAAGAAAATGTTCCTATCAAACAAGATATAAAGGTAATGTCAGAAGATGATTACACTGAAATGTTAGAATTACTAAGAACGCCAATATTTGAACAAACAATTAATACCTTATCAATTAAAGAATCAGCAATTGTTGCTTTAAAACTTGGATATATAGATGGAAAGTGTTTCTCTGATGAATATATTGCTGAATTTCTAAAAATAGAAAAAACTGAAATTAAAGAAATTACTAAAAAAGTTTTACTATTATACAAAGAAAATCTTAATAAATTTGTTGATCATGCAATAGAAACAGTTACAGAGCAGCCTCGAAAACTATTCAAAAAAATAAAATAATAAATATGATAGTATACCTCTAAATATCCTAAACTTAAATATTATTTTCTTTGTAATTTTTAGAAAAAATAACATATTTATTAATTAACAAAATAGAGATTCTTACATTTACTAGAATCTCTTTTACTATTTAATCTACATCTCTCAAAAATTATTATATTATATATTATAGAACCATATTAAATCCTAACTTAATTTAATCCCCTAAAAAAATAAATTCATAAAAAAAGCTTAGCTAATTTATAATTTTTTCTAAGCTTTATTTCTATTATTTTCTACTTTTAGCAGTATTTAATATTTTCTCATCAGCAAACCTAATTACATCATTAATATCCTTAGTACAATTAGTCATTCCAGTTTTATTACAAATTAAATTCTGATATTTAGAAAATCTTGGATCTAGACAACTAATTACTCCAGTATCAGTACCACTTCTTATTAAACGTCCTGCTGCTTGAGTAAATTTTGTTAGCATACTAGGAATATAAACCTCACTAAATTTTTCAGTATCTCTAGCATATCTACTAGCCTTATATTGTGATACAGCATCTACAACATCAAATGGTAAATGAGTAATAATTAAATTACTTAAAGATTTCCCCTTAATATCAACGCCTTCCCAGAAAGCCCCTGTTGCAAATAAACAAGAATCTGTATCATCTTGAAAGTTCTGTTTAATTTCTGTAACATTATCATTACTTTGAAGTAATAGTGGAAAATCATAATTTTTACTTGCGAGTATTTTATAACAATCATTCATACACTTTTTAGAAGTAAAGAGAACTAAAGCCTTACCATTGGTAGCTTTTATTAACTTATCAATCTCTTTAGCCAAATCTATGACATAATTATTATAATCATTAGGTACAGAAATATCTGGATTAAAATACATTAAAGTATTATTTTCATAATCATATGGTGATGGATAGCTAGCTCCTAAAGTAATTGTTTGATATTTATTACCCTCTAAGTTTATTCCGTTCATAAAATAGTTATAACTATTTTTATTATCTGTTAAAGTACCAGAAGTAAAAATTGCAGGAATTTTTTTATTTAACATACTATTAGCAATACCTAAATTTCTTTTTGGTGTATAATCAATGATAATTTTATTATTTTTATAAAACTCTACCCAATAAATATTAATACTATTATTTATTCTAGCCATATCTTTAAATGTAGCCTTGATTTCTGCCAATTTCCTAACACTATTAGTTCTAATAACAACGCCATACTTTCTCTCATGAAGATAAATTTCACGAGTTAATTTATCAAGGTCCCTTAAAATATTTTCTAGAATATCCCTTATTTTTCTAGTATATGTGAATGGTAGGCGAGAGCAATCTGTAATTTCGTCATCAGTCTTCTTATTTTTAGAAAAATTTAAACTAGCATTTCTTCTAATAGCAGAGAATAATTGTTCAATCTCTCTTTTTAAGTTTTCAGGATAACTAATTTCTTCTTCTGTCGAAAAAACTTCATTATTACGCTGGTATGTATCTAAATTTATGCAAACTCTATTAATAGTTTTTTTAATATCATATAAATCCAAAGTGCCTTTATTATGTTCTCTAATATTACCTTCTAATTGGTGAGCCTCATCAATAACAAACATATCAGCTTTTTCAGTAACACGTCCATCTTCATTAATATCCTTTATGAAATTAGCATGATTAGTAACGATTATATTACTATTGGGCAATTTATTTTGATGTTTTAGATAATAGCATCCCTTTGCATAAGAACACTTGCTACATTTACCACGAGATTGTAAATTTACCTCATTCCATACTACGTTACTAATATCTTTTAAATCTTCTTTATCACTAGAAGATAGTTGTTCCATTCTATTCACTAAATTATTTAAAGCTTCCTTTTTTTCATCAGAAGTATCATCTTTTTCTTCTAGTCTCTTAATTCTATTTAAACAAGCATAATTATTAATACCTTTAGCAATATTAACTTTTACATCAATTCCTAACATTTCTGAAATTTTATTAATATCTCCAATAAGTTGTTCTTGCAAGGCAATACTGGAAGTTGATATAACTACTTTATTAAAAGTATCAACATTATCTAGTGTCTGAAATATAGGAATTAAATATCCAAAACTTTTACCAATACCAACACCAGCTTCTACTAGTAATACTCTTTTATCACGAATAGCTTGCATAATATCTATTGCATACTTTTTTTGAGAATCACGATAGATAATGCCATTTACTTTTGTATCCAAATCTTTTTTTGTTTTTCTAAGTTGTTCAAAAAACTGATAAGTTTTCTCCTCAGGTAAGTTATACTTATCTTCTTTCCAAATACTCATTTTTATTTCCACCTTTTAATTAAGTAAATATATTATCACACTTGTTAATCATTGTCAATAAGAAAAGTTAATTTAATGTTAAAAAAAGTCTGTTTGCTATTTATCTATAAAAATTCTAGCTGTAAATTTAGAGTTAAATTATAGCGAGCTTATAATTTATCAATTGTAAGAACAAAAGTTTGCTATCTATTGACTTCTAAAAAACAATTTCTTATAATAATTGTAGCAAAATTTTTTATTAGAAAACGGTGGTAACATGAACTATGTAAAGGGTACTTTTATAAAAACTATATATTCAAATAAAGATAATGGATATGTAGTAGGAGTTTTAAGAATAAAAGAGACAGACTTAGAACTTTTAAATACAACAATATATTTTACTGGAAATTTTTATGATATAAGAGTTAAAAATAATTATATTATGCATGGACAACTAATAAATCATGCTAAATATGGACTTCAATTTGCTGTTAGCAATTATGAATTATCTCTTCCTACCAAAAGGGAAGAATTAATTGAATTCCTATCTAGTGATATTTTCCCTATAGGTGAAAAAACAGCAACTAAAATAGTAGATAAATTTGCCGATGATACCCTTAAAATAATTTTAGATTCAAAAGAAAAATTACAATTAATTCCCCATCTTCCTAAATCTAGAATAGATAAAATTCATGATGTATTAGAAAACTATCAATATTCTAGCCAGATTGTTATGGATTTAACTTCATTAGGTTTTACTTCCCAAAATGCTCTTAGTATTGTAAATAAATATAAAACTAAAACAATGGATTTTATTACCAATAATATCTATGACTTAATAGATGAATTAGATTTTAATTTTAAAGATGTCGATCAAGTAGCCCTAAATTCAGGTATAGATAAATTAGATGATAGAAGAATTCAAGCCTTAATAGTCTATTTAATAAATGAAGTAACTTTTGAAGCAGGTGATACTTATCTTTATCATGATGAAATATTTAATGAACTCTTAAAATACAATAAAGATATAGATAATGAAATTCTCGAATATAATTTAGAACAACTAGTTAAACGTGGCAAAATTGTTATAAAAGAAGATAAATATTATTTAAAGAGATTTTATGAAGCAGAGTCTTACATAGCAGATAGATTATGTTTTTATAATGATATGGAGAAATCAAAATATCCTAAGTTAGAAAGTAAAATTAAAGAATTAGAAAAAGAAAGTGGTATCGTTTATGATAAAATTCAAAGAAACGCTATCAAAAGAGCTATTAATAATAACCTAACTATCATAACTGGTGGTCCAGGAACAGGTAAAACAACTATCGTAAAAGCTATTGTAACTCTATTTCAAAAAGTCCTAAAAGCTAAACCAGATGAGATAGCACTCTTAGCCCCAACCGGAAGAGCAGCCAAAAAATTAATGGAAACAACTAACCTAAAAGCTTCAACAATTCATAAATATCTTCAATGGGATAAAGAAGCTAATATCTTTAATGTTAATCAATATAATCCCAATAGCGAAAAATACATTATTGTAGATGAGGTAAGTATGTTAGATACCATTATAACATCAGCACTTTTAAAAGGAATAAAAAGAAATGTAAAGCTAATACTAGTAGGAGACTATTATCAATTACCAAGTGTAGGTCAAGGACAAATACTAAAAGATTTAATAGATAGTAATTTAATAGATGTAATAAAGTTAACCAAACTATATCGTCAAAACGAAAATTCTTATATTCCTATATTAGCAGGAGAAATAAAAGATAAAGAAATAGATGAACACTTTATAAATAAAAAAGATGATTATAATTTTATCTTATGTGATAATACTAATATTATACCAAGCATAAATTTTATTATAAAAAAAGCTTTAGATAAAGGTTATACAGATAAAGAAATTCAAGTATTAGCCCCAATTTATAAAAGTATTAATGGAATAGATAATCTAAATAGAAATTTACAACAAATATTTAATCCTAAAAGTCCAGATAAAAATGAATTAGAATTATCTGATGTTATTTATAGAAAAGGAGATAAAGTTTTGCAGTTAGCTAATGATCCTGATCTGAATTTATCCAATGGTGATATAGGATATATTCTAGATATTACCAAAAAAGATAAAACAAGTAGCAAAAAAGATGAAATCCTAATAGATTTTGATGGTAATAAAGTTGTTTATACCAAAGAAAAATTTATAAATATTCGTCACGGCTATGCTATAAGTATTCATAAATCGCAAGGTTCAGAATTTCCTATGGTAATAATGCCTATTGTTAATAATTATAACCGTATGTTATATAACAAACTAATCTATACAGCAGTTACTAGAGCCAAAAGCTCCCTAATAATAATAGGAGATCCTGCTTGCTTTATAAATGGTATAAAGAATGATTATGTTGAAAATAGAAAAACTACTCTAAAAGATATGATTATAGATAAATATGCAAGTATAAAAAATTAAATATAAACCATACTAAGAAAGGATACATATTAAGTATCCAAACATACTCATAGATTCTAAAGGAGGAGTTTATTATGAAACTAGGAAGTAAAATATTATTAATAGGAATGGGTGTCGGTGGTACACTATTATACCAACAAATGATAAGTGGAAATATAGAAAAAATGATGAAAAGCGCTAAAAAAATAACTAAAAGAACAATGGATGATTTAGAAGATATGATGTAATAAATAATAACAAACTACGTTATTAGAAAAATAGTTTTAATACTATAAAGCCTAATATTTAGATACTCTCTATTATTAGGCTTATTTTATATAAAATGTAAACAATATAAAATGTAAACAATTACACTAAAAAAGTAAAATTTAGAAATTAAGTTGCCTTTTATACCTTAAATGAAGTATAATTATTACGAAAGCAAGTGATAAGATGATGATAATTAATACAAGTAATAAATTAAAAGAAAAAGTTATAAATCATGAAAATTTGACTGATAAAGAACAAATTGAATTCTTAAATTATATGATTACTAAAACTAAAATAATAGTAGATAGTATGTATAAAGAAAATAATAAAGATTATAACTATATGTATTTATTTTATGAAGTTTGTTTTTCATATAACCTAACAGAATCACCAACTATAGATAGTAATTATCTATATTTAATATTAGAGTTAGGCAATAATAAGTATTTAATAGATATGAATTTTACAAGTGATGATATATTACCATTAAAAGAAAATAAATTTATAAAATATACTAGTAATAATTATAAAAAGTATTTGGAGGTAAAAAAGAGTTAATATGAATAAAACAGTTCTAATAACCGGAGCAAGTAGAGGAATAGGAAGAGAAACGGCTATTTTATTTGCTAAAAATAACTATAACGTAGTTATAAATTATCTAAATAATAAGTCTTTAGCAAATAGCTTAAAAGAAAGTTTGGAGGCTAGATATAACATAAAAGCTCTAACTATAAAAGCTGATATTTCTAATGAAGAAGAAGTACAAGCTATGGTAGCTGATGCAATAGAAGAATTTAAAAAAATAGATGTTTTAGTAAATAATGCCTCTATTGCAAAAGATAATATTTTAGAATTAAAGACCAAAGAAGAATTTGCAAGTGTCATAAATATAAATCTAGTAGGTACTTTTCTTGTTACTAAGGAAGTATCTAAGTATATGAAGGAAGAAAGAGATGGAGCTATTATAAATGTTAGTAGTACTAATGCTATAGATTCTTATTATCCGTATAGTATGGATTATGATGCTTCTAAGGCAGGAGTAATATCTCTAACTATGAATTTTGCTGTTGAATTATCTCCTTATATCAGGGTAAATGCGGTAGCCCCAGGGTGGGTAAATACCGATATGAATAAAGAAATAGATATTAATTATAAAAAAGACCTAGAAGAAAAAATTCTTCTAAATCGCTTTGCAGAACCAACTGAGGTAGCAAAAGTAATATATTTTTTAGCAAGTGATGATGCAAGTTATATAAATGGTGAAGTAATAAAAATAGATGGTGGTAGAAGAAAGGAAGTTTAGTATGTGTGGAATAACAGGAATAATAAGTAAAAAAGAGAATAAAGAGAAAATAATTAAAGAGATGAATAATCGTATTATTCATAGAGGACCAAATGCAGAAGGTTTATTTACAGATAAGTTTGTAGCTCTTGGTCAACGAAGACTATCAATAATAGATTTAGCCGGAGGAAATCAACCTATATACAATGAAATTGGTACTATTTTAGTCATGTTTAACGGTGAAATATATAACTATAAAGAATTAAGAGCTGAGTTAGAAGAAGAACACGAATTTAAAACTAATTGTGATACAGAAGTATTAGTACATGCTTATGAAGAGTGGGGAGCAAGTTTTATCAAAAAATTAAGAGGTATGTTTGCATTTTGTATATATGATACAGAATCTCATAAACTAATGCTAGCAAGAGATCATTTTGGTATCAAACCTGTTTATTACTATAATCAAGATGATTTATTCTTATTTGGTTCTGAAATAAAAAGCTTCTTAGCTCATCCAGAATTTAAAAAAGAGTTAAATAAAGAAATGTTAGGAGCCTATTTAACATTTAGTTTTACCCCAGGAGAAAAAACATTCTTTAAAAATGTTTATAAATTACCTGCCGGTCACTATATGATAATTGATGTAAGAACTCATAACATTACTATGAGAAAATATTTTGATTTATCTTTTACAAATACTAGTGAATCATTTGATGAAGTAGTAGAAGACATATCAAAAACTATGAAAGACTCTGTAGCTCATCATTTAATTAGTGATGTAGAAGTAGGTTCATTTCTCTCAAGTGGTGTTGATTCTTCTTACCTAGTAAGTCTAGCTCATCCTGATAAAACATATACAGTTGGATATACAGATAAAAAATATAGTGAAATATCAAATGCTAAAGATTTATGTGAACGATTAAAAATAAATAACACCTCTAGTTTAATAACAAAAGAAGAATATTTTAAAGCTATACCAGATGTCTTTTACCATATGGATGAACCAACAACTGATGCTTGTAGTATAGCCGTTTATTTCCTATCTAAATTAGCTAGCAAAGATGTAAAAGTAGTCTTATCTGGAGAGGGGGCAGATGAATTCTTTGGTGGATATAACAGCTATGACGATCATCCATATACAAAACTACCATTATTTATAAGAAAACCAATAGCTCTAATTTGTAGGATACTTCCTAAAAATAAGTATACTAGATATTTAATTAGAAGAGGTAATTCCTTAGAAGCATCATATGTAAGTATTAATAGAAATTTTTACGACGACGAGGTAAAAAAAGTATTATCATTTAAAGATTATACAAAAAATAAAGATATCTTAAAACCTACATATAAAGAGTTTAAAAAAGAAAGCGAACTAAATAAGAAATTAGCTATTGATATAAAGTATTGGCTACCAGATAACATTCTAAATATAGTAGATAAAATGACAATGGCATTTTCTATTGAATCAAGAACTCCCTTTACAGACATAGAAGTATTTAAAACCTCTAGAAAACTAAATCAAAATTATAAAATAAGAAATGGATTCACTAAAGCAGCCTTAAGAGAAGCTGCTAAAAAAGATATTCCTAACAAGAGTTATAAAAAGAAAAAATTAGGATTTCCAGTTCCTATAAGAGAATGGATAAAAGATGATTTGTTTTATAATGATATAAAAAAATCATTTAATTCTCCTATAGCAAAAGAATTATTTAACACTAAATATATTTTAAATTTATTAGAAAATCATAAAAAAGGAACAGAAGATAATTATCGAAAAATTTGGGCTATTTACAGTTTTATAAAATGGCATCAAGTATATTTTGAAGACAATATTTATACTAGTGATGAACTAAATAAGAGTCCTAAAGCTACTCCAACAACTTGCTAACAGCTTTAAGAAGATAAATATTAGCTTAAATTTACATAAAAAGTAATACTTAAAAGTTATTTATAACTATTTGAGTATTATTTTTTAATTTACTTGCAATTAATTATAACTAGTAGTATAATAATTAGCCATGAAAAGGGAAGAAAAATATGGATAAAATTAATATTGTAAACGGTGATGGAACTTATGTTAAAGATTGCCTTTCTAAAACTATAGATATAGCTATTGATTATTATGGTCAAGAGTATAAAAAAATAATTCTAGATACTATTACTAATTTATCGTTCTACGAATGGCAGACAAATCAAAATATACTAGAAATTTATAAAGATATAAAAAAGTCAACACTTAGCCTAGAAAAAACAAATTATCTAAAATTAAAAAAAGATTTAATAGAGGGTATATTTTTTGAAGAAGAACAAGTTGTTGTGTATAAAAATGATTTGTTAAAAAGAAATTATCACACTCTAATTCATGAAACCTTAGGGCATGCCGTATTTGGATATTTAGATAACAAAATAGTAATAAATGGTGAAAAATATTATCGGAATGGTCTTAGGTTAAGAAATGATAGACTGGTTAAAGATGAGTATATAAATGAAGGTTTTGTTGAGTTAGCAACAAATAATATTATGAAAAAAGCTTCTCTTTATAATCCAAACCCTAACAATTATGAAAATGCATTACTTTTTGCCTGGATATTAATCGATATTTTAGGAAGAAAAAAAGTATATGATCATTTAATTTTAAATATAGGAGATATCAGAGTTGATTTTGATGAAGAGCTGGATAAATCTGCTTATCTTTATAATTGGAAAAATACTAGTTATACATTAGATAAAATTTATAATGATATGTATAAACCAGAGTATTTATTTAATATTAGAACATATCAAGAAAGTTTAAATGAATTTATAAAAAGAAAAAGTTTAAGGAAGGGGAGATTTTGATGAATAAGATGCTAGAACTCTATAATCATAATATAGATTGTTATGAAATTATAAAAGAAAAATATGAACAAGGAGAGACTGTTGTTGGTACTAAAAGAGCAACTGGAACAGGAAAAAGCTATATTGGCTTACAACTTGCTCTTGATAATAACCAAAGCCAAGGAATATATTTAGCTCCTCTAAAGGGAATATTTGAACATTTACAAGAAATAATTTCAAATGATCCAAATGTTACAATGGATGACTTTAAAAATCTTAACTTTATGACATACCAAAGTCTAGTTTACATGTCTTATGAAGAAATAAAAAATTTAAAATGTGATTTTTTAGTAATGGACGAGTTTCATCATTTAGGTGCTCCAGTTTGGTGGCAAAGAATAAAAACTCTTATCGAAACACACCCTAATATCAAAATATTTGGTATGACTGCTTATACAGTAAGAGATAGAGGAACATCTTACGAAAGAGATATGGCACTAGAAGGTGGAGATGAACTATTTTCAGATAAAATAGTTGGTCAATATGATTTATGTGATGCTATAATTGATGGAGTATTACCAAAGTTCATCTATAAAACAGCCTATCCTAAAGTATCTTTAACAGATGAACTTAAAGAATTAAAAGAAAAAATTCTTTCTGGAGACTTCACCCAAAAAGAGCAAAAGCAATATTTACGTATATTAAAAGATGTTACTAAAAGAGTTTCATCAGCCCCTTCAACAAAAGATATTTTACTTAAAAATTTAAAACCAGATGGTAAGTATATTTATTTTTGCCCTGTATCACCAGAAGAAGGAATAAATGATATTGAAACAATTAAATCCCAATTAATAAATTCTCTAAAAGAAAAGTATAATGAAGAAGATATTGTAATTTATACAACAACTTCAGAAATGGGTAAACTAGGCGAAAAAAATCGTGAAGCTTTTTACAATGATGTTGACCTAGAGGGAAATGATTGTAAAAATAAACTAAGAATTATTCTCGTTATAAATCAATATAATGAAGGAATACATGCTCCAGGTGTAGATGGAGTTATCTTAGGTAGAAAAACAATGTCCGATATAGTTTTATTTGAGTGGCTTGGTAGAGCCTTAACAGTAGGAAGAAACCTCAAAAAAGAAACTGAAAAATTAATAAAGTATTCTAAAGAAGAATTACAAAAAATGTGCCTTGACAAAGATATTTCAATAGAGGAAGATACTTCCAAAGAAGAACTAATATCTAAATTACTATCTCCTTTAGTAATAGATTTAGCTTGTAATTATGAATACATAGAAGAATTAGAAAACGACCTAAAAGATAGGATAAAACAAGTATTCGAAAAAACAGGAAATACTAAAAGAAAAATAGCCATAACAGATGCCTCATTTGATATAGAAGTAGAAAATATTGATATTCTAAAAGCTCTAATAGATTTAAAGGAAAGATTATCTAATTCTTGGTATAAAATGTATGAATATGCAAAAATATATTATGAACATCATGGTAATTTAGAAATTCCCAAAGGCTTTAAAACTAATAACGGGTGGGAACGAGATGAAACTGGAAAAATAAATTTAGGAGATTGGATTAGCCATCAAAGGCAGAATACTAATCCCAATAGTGAAAGAGGCAAATTATTATTAGCAATAAAAATGCGTTTTGAAAAAATAAAAAATATATTAAGTTGGGAAGAAATGTATGAGTATGCGAAAATATATTATGAACATCATGGTAATTTAAAAGTACCTGTTAGTTTTAAAACAAATAATGGCTGGGAACGAGATGAAGCTGGAAAAATAAATTTAGGAGATTGGATTAATAATCAAAGACGTAGAGTTTCTCCAAATAGCGAAAGAGGGAAATTATTATTAACAATAAAAATGTGCTTTGAAACCAAAAAAAATTTAACATGGGAAGAAATGTATAAATATGCAAAAATTTATTATGAACATCATGGCAATTTAAAAGTACCACAAATTTTTAAAACAAATAATGGATGGGAACAAGCTGATGATGGAAAAGTAAATTTAGGAACATGGATTAGTCGCCAAAAGCTGAATACCAATCCAAATAGTGAAAGAGGTAAATTATTACTAGCAATAAAAATGAGTTTTAAAAAAATAAAAAGCACATTAAGTTGGGAAGAAATGTATGAATATGCCAAAATTTATTATGAGTATCATGGCAATTTAAATGTACCTTTTGGTTTTAAAACAAACAATGGATGGGAAAGAGATGAAGATGGCAAAATAAATTTAGGAATATGGATTAATACCCAAAGGCATAAAATTGCTCCAAATAGCGAAAAAGGCAAATTATTACTAGCAATAAAAATGCGTTTTGAAAAAGTGAAAAGTAAATTAACTTGGGAAGAAATGTATGAGTATGCGAAAATATATTATGAACATCATGGCAATTTAAAAGTGGCTTCTAGCTTTAAAACTAATAATGGTTGGGAACGAGATAAGGTTGGAAAAATAAATTTAGGAGTGTGGATCAATAATCAAAAAATAGTGTATAAAACAGGTGATTTATCTTTTGAACGAATATCTAAATTAGAAAGTATTGGTATGACTTGGTTCACTAAAAATACAGACAATAAATTACAAACTCAACAAATAACTGATAAAAACGCAATAAAGAAGCAAAAAGAGATTTTAAACAGAATGAAATCATTACTAAATAATATAGAAGTTAAAGAAATATCATCAAAAGATGATATAGATAACATCAACAAACAATTTATAAAACAATTATCTCTTAATAAAAAAAGATAATTATTAAAAATATAGATTATACTTATTTTAATATTATTAGAATAGTATAATTCTTTTTCATAATACCATAATTGAAAAAGCACCAAATACATGCTATAATACTGTATGTAATAAAGTTACAAAAAAGTTTAAATCAAGAAACAAATATCTATAAATATGACGATAAAAGGAGTGTTAAATATGATAACTATAAAAAGTGAACATGAAATAGAATTAATGAGACAAGCTGGTCTTATGGTGTCTAAAACACATAAATATTTAAAACAATATCTTAAGCCTGGTATTACTACCAAAGAACTAGATAAGCTTGCTGAGGATTATATAAGAAGTATGGGAGGAGTACCTACTTGTAAAGGATATGAAGGCTTTCCAGCTACACTTTGTACTAGTATAAATGATGAGGTTGTTCATGGAATACCAAGTAACAGAAAGTTAAAAAATGGTGATATTATCACTATAGATATGGTAATAGGTTACCATGGATATCAAGGAGATGCTGCCTGGACTTATGCTATAGGAGATATATCTGAAGATAAAAAGAATTTAATGAAATATACTAAAGAAGCATTATATGAAGGAGTAAAGGAGGTAAAGCCAGGAGCTCGTATAGGAGATATTTCAAATGCTGTAGAAAAGTATGCTACTAAACATAATTTAGGAATCGTAAAAGAATTAGTTGGTCATGGCATAGGAACAGAAATGCATGAAGATCCAGATGTTCCTAATTATGGAAGACCAAATACAGGACCAAAATTAAAAGAAGGAATGGTTATATGCATCGAACCTATGTTAAATTTAGGAACAGCTGATATTTATATGGAAGATGATGATTGGACAATAAAAACTATGGATGGAAAACCAGCAGCACATTATGAGCATACAGTATTAGTAACAAAAGATGGTTATGAAATATTAACACCAAGGTTAGATGAAAATGAATAAAAATGAAGAACTAAAAAAAATAGAAGTGTATGCTAGTAATAACAATGTTCCAATTATGCTAAAAGACGGTATAGAATATTTATGTAATTACATAAAAGAAAATAATATCAAAAGAATTCTTGAAATAGGAACAGCTATAGGTTATTCAGCAATAAAAATGGCTTTAGTAAATAATGATATAGAAATTACAACTATTGAAAGAGATGAACAAAGATATAATTTAGCTCTTAATAACATAAAAAAATTTAATCTTGAAAACAGAATTAAAGTAATATTAGCTGATGCTATAGATGTATCATTGACAGAAAAGTTTGATTTAATATTTATAGACGCCTCCAAAGGACACAGTATAGATTTCTTTAATAATTTTAAAAATAATTTAGTAATAACAGGAACCATAGTAACGGATAATTTATCTTTTCATGGCTTAGTAGAAGATGAAACAAAAGCTGTAACTAAAAATCAAAAAGGTTTAGTAAAGAGAATTAAAAAGTTTATAAGCTTTTTAGATAATAATGAGGAGTTTTCAACTACTTATATAATGGTTGGTGATAAAATCAGTATTTCTAAAAGAAAAACTCCAAATTTGTAGTATTTCAGTATTATTTGCAAGCTAAAGGAGGTATAAGATGAATAAGAAACTAGAACTCTATGATCACAATATGGATTGTTATGAAATTATAAAAGAAAAATATAAACAAGGTGAGAATATTGTTGGCACTAAAAGAGCAACTGGAACAGGTAAAAGTTATATTGGCTTACAACTTGCTCTTGATAATAACCAAAGCCAAGAAATATATTTAGCTCCTCTAAAGGGAATATTTGAACATTTACAAGAAATAATTTCAAATGATCCAAATGTTACAATGGATGACTTTAAAAATCTTAACTTTATGACATACCAAAGTCTAGTTTACATGTCTCTGAAGAAATAATAAAAAAAGATAAATATTAAGAAGGTGAGTATGATGAAAAAAATACTAGTAATACCAAAAAGCCTAGATAATTTAGGCAAAATTTTAAATAGCAAAGCCGAAGGAGTAATCCTTCCCTTAGAAGGACTTTCTGTAAATAGTAGCATTTATTTTAGTATTGAAGATATCAAAAGTATTATAAATTTAACCAGCAAAGAAATATGCGTATCAATAAATAAAATAATTCATACCGAAGATTTAGAAATACTAGAAGAAGCCTTAATAAGATTAAATAAATTAAGCATAAGAAAAATATTCTTTTATGATGTATCAGTTATCAATCTATGCAAAAGATTAGGAATTAATAAAGATCTAGTCATTTACCAAGAACATCTTAACTCATCTTTGTATAGCAATAATTTTTATAGCAAAAGAGGAATAAAGTATTCTACAATCACTAATGATATAACTATTGAAGAAATAAATGAAATAGCAAAATATAATAAATTAATTCTAATAGCATATGGTTATTTACCAATATTCTATTCTAAACGTCATTTAATAACAAATTACCTAGAATATATCAAGGCAAACAAACTAAATAATATCTACTATATAAAAAATGGTGAAGATAAATATCCTATCCTAGAAGAAAAAGAAGGAACTACAATATTTACAAAAGAACCCATTAACTTAATAAATGAAATAGATAAAGTAGACGTTGATTATATAATATTAAATGCCTTTAATATTTCAAATGACGAATTTATGGATATGTTAAATATGTTTATTGAAGAGAAAAAAACTGCTAAAGAAGAATATGTTGGCTTATTAGATCATAAAACAGTATATAAGGTGGAAGATTATGAATAAAGTAGAATTATTAGCCCCAGCAGGTAGTTTAGACAAATTAAAAATAGCATATCTTTATGGAGCAGATGCTGTCTATATTGGTGGTAAATCTTACTCACTACGAGCAAATGCTACTAATTTTAGTGATTCCCAAATAGAAGAAGCAGCTAATTATGCCCATAAATTAGGAAAAAAATTATATGTTACAGTAAATATAGTATTTCATAATGAAGATTATAAAGGTTTAGTAGAATATTTAAAAAAATTAGAAAAATTTAAAGTAGATGCAATTATTTCATCTGATCCAAGCATTATAGATATTATTAATAAATACAAAATTAATCTTGATATTCATATATCTACCCAAATGTCTAATGCTAATTACGAAAGTGCCCTTTTTTGGAAAAACGAAGGTGCTACTAGAGTAGTTCTTGCTAGAGAGTGTTCCAAAAAAGACATAAAAGATATTATTGATAAAGCTGGAGTAGAAGTAGAATGTTTTTTACATGGAGCTACCTGTTCAGCATATTCAGGTAGATGTGTACTATCTAACTATTTTACTAATAGAGATGCTAACCGTGGGGCTTGTGCTCAAATTTGTAGATGGTGTTTTACTTTAAATAATGGTAATAGCGACATAAACAACGAAACAAAATTTACTATGTCCACTAAAGATTTATCAATGATAAAATGTTTAAAAGAAATGATTGATATTGGCATAACCTCTCTAAAAGTAGAAGGCAGAATGCGTAGTAATTATTATATAGCAACAGTAATAAGTACCTATAGAGAAGCTATTGATAACTATTATAGTAACACGTTAACTGAAGATAAAATAGAATATTATTCTAATATCCTAAATAGAGTTGCCAATCGTGAAAGCATAGATCAATTTTTTAATCAAGAACCAAGTATTAGAGAACAATACTATTTAGGGAGACAAGAAGTTTCAAATCAAGATTTTTTAGGAATTATTTTAGATTATGATAAAGAAGCCCAAATGGTAACATTAACAGAAAGAAATTATTTTAAGCCTGGAGATGAAGTGGAATTTTTTGGACCAAATATAAAAACATTCACTTATACAATTCCTGATATTATATATAATGAAGATGATGAAATAGTAGATAAAGCTAATCATCCTAAAGAAATAATAAAATTTAAATTAGATAAAAAAGTTTATAAATATGATATAATGCGTATAAAAGTTTTTTAAATTTAATAGTTACTAAGCTATCAATCAAGATAATAATGTCTTATTAACTATTAATTTTTTTTATTGCCATATCTTAAAAAAAATATTATAATTATATAGTAGAAAGATAGGTGATAATGATGTTTAATTTAAAAGGAAGAGTAGTTGTAGTATCTGGTGCTTCTAGTGGATTAGGTGCCCAAATGGCTGAAGGATTTGCTAAACAAGGTGCTGATTTAGTTATTACAGCAAGAAGAATTGAAAGATTAGAGCAACTTGCTGAGAAAATAAGAAAACTAGGAGTTAGATGTTTACCAATAAAATGTGATGTTACTAATGTTGAAGATGTAAATAATGCAGCTAAAATTGCTGAAGAGGAATATGGTAAGATAGATGTATTAGTAAATTGTGCTGGCTCTGCTAAAAATAATGGTGTTTTAAATATGACAGATGAGGAATGGCAATTTACAATAGATACTGATTTATCTAGTGTTTTCTATGTAACTAGAGCATTTGCTAATATAATGAAGAAGAATAATTATGGACGTATAATAAATATAGCTTCTATGTATGGTTTAGTTGGTAATACAGCAATGGATACAGTAGCATATCATTCTTCAAAAGGAGGAGTTGTTAATTTTACAAGAGCAGTAGCAGCAGAACTTGCCAAATATAATATTACTTGTAATGCTATATGCCCTGGTTATTTTGCAACAGAATTAACTGAAGAAACATTAAAAACAGAAGCATTTACTAATTATATGAAAGCAACAGTTCCTTTAGGAAGATACGGTCATGAAGGAGAATTAAATGCTGGAGCAATATTTTTAGCAAGTGATGAAGCTAGTTATGTTACTGGTGTTATCTTGCCAATAGATGGTGGATATACAGCTGTATAACTTTTCTTAAAGAAATAAAAAAGAGTTTGATTAAAAACAAATAATCAAATTCTTTTTATGCTTTAGGAGGAGTAGCAAACTGTGTACTATAATTTATAGGCTCATCAAAAGTAACAAAATCTAGGTATATAAGTAAAATTAGATACCATTCTCCAGTATTAGGATTTGATACAATTACATGATCACGTCCAGCTTGTTCTATAATACCTGTAAAAACTCGATCTTGCCATTCCTTAGAACCAGGTACTGTAACATGAAATTTTGCCATTTTTCCTTTATTAATTCTAATAATATTTTCAATATAAGATTGTTCCTCAGTATAATTATTAAAATTATTTTTTTGACTAGCATCATAACTAGGAACACTTTGCTGATCTGGTGTATTATTAAAAGAATTTCCTGGAAAAACAGGATTAGGATAATAACTATTATTCATACAATCTTCCTTTCTTAACTCATTTAAATATATGTTAAAGTATAACAATTATTATAAATTTTAAGTAGCAATATTTATTCAGTTAAAAAAATTACTTTAAAGTAAAGTTTGTGCTAGTATATAAACTACAATTTTTTAGCAACTACATTTTTAAAATATTATAATTAATTTTTTTAAGCCTTTGCTAAAAGCAAGTTTAATTGAAAATATTTAGAATATCTATCGTTTTAATCTATAAAAATAGCTTGTCTCCAATATCTATATGTGCTATAATACCATCAGGAGGAATTAATATGGAAATAGTTTTATTAATTGTATCAATATTATTAATTATAATAGTTTTATTACAAAGTGGTAAAGCAGAATCAGCTGGGCAAATAGTTCAAGGTGGAAATTCTGATTTATTTGCCAATACTAAAGAGAGAGGTTTTGAATTGTTTTTAACAAGACTTACAATGCTTCTAGGAATAGCTTTCTTTATGATTTCTTTAGTATTATCCCTAAAAAACTAATTAATAAATATAAAAAATATTTGGTGTCAGCAAGTTTGTCTGACATTTTTTTCATTAAATAAAATTTTTATTATTTCTTGCTATAACAGAAACTTTATATTATAATTAATATTAAGAATAAAGATAGTTCTTAAGAAAGGAGTTTCTAATATCAAATTATATATTAGAATATGTGAATAAAAATGGAAGATAGAATAATAGAAATACTAAGTAGTCAAGATAAACCTGCTCAAAGTGCTATCGAAATAAATGATGCATTAGGTTTTAGTGATATAGAAGATTATAAAAAATTAGAAAAACAATTAGAAGAAATGACTAAAAAAGGAATATTATATTACAGTGAAAAAAAACGAAGATATTTATTACTTCAAAACAGTCATTTAATTAAAGGAAAATTAATTATGAATCCTAAAGGCTTTGGCTTTGTTGAAATAGGCGAAGGAAAAAAAGATATATATATTGGAAAGAATAATCTTAATACTGCAAGAAGTGGAGATGTAGTATTAATTGAACTATTAAACAATAAAACTGAGGGAAGAATAGTAAAAATATTATCTAGAGATGAAAATTCATTTGTTGGAACTGTTTATTTCAAAGACGGAAAATGCTTTGTCAAACCAGACAAAAAATCTATAAATGATATTGAAATAGATAAAACATATCAGCATGGTTTAGTAGAAGGACATAAAGTTTTAGTAAAGCCAATTGCCACTAGCAAGTATTTAGGAGCAATATTACATGTAATAGGCCATAAAAATGATGTTGGAGTAGATATTTTATCATTCGTTTATGCTAATGACTTTCATCCTAACTTTAATGATGAAGTTTTAGAGGAATTAAAAGAAATTCCTGATTCTGTAAGCCCTGAAGAGATGGAAGGCCGTCTTGATTTAAGAAGTCAAACCATCTTTACTATTGATGGGGATGATACTAAAGACATAGATGATGCTATTAGTATTAAAATATTAGATGACAAAACCTATGAATTAGGTGTTCATATAGCAGATGTAAGTAACTATGTAAAAAAAGGTAGTGCTCTTGATAAAGAAGCTTATTTCAGAGGAACAAGTGTTTATTTAGTTGATAGAGTAATTCCTATGTTACCACATCAATTATCAAATGGAATATGTTCACTAAATCCAGGAGTAGATAGATTAGCAATGTCTTGTATTATGAAAGTAAATAATAGAGGCGAAGTTGTCAGCTACAATATAACTCCAAGCGTAATAAGAAGTAGAATTCAAATGACTTATAATAAAGTAAATGATATTCTAGATAAAAACATTATCGATCCCCAATATACTGACTATGCAGATGACTTAAAATTAATGCGTAAACTATCTGATATTATCAGAAAAAAGATGATAAATAGAGGTTATATAGAATTTTCTAGTAACGAGGCCAAAATAATCGTTGATGAAAAATGTCATCCAATAGATATAAAATTAAGACAAGATGGAACTGGAGAGAATATGATTGAAAACTTTATGGTTATGGCTAACGAAACAGTAGCAGGATATATTTACTATCAAGATCTACCAGGAATATATAGAGTACATGATAAACCAGATGAAAAAAGATTACAAAGCTTCTTTGACTTCTTATCATCAAGAGGTTACTCTGTAAAAGGCAAAAGAAAATCCATAACTGGTAAAGATTTACAAAACATTTTAAAACAATTAAAAGATAAACCAGATTATAAAATCTTAAATGATATGGCCATTCGTAGCCAAGCTAAAGCTATATATTCCAACGAAAATATTGGACACTTTGGTTTAGGAAGTAAATGCTACTCTCACTTTACTTCACCAATTAGAAGATATCCTGATTTGATACTTCATCGCCTTCTTAAAGATTATAGTCATAAATATTCAGAAGAAACAGTAGAAAATTGGGAAATGGAATTACCAACTCTAGCCGAACATTGTTCAGTTAAAGAACAAGATGCTGTAAAATGTGAACGTGATGTAGATGATATGAAAATGGCAGAATATATGGAAGATCACATAGGAGAAGAATTTGAAGGAATAATATCTGGCGTTTTAGAATTTGGAATGTTTGTTGAACTTCCAAACACTATAGAAGGCTTAATAAAAATAGAAGATATGCCTCATGGCGGCTATAACTATATAGAAAAATCCTTATCACTAGTTAGTCGAAACAAAAAACATAAATATAGTTTTGGTGATAAAGTATTAGTAAAATGCATTAAGGCAAGTAAAGAAAATAGTATGATTGATTTTGCCTTGATAAAGAAAATTGAGGGGTAATAAAATGGCAACAAGAAATAGAAGAAAAAGAAGAAAAACTAGAAATAATAAAAAAAATATTATCTTTTTAGTAATTACAGTTATTTTAGTTATCCTAGTTGTAATAAGTGGTATATTAATTTATCAAAAGAAGTCCACTAAGCCTAACACTAAAACGCCTAAAAACACCAAAGTAGAGAAAAATACTAAAACAAAAGAATATAAAACAAATATGATTATGGCTGGAGATAACTTAATTCATTCAAGCCTATACAAAGATGCTAATAAAAACGCTAATTATAATGGTTATGATTTTAAGCCAATGTATGAATTAATAAAACCAATTGTTTCAAAATATGACATAAAATATTATAATCAGGAGACCGTTTTAGGAGGAACTGAGCTAGGATTAAGTGATTATCCTACGTTTAATTCTCCTCAAGAAGCTGGAGACGCTATGATTGATGCCGGCTTTAATTTAGTATCACTAGCAACTAATCATACGATGGACTCAGGAGAAAAAGCCGTATTAGCAGCAAGAAAATACTGGGATAATCAAAAAAATGTTTTAGCTGTTGGTAGTTATGCTAGTTTAGAAAAAAGAAATGAAGTAGACATAAGAAAAAGTAATAATATTTCTTATACTATGTTAAATTATACTTATGGAACCAACGGAATGTCTATTCCAAGTGGTAAAGATTATTTAGTAAACGTTTGGCCAACAGATTTAGAAATAAATGATCCAGAACAAGATACAAAGTATCAAGCCTATAAAAAAACAGTAAAAGAAGATATTGAGAGAGTAAGAGATAAAGTTGATTTATTAATAGTAGCTATGCACTGGGGAATTGAGTATACTGATGAACCAACAGCTTACGAAAAAGATATGGCTAAATATTTAGCAAGTCTTGGAGTAGACATAATAGTAGGAACACATCCTCATGTTATTCAACCCGTAACCTGGATTGATGATACCTTAGTTGTATATTCATTAGGTAACCTAATTTCGGCTCAATATCAAGATGCTAATTACAATAAAATGGTTGGACTTATGACATCAGTTGATATTACTAAAACCGAAAAAAACGGTAAAACAACTATAAAATTAGATAATGTAAATAATGAATTAACTTATACTTATTACTTAAAATATAGAAACTTTAAAGTAGTACCATTTTCTAATCAAGAAATAGCTAAATATTTACCAAATTATAAAAATGTTTATGAAACTTACAAAAAGGTAGTTCAAAAATATGATGATGATATGCAAGTAGTATCTTGCTATGAATAAAGGTGATTTGATGATTAAATTAACAATCAAAAATATCGAAAAGTATTGTTATACTTTAGAAGATGATAGCAACAATATTTATACCTCTAATATAGAATTTTATAACTTAAGTAAAAATTTAGAAGTAAATGATTTAATTTATATAAATAATGCTCTTCTACCAGAACTTTCTAATCAACTATTATGTTTTGGTTCATTAGATGAAAAATATGGCCGTAATATAAATAAAAACTATGATAAAGATTTACTGATAATAGAATACAAAAATAAAGAAAGATGTTATTTGAAAAGATTATATGGTTAAAATCATATATCTTTTTCTTTTATAACTATTTTAAATATGTTATACTAAAAGTGAATATATATAAAGGATGATGTTTATGAATAGTGATTTAAAAATAATAAAAAAATATTATGGTGAGAAAATGATGCACTTATGTCGCGAACATTTCCCAACTATTTTAGAGCACCAAGGGGAGCTATCAAAAATACTAACTGATAACTTTGCTAAAGATATCTTTTTATATGAAAATATAGAAAAAGATAAGGAATATTTAAAAAGTTTTATAAATTTTGTGTTTTCTCGCTGTGAAGAAAATCAAGGGAAATCATTGCTAATTAATACCGGCAAAACCGTTTCGGAGTTATTTGCCGAAAAGGGATATGACTTTTTTGAATGTAAAACAACAGAAGATATTCAAAATTTTAAAAAATATTATCAAGAAGATGAAGAACTTTGTACTTTTAACCAAGGCAGATTACAAGATTGCTATGTATTTTGGGCTGTTAAAAAAAATGTTAATCAAATAAAAAGAGAAAATTTTCCAAACCCTAAAAGAGAAGATGAGTATGGGACATCTGTTATGAGTATTCAATATACAGGAATTCCACCACATATATTATCAATAAAGAATAGATATAATCATACTGTTATCAATCCAGACGCTACTTATTCAAATAATTTAGAAAATATAAATCCAGGTTTAACTAAAGCTATGGAACAAGACTATCATATGTTTCAAGCTAATATAGATAATAGTTTTAATGTTCCTGGTTATGTAAATTCTAATGAAAATAAATTCTATCATTATAACTATGAAGAAAATAACATATATTATTGTCCAAACAATGTAATAATAGATAACTTTCAAGCTAAAAAATATGATAAAGAAAAATACATAGTAATGGATGGTTTTATCTTAGATCTTGTAAATAAAAAAATAGAGGCTTATGATAGAAAAAATGATGATTCATTTCCAGATACTATCAAAAATATAGAAAAAATTAATGTTAAAAACAATAAAAAAGAAAAAATAAAAAGAGTAGAAATAAAAACCAAAGACAGTGATGAGTTAATAATAATAGAGCTAAATGAAAAAAATCAAATAATTACTTATACAAATCCTCTTGTAACCCAAATAAAAGATGACTTTTTATATAAATGTAGAACATTAAAAAAACTATCTCTTGGTAATGTTATTGAAATAGAAAACTCTTGCCTAGCAGAAAATGAAACCATAAGCGAATTATATGTTCCTAAAGTAACAAGGATAGGTAAATATGCTTTAGAGAAAAATCCATATTATAAAAATTTATATAAAATAATATTTTTAAAGAATGCTAAAAATAAAATAGTAAATAAATTAACAAATTTAAGTTATCCTCAAAAAAGAACCAAATAGGATAAAGAAAAAGAAAAGAGGTAATTATGAATAGTGATTTAAAAATAATAAAAAAATATTACGGTGAGAAAATGATGCACTTATGTCGCAAAAACTTTTCTACTATATTAGAAACTCCAGGATTACTTCCAAACATTTTATTATCAAGTTTTTATCCTTCTCGTTACCTATATGAAGATATAGTAGATGGTTATTTAGATGATTTTATTCAACTGGTAATATCTAGAGAATTATCAATCACGAAAAAAGGGAAAGTAGAACTATTAGATACAGAAAAAAGTCCTAAAGAATTATTAGATGAAGCTGGCTATAATTTTTTTGAGTGTCATAAAGAAGAAGAAATTCAAGAATTTAAAAAATATTATCAAAAAGATGAAGAATTATGTACTTTTAGAGGTGGAAGATTAGCCCAATGTTATGTCTTTTTTGCCGTATCTAAAAATATAGATTCCATCAAAAGAAAAGATTATCCGAATCCTAGAAGGGATGATAAATATGGAACTTCTATTATGAGCATTCAATTCACTAGAACAAAACCTAATACGTTATCAATAAAAAACCGTTACAATCATACCGTTAATAATCCTGATGCTACTTACTCTAATAATCTAGAAAAAATAATTCCAGGACTCACCAAAGCATTTGAAAAATATTATAATCTTGTTCAATCTAATGAACCAGGAGAATTTGATGTTCCAACATATATTAAAGCTTCTGATAATCTTTTTTATAAATATAATTTTGAAATAAATAATACTTATTATTGTCCTGATAATATAATAATAGAAAACTTTAAACCGCAAAAATTAGCTAAAGAAAGATATATTTTAATGGAGAATTATATATTAGATTTAAAAGAAAAAACAATAAAAAATTACTTTAAAGATAGTAGAGATTCATTTCTTGATACTATAAAAAATATAAAAAATATTTCTGTAACAACTAATAAAGATACTCACACTAAGAAAATAGCAATAACTGTTGATGGTGAAGATAAACTAATTATAATTGAGTTAAATAAATATAATGAAATAATCTCATATGAAAATCCACTTATTACTAAAATAGGTTATTATTTTCTTAAAAATAATACTAAATTAAAAAAATTATCTTTAGATAATGTCGTAGAGATTGGCAGTAATTTTCTTCAATATAACGAAGAGTTAACTACTTTACAATTACCAAAAGTAAAAAAAATAAGGGATCATTTTCTTTTAGACAATACTAAACTAAAAAATATCACTATGGCCAAGTTAGAAGAAGTTGGTAAAAATTTTTGCTGCTTTAATAGAGAAATAAAAGAAATATCTTTTCCTAATTTAAAAACAATTGGCAATAATTTCTTTGCAAATAATACCCAAATAAGTAAAGTATTTTTACCAAAAGCAGAAGAAATTGGTGATAATTTTCTTAAATGTAATGATGATTTAGAAGAGCTTGTATTACCAAATACTTTAAAAATAGGGAATAATTTCTTACTCTTTAACCAAAAACTAAATAAACTAATCTTAAAAAACTTAGAAGAAGTAGGTTATAACTTTTTAAGAGAAAATGAAATATTAGAAATATTAATTGTTCCTAGATTAAAAAATATTGGTTCATATTTCTTATTTCAGAATAAATGTTTAAAAGAAATTTTATTAGATTCTGTTGTTAATATAGATAAGGATTTTATGTATTATAACGAATCACTGACAACCTTGTATACTCCTAAAATTGAAAATAGAGGCAGATTCTTTATGAGAAGTCACCCAAAATATAAAAAATATAATCAAAGATACTCATCCAAAAAAGAAAAGATAAACCTCCTATCCAAAGTAAGAAATATGCTTTCTAATACAAGCATTTCTAAAAGAAACATGAAATAATAAAATTAACTTTTAATTAAAGGTAGGAGATATTATTTACTATTTAGACTATGTTTGATATAATATCCATAGTGATAAAGGAGAATGATATGAGAAAAAATGTAAAAGATTTTGAGCTAAAAAACAAAAAAGTAGTATTAAGATGTGATTTAAATATTCCTATTAAAAATGGAATTATTACTGATGATACTAGAATAAAAGCTAGTCTTAAAACCATTAATTATATATTAGAAAAAGGGGCTAGTATTGTAATATTATCTCATTTAGGAAAAATAAAAGAAGAATCAGACTTAGAAAAAAACAATTTATATCCTGTTAGTCTTCGTTTAAGTGAACTTTTAGGTAAAAAAGTTAAATTTTCTAAAGATACACGTAGTAAAGAACTAACAAATATGGCCAAAAATTTAATTCCTGGTGAAATATTATTAGTTCAAAATACAAGATATGAAGATCTTAAAGGTAAAAAAGAAAGTGGCTGTGATTTAAAATTAGCTAGTTATTGGGCTTCTCTTGGAGAAATATTTATAAATGATGCTTATGGAACTATGCATAGAGCACATGCATCTAATGTTGGAATATGTAAATTCTTACCAAGTGGCTTAGGCTTTTTACCAGAAGAGGAAATAACTAAAATAGATAGCCTAATAAACGAAAATACCAATCCATATATAGTTATAATGGGTGGAGCTAAAGTAAGTGATAAAATAAAAGTAATTGAGAATTTAATAACCAAATGTGATAAACTCCTAGTAGGAGGAGCAATGGCTTATACTTTCTTAAAAGCCAAAGGTTATAATATTGGTAAATCTATTCTAGATAGTGATTCGATAACGTTTTGTCAAAATATTTTAACAAACTATCCAGATAAGCTAATTTTACCAGTTGATTCAAAAGTTGCATCTAGTATGGACACCACTGATATAAAGCTTAGAAATATAGAAGAGATGAAAGATGAAGATATAGGCCTAGACATTGGCCCTAAGACAATAGAATTATTTCAAAAAAATTTAAAAGATGCCAAAAGAGTAATTATGAATGGACCAATGGGCTTATTTGAAAATCCTAATTATTCTAATGGTACCAAAAGCATATATGATTACTTAACCCAAAAAAATATAAAAACATTAGTCGGAGGAGGAGACTCAGCCGCATCAGTAAAGTTATTAAGCAATCCTGAAAAATTCTATCACATTTCAACAGGAGGAGGTGCAACACTAGAATACTTAGAGGGAACTCCACTTCCAGGTATAAGTGCTATAGATGAAAAATAATCAAAAACTAAAATTCATTCTCAATTTCCTATTAATCCTAGTTGTTTTATCAATAGTTCTCTATTTTTCACTAAAAGATAATTACAAAGAAATTTTAGCCACTATTTTTAATATGAATATCTTCTTTTTCATAATTTCATGTCTTTTATTTGTAAGCTATAGAGCTATTGTAGGATTATCAGTTCACAATTTAACTAAAATAAATGATGAAAAACTCTCTCTTCTAAAAGCAATTCAAATAAGTTTGATCATTCCCTTTTTTCATGGCGTAACTCCATTTGCAGGTGGTGGTCAACCTATGGAAATATATTATCTTCATAAAGAAAAAATTAGTATAGTAAAAGCAACCAATATAACTCTCCAAAACTTTATTCTTTATCAAATGGCTTTAGTATTAATGGGAATGTTTGCTCTTACATATAATTATATCTTCAAAATATTTCCTCAAAATAGCCTAATAAAAAAATTAGTAATCTTAGGTTTTATAATCAATTTTTTAGTCTTATTAGTAACCTATATTTTAAGTTTTGGAAAAAGAATAAACAAATTTATCTTAAATAAAGGAATAAAACTATTAGCAAAGACAAAATTAATTCATGAAGAAGAGGCTACTAGAAAAAAATTAAATGATTATTTAAATAACTTCCATAAAAATGCCCTAAAATTACTAAAAAACAAAAAAGCTGTACTTTTTAATGTTATTATTAATTTTTTTGGAATTGTTTTTCTATATTCTGTTCCTTATGCTGTCTTAAGAGGCTTATCTGTTACTAATATAAATTTAATTGATAGTATCGTTTCAACCGCATACACTATGACAATAGGCTCGTTTGTTCCCATACCAGGTGGCACAGGTGGCGTAGAATATGGTTATATGTTTTTCTACGGTAAATTAATAAAGGGAAGTGTTTTAAATGCCTCTATGTTAATATGGCGTTTCATAACTTATTACTTAGCAATGATCTTTGGGGCTATAGCCTTAACTTTTTACAGAAGGAGAGATGAGAGATGAAAATAGGAATATTCTCAGATACATACACCCCATACATAAATGGAGTAACAACTAGTATAGTAATGCTTAAAAATGCTTTAGAAAAAAAAGGCCATACTGTCTATATTGTAACAGTTAATAATGAAGATTTTCATTTTAAATATGAAGAAGACGAACGAACTATTAGACTAGCAGGCGTTCCTATTGGAATATATGATTATCGTTTAACTGGAATATATCCTTTAAAAGCAATCAATAAAATAAAAAAATGGGATCTAGATGTTATTCACTCTCAAACAGAATTTGGTGTTGGAACATTTGCCAGAATCATCGCAAAACAATTTAATATTCCATTAGTTCATACATATCATACAATGTATGAAGACTATATTCATTATATAACTCATGGCTACTTTAATAAGTCTAGTAAAAAATTAGTAGAATATTTTACTATATTCTATTGCGATAAAACAATATCAGAATTAGTAGTTCCAACTAAGAAAACTTATGAATTATTTAAAAAGAAGTATAAAGTCGATCGCAACATTTATATTGTACCAACAGGAATAGATGTAGAAAGATTTTATTTAGAAAATAATAAAGATTTAGATCTTTTAAAGAAAAGAGAAGAGTTAGGTTTAAAAAAAGATGATTTTGTTATTTTGTTTGTAGGAAGAATAGGAACTGAAAAAAATATTGATCTATTACTTAGCTCTATGAAATCATTAATTAGTGTATCCCCAAAAATAAAATTATTAATTGTAGGAGACGGACCTGATTTAGAAAATTATCAAAAATATGTTAGTAAAAATGGGATAGCGAAAAATGTAATATTTACTGGTAAAGTTCCTTGGGAAAATATAGTTTCTTACTATTTAATTTCTGATATTTTTGCAACAGCTTCCCAAACAGAAACCCAAGGATTGACAGTAATAGAGGCAATGGCAGCTTCTCTTCCTGTTGTTTGCATAAATGACGAGAGTTTTAGAGATACAGTTATAAATGATTTAAACGGTTTTGTTTTCAATAACAGAAGAGAATATAAAAGAGATATCTTAAAATTATATAAAGATAAAAATTTATTAGAACGCTTAAAAAAACAAGCTAGAATAGCAGCAGAATCTCATTCATCTAAATATTTTGCTGAACAAATTCTAGATGTTTATAAAGTAGCAATCAAAAATAAACCTAAACATAAAATTCCTATAATAGAAAAAGTTCATAAAATAATCAATACAAATGAAGGTGATAATAATGAAAAAACTAATAGTACTAAATCATAAAATGAACTTAGAGTATGATCAAGTAATTGATTATATTCAAAAAATAAATAAAATAGAGACAACCAATAACATTATTGTATGTCCCTCAAATATTTATTTGGAAACATTCATAAATCATTGTAACTGGGGAATAGCTTCACAAAATCTACATTATGAAAAAAATGGTAATTATACTGGTGAAGTATCTTCACTTCAACTAAAATCTCTTGGAGTAGAATATTGCTTAGTAGGACATTTTGAACGCAAAAAATATTTTCATGAAGATAATCAAGTAATCAATAAAAAATTAATAGCGTGCTTAGAGAGTAATATTCAGCCAATATTATGCTTTGGAGAAACTGGAAGACTAGATGATATAAAAAAATCTTTAGATGAATTACTAAAAAATATTGAAAACATTCACTTTATTGTCTTTGCCTACGAACCCCTAATTATAAGTGATGCTGTAGATATAGACAAAATAAATGAAGATGTTAGTGAAATATATAATTATTTATATGAAAAATATAAAACAAAACCTAATATAATCTACGGCGGTGGAGTGGTTAATGATGATATAAATGAATTATTAAAAAATGATAAATTAAATGGTGTTTTAATAGGAACTATATCATCTCAAATAGATGCAATCTCTAGCGTACTAGAATCCATTAATTAAAATTAAAGTAATATTTAAGTATGTATTAAAATAAAAGAAGTAGTAAACAAATTACTTCTTTTATTTTATAAAAAACACCATTCGACAAAATTTGCAAAATTAGTATCCTATAATAAATTTGTGATTATAAGAAATAGAAAAGAGGAATAATAAAATGGAAAAAATAAGAGTCTTAATGATAGATGATAATGTAAACTTAACAGAAATGGTTAAGGAATATTTTAAAGGACATAAAAAAATAGAAGTTGTAGGATGTTGTTATGATGGAGAAGAAGGATTAAATTATATCTTGGAAAATGGTGATACATATGACATAATATTACTTGATCTAATAATGCCTAAAAGAGATGGAATATACGTATTAGAGGAGTTAAAGAAGAAAAATATAACCAAAAATATTATTGTAGAATCATCTTATAACAGTCAAGATGTTATAAGAAAAGTTAGCGAATATGGGGTTAATTACTATATATTAAAACCATTTGAACTACTTGATTTAGAAAAAAGAATCTTAGAAGTATTTAAACAATTAGATAGCAAAAGCATAAATTTATACAAAAACAACTTAGAAATATCTATAACCAGAATGTTGCACGAATTAGGAATGCCTTCTCATATAAAGGGATATCAATATATAAGAGAAGGAATTATAATGATTTATAATAATCCAGAGATAATAGGAGGAATAACTAAAGAATTATACCCAGATGTTGCTAGTAAATTTGATACAACAGTCTCAAGAGTAGAGCGTGCAATAAGACATGCTATCGAGGTAAGTTGGAATAGAGGAAACTGGGATCTTATGGAAGAAATATTTGGCCATAGCGTTGATATTGATAAAGCTAAACCTACTAACAGCGAATTTATAGTAACTATAGCAGATAAACTAAGATTAGAGTTTATGAAACAGCCTGTCTAAAAAATAAAAAGAAAATGTTTACTAACTAATAGCATTTTCTTTTATTTTATTGTATAATAATTATAACAAAATAAGGACAAGTGATAATATGAGAAAAAGACTAGTAATAACCAGTTTAATATCAATAATTTTAATATGTATTCTTTTTATAGGTAGTACTTACTCTTTATTTACAACTCAAGATATAGATGAGAATGCTAATGTATATAAAACTGGTAATCTTGATATATCATATATAACTAGTAGTGATAATTTAACTATAAATAATAGTAATCCCCTAACTGATGAAGAATCTAAAAAAATATCTCCATATCGAATTACAGTTACTAATAAAGGTAATGTTGCCTACAAATTCAATCTTTTATTAACTGATACTAGCACAGGAAGAACTATAGATTATGAATATATCAAAGTTCAAGTAGGAAAGCTAACGCCAGTTACTCTAAAAAGTTGTCAAGATAACATCATCAAAAAAGATATAGTAGTATTACCAAATAAAAGTGTTGATATTGATGTAAGATTATGGCTTGCAGACAATATAAAAAATAGTGAGATAGGAAAAAGCTTTTATGCCAAATTATCTATATCAGGTATTGCTGTTGATGATAATAAAGAAGTAGATAATCAAAATCTTGTAGCTGATAAAATATCTAGAGCAACTACTTACTTAAAAGAAATATATGAAAATAATAGTACTATAACTAAAGTAGATATAGGGCTTACTAAAACGGAGACTATCTATCAAAATGCTGAAGAAGGAATACTGCTAGATAGCAATGGAAATTATAGATATTATGGAACAAATCCTAATAACTATATTACATTAAATAATAAAATTTATCGTATAATAGGTTCTTTTAAGACCAAAAAAGATGAAAAATCAACGAACAGTAACTATCGTTTAAAAATAATAGATAATGATTATTTAAATGAAATACCTTATAGCCTAACTAGTAATGATTTTACTGCATCTGAGTTAGTAGATCATTTAAATAGAGAATATTATAGTAAATTTAATAAAGTAACAAAAAAATTAATTGATTCTGTTATTTATAATATCTCTTCATCTAGTGATACTAATTATGCTAATGATTCCTATATTCAAGAGCAAAGTGGGGAAGTATATGAATGTAGTGATGATAATTGTGGTGGCGTAAGAAATACCATCTGGAATGGTTCTATAGCTCTTATGAATTTATCTGATTATTTATATGCAACAAATACCTCTTTATGTAACTTACCAGCAAATCAATATGATTCTACCTTATGTTCTAGCAATAACTGGTTAAAAGGTGAAGATGAATTTACCATAACACCAAGCAGAACTAATCCAACTAAAGTTTTAGGTATTATATCTGGTAAAATAGAAGAAACAGATGCCAAACTAAAATACCGCCCCGTATTTTATCTAAAACCAGATACTAAATTAATATCTGGTAACGGAACTATTGATAACCCTTATACTGTAGAATAAAAAAAGACCGACCATAATTATTTACTCTAGCTAGAATAAATAATATATAGTCGGTTGTATTTCTTATTGATTTATCTTTTTATAAAAACCATCTATCTAAATAAACTATAATTTGTAAATTAAAAATATAAATAAGTTATAATTTGTAAATTAAGCCTCACTCTATAGAATCTAGAGTCTAACATACCAAATATTAAATTAAATCATAAGAAATACAATGGGCAAGAAACTTTATATTCAATTTAATCTACGAAATAGCTTGATAGAACCCAATCATTAAATATCGAACTCGATAGAATTTAATTTAGAAATTTCAAAATCTGTTTTTTGAATTGTCTCATCAACTTCTTTTAGTTTCTTTTCGATATCTGCTATATTAAAATTAAGTGTTTTACATTCAAAATAAGAATTAGTTACTTCGGTAACTCTTTTTTTAGAATTTTTAAATAATAATAATTGTTCATATAATAATTTTAATTTTCTTAAGTTAGTATTATCTACGATAGCATGTTGAATACTTCTTCCGTCACTTAACTTAAAAGTATTATTTTTTTCATAAAGGATAGCCTTTAATCTAGATAATTCATTAGTATCTTTTTCCATTTGTTTTAATTTCGAATTAAATAACTCAAAATTATCTTCAACTACATTAGTTCGGCCATCTAACTCTTCTACAGATGTACTAATAGCTAATGTTCTTATTACACAATTAGTATTATTTAAATTTTTTTCTAATTCTTTAATCAAATTCATTAATGTTGAAATATTTACTTTCATTTTATTCATTCTTCCTCTCACTTGATAAATCTAATTTTACCACACTTTTTACAAACTTGGTCGCTAAAATGGCGACAAAAATAAAAAGCCTTTATTTATTGAGTTAAGGCTTCAACACTCGGCGTATCTTTATATAGTTCTTGTTCAATTAAATTAATATTACTCTTCATTATTGTCAAATAATCATCATTAGTTGTTGTAATACCCCCATCAATACTATACATTGTATTAATACTAACTCCTTGAACTCCTGTTGTACTAATTAAATTATTAATAGTTTGATTACTATTTCCTTTATTAGCCAGATAAATATATTTTATCTTTTTATCTGCTATTAACTTCTTTACTTCTTCAACTTTATTTAAACTAAGCTCTTCATTATTTTCTAATGATATAACATTAAGTCCATATTTTTCTAAAAATTTAAACATATCATCAGCAACAACAATAGTTTTATATTTAGCATCTTTAGCCATCTCTGTTAAATCAGCATCAATTTTAGAAACATCATATTCTAACTTTTCATAATTATTATTAACTTCTTCTATTAAATAAGGATTATTAATATACTCACTAAGCCCCTTTTTTATATTCTCAGCCATCATTAAATAGTTATAAGGATTCATCCATAACTCTAAAACTGAATTATCATATTTCATTCCAGTTGCAACATCTATAACTTTAAGTTTAGAGTTGTTATTAATCATCTTAACAGCGTATGTTCTATCTTTATCCAAACTATTAAAAACAAATAAATCACTCTCGCTATATTCCTTTAACTTTCTATTAGATATTTTATATTTATTTATATCAACACCAGCAGGATATATACTATATATTTTAGCATAATTGCCATAAAGTGAGGTCAGTAAATAATTAATTGGATATATAGTAGTATATATATTAATATTTTTCATATCGTTATTTTCAATTTTACACCCTGTTACAAAAAACAAACACAAAATAAGTAGTACACAAATCTTTTTACAAAATCTCATAATGATCGTCCTCTCTATGATTAATTTAATTTTACAATATTTTAAACATTTTGTAAACAGTAAGAAAAAAATAATAAAAAAAATTATTTTGATGTTATAATAAAATATAGTAAATAAAAGAAAAGAGGATTTTTTATGAAAATATTAGAAAAGTTAAATATACATGCTCATGATCTTTCTCTTTATAAAAGAGCTTTTACACATACTTCTTATAGCAATGAACATAACTGTGAAAGCTATGAAAGATTAGAATTTTTAGGAGATGCTGTACTAGAACTTATTATGAGTGATTATTTATATAAAGAAAGACATTTAGAAGAGGGGACTATGACAAAAATGCGTTCTAGTTACGTTTGCGAAGAGGCTTGTGCCACATATTCAACTGATTTAGGCTTTAAAGATTATATTTTATTAGGAAGTGGTGAATCTGAGGCAACAGTACCTATATTAGCTGATGTTTTTGAATCTTTTGTAGGAGCAACTTATTTAGATCAAGGTTTTGCTTTTACAAATGAATTTGTTTTAAAAGTTATTACTAAATATATAAATAAAGGAATTGATTTCTTACATGATTATAAATCAGAATTACAAGAATTAGTTCAAACAGTTAAAAAAAGTGTTGTTTATGAAGTAATAGATGAAAAAGGACCTGCTCATGATAAAACTTTCATTTGCCAAGTAAAGGTTGATGATGTAGTTATGGGAAAAGGAACAGGTACCAGCAAAAAAAATGCCGAACAGGCAGCCGCTAAAGTTGCTTTAAGTAAACAAGTAAAAATTTAAAGCATTTTTTCTAAATACCATCATATTATTAATTGTAAGTATTTAGAAAGGACGAAAAATTATGGAAACATTAAAAGTAGGAACTAAATCAAACCCAAATTCAGTAGCTGGAGCACTAGCTAACATATTTCGTGAAAAAGGGAAAGTAGAAGTTCAAGCAATAGGAGCAGGAGCTCTAAATCAAGCAATTAAAGCTATTGCCATTGCTAGAGGTCTAGCAACTCCCTAAACACAGTATATGAAACGATACGAAGAGGTCAAGTATCTTTAAGTGAAAAGCCTTATATTATAAGGTATTCGGCAAAATTATATATTTAATATATGACTTAACAGACAATATCTAAACACCTATTTTGGTGTTTTTATTTTAATTTTATTTATGGGTTGACATATACCCAGAAGTGATATATAATTTAATTAGTTTTCAAGGGGTTGAACTCTACCCTTATATGAAAGGATGATTAAATTATGGATAGTACAATTAAATTAAGAGATGATTTACAAAATTTAATTCATGCTAATACTGTATCTAAACAAAATGTATATAGTTTAATATTTGTTGGCTTTTTAATTAAGAAGTATGATATTTTAATGAATTGTAAATTTGATAACTTTTTAACATTTATTCAATACATTAAAGAAGAAATTAGTACAAAAAGTTATTCACAAGATGAATTATCTTTAATGAATCAAAGTTTAAATAATCTAACTGTTGATTTTAATTTGAATAATATAGGAATAAAACAAGTTGTTGATTTTATTAATAATTATTCTAAAGAATCATATTTAGAGTTCATTAGAATAGATTTAAAAAATAATTTAGAAAAATATAATGCAGATATGCCAGAAGAATTATCTAAATTAGTATCAAAAATATTAAATACAAAAAAAGGTGGAAAACTAGTTGATCTAATATGTGGTAATGGTAATTTCTTAACTACTGTTGCAGATGATAATCCTACTATATCAGTATTTGGGCTAACTAAAAGTCAAAATTCTTTACTTAATACTGAAATAAGATTATATATGCTAAATTGTGATTATCAAGTTGACTTTGAAAGTGAAATAACCATTAAAGAATCTTTTAGTAGTTATGATTCTATTTTTTGCTTACTTCCACCAGATATAAAAGACAAGAATATTTATTATAATAATTTTACTAATACTAAAAATAATTCAGTTTTATGGAAATATATTGATAATGCTATTAGTATGTTAAATGCTAAAGGTAAAGCGATATTTATACTTAATAATGCACCATTATTTAGAAATACTGAATTAGAATTTAGAAAATACTTAATTGATAATAAGTTAGTTGAAACGATTATTGAATTACCTAGCAACATACTATATCATACTGGAATAAATACAACAATGTTAATTTTAAGCAAAAATAGTAATATGGTAAATATGATAGATGCAACTAATATGACTATTAATTTAAGTAAATATCAAAAAACAGTTGATATAGATAAAATTTATAATGCTTATATAAGTAAAGAAAATAAAATATCAGATTCAATAATTAAGGATAAAAATTATTCTTTTATAACAAATAATTATTTAAATGATACGAGTAAATCAATGAATCATCCAGTTAAATTAAAAGATTATATAGATGTATATCGTGGCTATAGAGGATCAAAAGTAAATGAAAACAATAATGAAACAATTAAAATTATTCAAGTTGCTAATTTGAATACTAATTTTATTGATGTTAATGATTTAGAAACTATAAATTATGATATTAGTATGGAAAAAGATTTATTAAAAGATAAAGATATAATTTTTTCAAGATTTGCAAATAACTTTCAATGTAAAATAGTACATTTAAAAGAAAATGAAAAAGTTATAGCATCTGAAAATATAATAATTTTAAGAGTAAAAGATTTAAATAATTTAAGCCCATATTATTTGGAAGAATATTTAAACTCTGATGCTGGTAAAGAAACAATATTTGCTAATCAAGTTAAATCAACAGCTACTTTAATTCAAATGTCTGGATTATCAGATACATATATTGATTTAATATCTTACTCTAAACAATTAGAAATAGAAAAACTTTGTATTAGTAAATATGATGAAATGAAAGAAAATAAAGAAAAAATTAATTCCATTAACAGTAGTATAAAAGACTTGTTAAGGAATAAATAAAGAATAATAAAGAAAATCAACCTAAATACATATAAAGAAACCAATTTTAATGGTATAATTATAATAAATGATTTAGGACTTTAAGGAGTAGTGAAAAAATGATTGATAAGAAAGATCTTACTGAAGAAGATATTAAACTAAAATATATTACACCTGCTTTACAAAATGCAGATTGGGATATTAAAAATCAAATTAGATGTGAGTATTATTATACTGCTGGTAAAATTAATGTTAGAGAAAATCAAGCACAAAGAGGGCAAGGTAAAAAGGTTGATTATCTTTTATCATATAAAGCAAATCTACCACTTGCTATTGTTGAAGCAAAAGATAATAAAGTTCCAGTATCTCATGGAATACAGCAAGGAATTGGTTATGCTAGTGATTTAGATATACCTTTTGCTTATTCTTCTAATGGTGATGGGTTTTATGAACATGATATGATAACTGGAAAAGAAAGAGAAATAACTTTAGATGAGTTTCCTACTCCTAAAGAGTTATGGAATCGTTATATTGAAGAAAAAGAATTAACTGAAGAACAATTAAAAGTTATTACAGAACCTTATTACTTTTTAGATGTAAATAAAACTCCTAGATACTATCAAAGAATTGCTATTAATAAAACTATTGAAGCAATAGCAAAAGGTCAAAAAAGAATACTTTTAGTAATGGCAACAGGTACAGGTAAAACATTTACTGCTTTTCAAATAATACATAGATTATATAAGTCTGGTAGTAAGAAGAAAATTTTATATCTTGCTGATAGAAATATTTTAATAGATCAAACAATGCAAAATGATTTTAAACCATTTCAAAAAGTTATGACTAAAGTTGAAAATAGAAATATGGACTCTTCTTATGAAATATATATGTCTTTATATCATCAATTAAGAAGTAGCGACCAAGAAATATATAAACAATTTAAACCTGACTTTTTTGATTTAATTATAGTTGATGAGTGTCATAGAAGTAGTGCTAGAGATGATTCTAACTGGCATGAAATATTAAATTACTTTAGTAGTGCAACTCAAATAGGTATGACTGCTACTCCGAAAGAAACTAATGATATTTCAAATATAAATTATTTTGGTGAACCAATTTATACATACTCATTAAAAGATGGTATTGAAGATGGCTTCCTTGCCCCTTATAAAGTTGTAAAAGTTAGTTTGGATAAAGATTTAGAGGGTTATAGACCAGAAAAAGGAAAACTTGATGAAGATGGCTATGAAATTGAAGATAAAGAATATACATCACATGACTTTGATAGAACTATTGTAATTGATGAAAGAACAAAAGTTGTTGCTAAAAGAATAACAGAATATTTAAAAGCAACTGATAGATATTCTCGTGCTATTATATTCTGCGTTGATACAGAACATGCTTTAAGAATGCGTAATGCTCTGGCAAACGAAAATACAGATATGATGGCTATTAATCCTAATTATGTTGTTAGAATAACAAGTAATGATAAAGAAGGAAAAGCACAATTGGATAACTTTATAGATGCTAATACAAGGTATCCAGTACTTGCTACCACTTCTAAATTATTATCTACTGGAGTTGATACAAAAACAGTTAAATTAATTGTTCTTGATACAGAAATACAAAGTATGACTGAATTTAAACAAATAATTGGTCGTGGTACTAGACTACTTCCGAATAAAGGTAAAGAATATTTTACAATTATGGATTTTAGAAATAACTCTGAAAAATTTGCTGATCCATCATTTAATGGACCTGCTGAAATGATTTTAGATGTTGATTGTACTGACAATGAAGAAAAAACACCTAAAGAATTTGGAATTGATGTAACTAAACCCATACTTCCATTAAACGGTGATGTAGATGAAACTACAGGAAGTAAAAAAGTTTATGTTAAGGGTGTAGATGTAACTATACTTAATGAAACTGTTAAGTATTATGATGCTGATGGTAAATTAATAACAGAATCTATTGTAGAATATTCAAAGAAAAATCTAAAAAGATTATATGAAAATTATGATGGATTTGAGCAAGAATGGTTTAGAGCAGATTCTAAAAAAGAATTTATAGAACATCTATATGGCGAAGGAGTTATGATAGATGCTTTATATAATAAGATAAATGATAATATAGATGTATTTGATTTACTATCAAATATGGCTTATGACAAAGAAGTTATACCTAAAAGTTATCGTGTTACAAAAGTTTTAGAGAATCCTGAATTAAAACAATACACCGAAAAACAAATAGATGTTATAAAAGAATTATTAAATACTTATGAAGCAAAAGATATAACTGAACTTGAAAATATTAGAACATTAGAAATTAAAAATTTTAATAAGTTTGGTGGTATTGTTTCCATTGTTAATTTATTTGGTGGCAAAGATAAATATATGAATATGATAAATAAATTGAAAGAATTATTATACAGAAAGGAGTTAGCATAATATGAATATTGGAACAATGATTAAAAGATTACAAGATATTATGAGGCAAGATGCTGGTATTAATGGTGATGCACAGCGAATAGAACAAATAGTTTGGATGCTATTTCTTAAACTATATGATTCAAAAGAGATGGAATGGGAAATTTACGAAGATAACTACAAGTCAATAATTCCAGAAAATTATAGATGGCGAAATTGGGCTATTGATAATAAAGATGGTAAAGCAATGACTGGGGATGAATTGGTAAACTTTATTACTCAATTATTTGTAACTTTAAAAGATCTTGAAGTTGATGAAAATACCGAAACAAGAGGTTTAATTGTTAAAGAAGTTTTTACTGATTTAAATAACTATATGAAAGATGGAGTTCTAATTAGACAGGTTGTTAATGTATTAAATGAAATTGATTTAACTAATTTCCAAACTAGACACACTTTTAATGAAATATACGAAACAATATTAAAAGACTTACAATCTGCTGGTAAATCTGGAGAGTTTTATACTCCTAGAGCAATAACTGATTTTGTTGTTAAGATGGTAGATCCTAAAGTTGGCGAGTCAGTCGCTGATTTTGCTTGTGGTACTGGTGGATTCTTGGTGTCTGCTTTAAATCACATGAAAGACAATGTTACTGATACTAAAGAAAATGAAATCTTTCAAAAATCATTCTATGGAGTTGAGAAAAAATCTTTACCTTATCTTTTATGTACTACCAATATGTTATTACATGATATAAATGAACCTAAAATAATTAGAGGTAATTCTTTAGAAAAAAATGTTAGAGATTATGAAGAAAATGATAAATTTAATGTTATTTTAATGAATCCCCCTTATGGTGGAACAGAGAAAAAATCTATTCAACAAAACTTTCCTAGTGAACTTGCTGATTCAGAAACTGCAGACTTATTTATGGTAGAAATACTTTATAGATTAAAACAAAGTGGTCGTGTTGGTATAGTACTTCCTGACGGTTTCTTATTTGGTAGTGATAATACTAAAATAGCAATTAAAAAGAAGTTATTAGAAGAATGTAATTTACATACCATTGTAAGACTTCCTAGTTCTATATTTGCTCCATATACAAGTATTGCTACTAACTTATTATTCTTTGATAAAACTAAACCTACTGATGAAATATGGTTTTATAGAATGGATATGCCTGATGGATATAAAGCATTTAGTAAAACAAAGCCAGTTGAATTAAAACACTTACAGCCTGTAATTAATTGGTGGAATAATCGTGTAGAAATAAAAGATTCTAAAGATGATGAATCTTTATCTGATACATGGAAATCAAAAAAATATACGGTTAAAGAAATACAAGAGTTAAACTATAATTTGGATCAATGTGGTTACCCTAAAAAAGAAGAAGTTATACTATCACCTAAAGAAACTATGGAGAACTTTATTCAAAAAAGAGAAAAGTTAGAAAAAGAATTGGATGTTAAACTTCAAGAAATTATTAAATTAATTGGTGATGTAAAATGATAGTTGATGAATTAAAGAAAAGCATTTTAAATTATGCTTTTAAAGGGAAATTAACATTACAATTTCAAGATGAAAGTATTTCACATTCCATTAATATAATATTAAAACAAAAACAAGAGTTAATTAATCAATATAAAGTTAGAAATGAGCCAAAATATGAAAAAATAACAGATGATGAAAAATTATTTGAAATTCCTAATAACTGGTGTTGGTTTCATATTGGCGAATTAGGGGTTTTTAAAAAAGGACCTTTCGGAAGTGCTTTAACAAAATCTATTTTCATACCAGATGGAGAAAATGCGATTAAAGTATATGAACAACAAAATGCTATAAAAAAGAATCTTGAATTAGGTAATTACTTTATTTCTAAAAAATATTATGAAGAGAAAATGAAAGGATTTACTATTAATGCAGGCGACATTATTGTTTCATGTGCAGGAACAATTGGAGAAACTTATATTATTCCTAATGATTTTAGAACTGGAATAATAAATCAAGCGTTGATGAAAATGACAATGGTTAATGAGTTAAATAAAAAATATTTTCTATATTATTTTGATTTCATTTTAAAGAAAATTTCCAATAATTTAAGCAGTGGTTCTGCAATTAAAAATATTCCACCATTTGAAATATTTAAACAACTTCCTTTTCCATTACCACCAATCGAAGAACAACAAAGAATAGTTGATAAAATAGAAGAATTATTTGCTAAACTAGATGAAATGAAACCTATAGAAGAAGAATTAAATCAATCAAGGTTGAATTTTCCTAATGAAATGAAAAAATCAATATTTCAAGATGTTTTAAGTGGTAAATTAACAAGACAAAATGAAAATGAAAATATTAATAATATTATAAAATTCCTTAATAAATATACAGAAATAAAAAATAATGTACCATTTGAAATACCTAGTAATTGGATTTGGATAAAGTTTGGAGAGTTAGTTGATTTTAATATTGGAAAAACACCAGCAAGAGCAAATGCTGATTTATGGGAAAATGATTATAATTGGGTATCTATTTCAGATATGATAGAAAATGGTTTTATTAATAATACAAAAGAAAAAGTATCCATAAAATCATATAATGATATATTTAAAGGAAAAATATCAAAAAAAGGTACTTTATTGATGAGTTTTAAATTGACAGTTGGTAAATGCTCTATACTTAATATTGATGCATTTCATAATGAAGGAATAATATCAATTTATCCTAAATATAAAAATGAAACTTTGCAACATTATTTATTCAAAATTCTTCCCTATATTACAAAATATGGCGATGTTAAAGGTGCAATCAAGGGAAATACTTTAAATTCAAAAAGTTTAAACAATTTACTTATTCCACTGCCACCAATAGAAGAACAACAAAGAATAGTTGAAAAATTAGATCAATTACTTCCATTATGTGATGAAATAGAAGAAATTGTTAATTAAGAGGTTATAAATGATTTATGATGTTATGCAAGATATTACTTTAGAAGAATTTTTTAATGAGATAGAAAGAGATATAAAATCAAAATGTTTTTTGTCTGCCTTATCACTCACTTTAATGATACCAGATATATGTAGTAAATTAGAAAACAAAAGAAATTCAAAGGCATATATTGAATGGTTTAATAAATGGGTTTATGAAAAGTTCTATTCATTTCCAACAGAAGAAGATATAAAACAATTTAATTCCCCTAACTCTGATTTACATAGAATTAAATTTAATGGTATGGTTTGTTATAAATTGAGATGTGCTATTCTTCATAATGGTAATTTAAAGTTAGATATTCCTAAAAAAGAAAAAGATAGAAAAGAACTTAAAATAACAGATATAGAATTATGTGTTAATAGTAAAAGTCCAAAAGAATATCAGTATGGAGAAGCAACAAGTATTATTGGTGAAACACCATATAATAAAGGACAAGTAAATTTAAGAATTAATATAATAACTTTATCATCAAATATGATTGCTGGGTGTAAAGATTTTTTAAAAGCAACTGGTAATGAGAATAAAAAATTATTTGAATTAATTGATTGGGATCAATATTCTGTTCCTATAGATATGTCAATTTTTAAATAGCATAAACTAAAAGAAGTAACATATATTGGCTACTTCTTTTCATCTACTCTGTTAAAATTTGTCTTATGTGATTTATCGTATTTAATTAAATCAGATGCTGTAATATGTAAAGATTTATCAATATTCTTATTTATTCCATCAGCAATCTTCTCTAACATATCTATTGTTGGCTTTCTTTTACATTGTTCTAATTCGTTTATATATACTAAATTGCTTCCAACTTTTCCAGCGAACTTTTCTTGAGATAAGTTATATTTTTTTCTATAATACTTTAAATTCATAGACAAGATTTCTTTTGTTGTCATTACTATCTTACCTCCTTTTCGTTATATATTTATTTTATACAACTGTTAAAATAATGTCTTTTGCACAACTGTTTAAGGTAAAGGTATTGATTTTTTATAAAAATCGGTTATCATATTAATGTATGTAGTAAATCTTAAATAGTTTGGTGGTGAAATAAAATGAGTATTAAAAAAACAATAAGTATATTGGGAGCATTTATATTTCTAGTATTCCTAATTAAAGGATTATATTTTGATACAAATTTAGGATATACCTTAGAAGCATCTCCTTTTTCAATAACAGGATGTCCATTGTTTATCGAATCATTATTATCTGTTGTATTATTGCCATTTTTAGTATATGCAATGATAGAAGAATCATGCGACAAAGTTATTAATCGTTTCAGCAACAAAATCAATGCTAATTAAAAATAGTAAAGAAATATTTTATGAAAGTATTTCTTTCTTTTAATAATTGTGTATAATAATAGTAAATTAAGTTTTGAGGTGCATTATGAGAGTAGTTAGTAAAAGTGTAGATTCAAAAAGGGATATCATAAGTGAATTAAAAAAAATTAAAGTTAATTCAACAAATAAACATAAAGAAATAGAATTAGATTCTTATATAATAAGTATTGTTATGATTATTATTACTTCTAATGCTAGTAATCTTAATAAAAATGAATATGAATATGTTGTATATATGCTTATTCAAGATAAAAAAACAGATGATTTATATGGTAAATTTAATTTAAAAACATTTTTTAATGAAGAAGATGCTAATACTTATTATGATAAGATGATACTTGAAGCATCTACTTTCTCTAAAGAAAAAATTGAAGATTTAGTGCGAGATTTATAATTAGTAAAAAAAAGAGAAAAAAAGAAAAAAAAAGAAAAAAAAGAAAAATTTAATCATTGACTTATAAAAGTCAAGTGGTAAAATATAGTAAAATCGATGAATTGTATCGAAAGAAACAAGTCATCTTTTTTTTATTGTTAGTTTTTTTGATAAAAGCCATTGACAATAATAAATAAAAATATTAGAATAATAGCCAATATTTGGAAAAAGAAAAATTTTTGTTATGTGTGAAGTGATTGTTGTAGTATTTGATGACTTCACCTTAAGGTAAGGTGATAACTATGCAAAATCATAAATCTTATTTTAGTGTTTATAACTTAAATTTAGTTTCTCTAAAAAACAAGGAGATACTTATATAGGGTTAAATTCCCCTTATAAGCATCTCCTTTTCTATTGGCTATATTCAAGTTGGAGGGTTAAAATGAATAACACAATACAAGAAAAAGAAGATATATTTGATAATGAACTATTATCTAAATTTGATTTATTAGACTATGATGTAGAAAGAACTTTCTATCATGTCTGTATGTTTATGAAAAAATATAGAAAATTAAAAAGTAAAAATTATTGCGAAGTACCTATAAAAATTACTAGTACCTACAAATATATTTTTGTTGATGAAAGAACAAAAGGTATTAATGATTACACTAAACTAGATGCTTTTATAGATAATGATACAGAATATCAAACATTATCAAAAAAGATTTGCTCTATTACTAAGCACTTTAGTCAAGAAGAATTAATTTATTATACAATTTGTTTATATAGACAAGAACCTGAGTATAGAGCTTATAAAGAGATTGGATGTTCTTATTGTGGGTTGTTGCCAATCAAGAAAAGTTGTATTGTGAAATTTGCTTGTGCCTTGGATATAGAAGTATATAATGATGATGATGGTTTTGCTGACCCTAACGAGGAAGAAAAGTTTGAAAAATTTATAAAAGAATTTAAGTTGTAGAAATGCAACTTTTTTTATTGTATTAAAGGAGGTGGTTTTATGATTGTGTAAATGGTAATTCTTAATGATTTGACAAAAGTTTTTGGGTAGTATATCATTCAAACAAAGGTGATATTATGAAATCAAAAGTGTTTAAAATCAGCATTATTGCTATAATAGTGATATTAACTACTACTTTTATCTTTATTAATAAAAATAATTCTAATAAGGGTAATTTATTGAAAGATTCTACTAATAAAATCGAATCCAAAGAAAAAGTAAAACAAGAAAATGTTCAAGAAAAAACAGAAAATCAAAAAGAATTACCAAAAAAGAAAAATGAAAGTGTTGATGTTGTAGAAAGTCCTAAGGAAGAAATAAAAGAAAATAAAGTATCTTCTAAAACTTCTACCACTTCCACTACATCAAATAATTCAAATGAAATAAAACAAAATAATAATCAACAAAATCAATCACAATCTAATAATAATAATAATCAAATTAAAGAAGAACCAGTAAAAGAAAATAATAATTCTTATATAGGTGTTCCTAACCCCAATGATTTTAATTATTCTTTTCATAAAGGTAAAATCGAATATAGTTCTATGGATGATTGTCTTTCTGCTAGTGAAAGAATTTCTTTGAAAGACACAGTTGATATTATTAATAGTTGGTGTATGGATGTTGTTGATGGTCAAGGTACAGTTTTAGGTGAATATTTATATATTAACTGTTCATCTGGAAATTGTAATAAGTATAAAGATTAGATATTCTAGTCTTTTTTTATTTTGGAGGAAAAAATGAAAATATTATTATTTATTGGAATTGCACTATTAATTTTACTAGTGCTTTTTTTATGGTCTGCTTGTGCCTTATCAAGTAAAATTTCACGAGAGGAGGAAAAGATTGAAAGTGAAAAATAAAATAAAGAATTTTTTGTTGCTACTTGGTGTGGTAGTTGGATGTATTTCTACTACCTCGGTTTATGCCCAAGGAGCTACTTTAACAATGAATAAGTCTGGCTATTTTTGGACAAGAACTAGTCCAAATGAATCAGCTCATAGTTGGTACACTCAAGATTATTATTTTGGTGATCGTGTTGCTTATTGTATTGAACCTGGTGTTCCAGAGGGAACAAATAATTATACAGTTGGTGATATGTCTAATACCAATTATTCTAATGAACAAAAATTAAAGATGTTACTAATGGCTTATTATGGTTATGATTATCCAAATCATCAAACCTTAAATTATAGATTAGCAACTCAAGCCCTTTTATGGGAACAAGCAGGTAGTTATAATATTTCTTACTCTACTCAAAGATGGGGAGCTGGATCAAATATAGATGTATCTGCTGAAAAAAATGAAATTATGAATCTAGTTAATAATCATTATGTAAAACCATCTTTTAATGGTCAAACAATTACTATGAAAGTTGGAGATAAAATAACATTAACTGATACTAATAATGTATTATCAAACTACGATATAATAATGAGTAATAATGCAGAATACCAAGTTAGTGGAAATACTATAACTGTTCGTGCTACTAATGTTGGTAATATTACTATGCAATTCAAGAAAAAAATGTACACTACAAGACAATATCTTGTATATTATGGAAATGGTATTCAAACGATGCTATCTTCTGGAGCAGTTGATCCTGTTTATGCATCTTTAAATATTAAGTCTGAAGGAGGAAAAATTGACTTTTCTAAATATGATAAAGACAATAATTCTGTTAAACCCCAAGGAGAAGCAACTTTAACTGGTGCAATATATGGAGTTTATGATAAAAAAACAGATGCCTTAGTTGGTAAAACAACTACTGATAGTAATGGATATGCTAAAATAGAACATTTGCCTTATTTTGGAGATTTCTATTTACAAGAAATAAGTCCTAGTAAAGGTTATCAATTAGACACTACTAAATATTATTTTACTAGTTCTTTAGATAATATTGATAATTACATTATTGTAAAAGAAAAAGTAATAAATCGTAATGTTGAACTTACAAAAGTTTATGCTACTGATAAATCAAAAATAATGACACCAGAACCTAATGTAGAGTTTGGTTTTTATAATAATAAAGGGAAACTTTATAAGACAGGAAAAACTGATATAAATGGAAAATTAAATATTAATTTGGTATATGGAACTTATACAGTAAAACAATTAACCACTTCTAAAGATACTACTAAGGTAGATGACTTTATAATTAAGGTTTATGAAATGGGAGATAAAATTTACTACACTATCTCTAATGCTGAAATAACAGCTAAATTAAAGGTTGTTAAAATTGATAAAGATACCAAACAAATTATTACTAGAAAAAATATTAAATTTAAAATCTATAATGTAGATACTAAAGAATATGTTAAACAAACAATAACTTATCCAACAGCAAAAACTATTGATGTTTTTGAAACTGATTCTAACGGTATTTTAATCACACCTTATCCATTAAAAGCAGGTACTTACTATTTAGAAGAAGTCGATCAAAAAATCGATGGCTATTTATGGAATAAAAATTCTTTAGAATTTAAAATTGGTGAAGATTCTAAATTAATTAACGATGAAGAATTTGGAATCTTATTTGAAGTTAAGTTTGAAAATAAAGCAGTTAAAGGTAGCCTAGAATTAATTAAAACGGGCGAAAAAGTAGAATTAACTGATAATGGGTATATTTATACTAAAGTTAATTTAAAAGGCGTTAAAATCGGCTTATATGCTAAAGAAAATGTATATGATGCTATTGGTAACTTAAAATATAAAAAAGATACTTTAGTAAAAGAGTTAATTACTGAAGAAAATGGCTATGTTAAAGTTGATGATTTATATTTAGGAAAGTATTACTTACAAGAAATTGAAACTGTAAACAATCACGTTTTAGATAAAACAAAATATGAGTTTGAACTTAAATATAAAGATCAATATACAGAAATAATTAACTACAAAACTACTTTAGAAAATCATTTACCAAAAGGAACTTTAGAATTTACTAAAACTGATTATTCAAATAGTAAAACTTTACCTAATACATTAATTGAAATCTATAATGAAAATGATGAGTTAGTTTATTCTGGTCGTACTGATGAAAATGGTAAAATTATTATTGATAAATTACCAGTTGGAAAATATTACATTTTAGAAAAAGAAGCACCAGAGGGATACAAAATTAATGAAGAAAAAATGTATTTTGAAATTATCGAGGATGGACAAGTTGTTAAATGTAATATGTTAGATGAGGCATACGAAGTTCCAAACACTGGGCTAAGTAATATCAATTATGAACTAATTGGAAGTATAGTTTTAATTGTATCTGGACTAGGATTATTCTTATATGGTACGAAGAAAAGAAAATAAGAAGTTTAATCTTATTAAATTAATTGGCTTATTACTTTTTGCTTGTGGTATGTTTATGATTGTTTATAATTATTCTACTAAAGTAAAATTAGATGAAAATAATGATACTAAAATAGAAGATTTTTTTGATGATGATAATACTTTGCAAGTAGAAGAACCAAAAGAATATAAGCAAGAAAATACTACTACTTCCAAAGTTACTAATTATAATTATATTGCTGTTTTAGAAATTCCATCTATAAATTTAAAACGAGGTTTAGTAGATCCTAATAGTAAATATAATAATGTTAATTATAATATTCAAATTATAGATAAATCTTCTATGCCAGATGTTGTTAATGGTAACTTAGTTCTTGCTAGTCATAATGGAGCTAGTTATATTTCTTTCTTTAAAAATTTATATAAACTAAATAACGATGATAAAGTTTATGCTTATTATAATGGTTATAAATATGAATATTCTATAAGTAAAATATATGATACCAGTAAAGATGGTCATATTGAAGTTTATAGAGATAATCAAAAAACTACTATAACTTTAATTACTTGCAAGAAAAATACAAAAGATACTCAAACGGTTTATATTGGTTATTTAACAAATAAGGTGGCTTATTAATACTAGGAGTGATATTGAATACCCAAAATATTTAATTCGTGTATTACTCCTAGTTTTGTCATCTTAGATTTTTCTTTAACACATTTAGAAAAATTGATTTATGGAGAAATATCAGCACTGTGTAACAATAAAGGCTACTGTTATGCGACTAATAATTATTTAAGTAAGGTAAATAATGTTAGTGAAAGAACAATTAGAACTTGCATAAGTAATTTACATAGTAAAGGTTATATCAAGGTAATAATTGATAGAAAAGAAAAAAATAATAGTAGAAGAAAAATCTATATAGATGATAGTAAGGATCAAAATCTCCCATCAGAGTGGCAAGACACTTCCTAACTGACAGGAGATATACTTCCTACAAATAAATAAAAAAATAAATAAATTAATAAATAAAATAATTCTAATAATATTATTAGTAATACTAATATAAACTTTAAATTAGATTGGAGGCATTTATGTATGAAGATATAAATTATAATGAAGTTATGTTATCAGGTAAAATCAATAATATTTATAATACTAATAATTATTGTCTGTTTGGTCTGACTTGTAATGATTATTCAAATAATAATTGTTATCTTAATTTAAGAATACACAATAATCTTTATTACAAATATAAAGATTTTTTTATTAAAGATAAAAAAGTGTTTATTAAAGGATATTTAAAAACTTACTCTGATAAGAATAATAATATTCAATCTTATATTATGGTTACTAAAATTACTGATAAGTCAAACGAATTAATTAATGGAGCATCAGCTCCACATATTAGATATGACGAAGATGGTGTTATGGTTTGGAATGGTAAGAGATGTGAATCAGTTCCTCCTACTAAAGAAGAACTTGAAGAAATGGAGGCTTTACTTAGTGAATATCAATAATAATGTAAAGCCATATATAAGATTGTCAAATAATTCTAATTTATTAGGAGATGAAGTTATTTTATATGCTTATTCTAAAGAAAAGAAAAATGTTGATTTTCAAGTTAAATGTTTAAAAGAATTTTGTAATTCTAATAATTTAAAAGTAAAAGAAATTTATTCAGATTACTTTGGAAGTAATAAATTAGAAAATAAAATAAATTTAAAAAAATTATTAGAAAGTAATTCTAATATAAATGTTTTAATAACTAATCTTGATAGATTGAGTAGAACTTTAAGTGATATGTTAGATATTGAAAATCAAAGTAGTAAAAATAAAATTAACTTTTATGATATTAGTAGTAATGAATTTGTCTTTGATAAATACTTTAAAATAATTAAAAATTTACAAAGAAATGGAGATGATAAATTGCAAAGAAACTTAAATGTTCTTTATGTTGAACCTAATAAGTTGCCTGAAAAAAGAACAATAAAAAACACTTTAGAAGATAAACAAAAACTTGTTAATGGATTAATTGAATACACTTATTTAAGAGATTCAAATGATGTTGCAATAGTTTGTAATGAAGAAGGAAAAATTTTAGGATTACCACCCAATCGTGATATTGGTCATGATGTTATATGTGGTAATTTTTTTATTGTTGGTGATGATCCAGAACTTGGTGAAGACCGTTCTTTAACTGAAGAACAAATAGAAAAATATTCTAAATACTTTGGTAAAGAATCTATTGAAAAAACAAAGGAAAAAATACAAAAAATCTTTAATGATGATTTGTATTATTAATACACGAAAGGAGGTGGTTTAATGGTGAATGAAACAGTATTAGTTGGTAGAATTACCCAAGATCCAAAAGTAACTGAATTAGATAATGGTAAAAAAGTATGTAATATAACTGTTGCCGTGCCTAGAAGTTATAAAAACGAAAATGGCGAATATGATACTGATTTTATTAAATGTACAATGTGGTCTGGTATTGCTGAAAAAACAAGTGAATATTGTAAGCAAGGAGATTTAATTGGTATTAAAGGTCGTATTCAAACAAGAGTTATTGAAAAAGATAATTCAAAACAAACTATTCAAGAAGTTATTGCTGAAAAAGTTACATTTTTAGCAAAATCTAAAGAAAAAACTGATGATGAAATAGAAATTTAGTCAAATGAAATTAGAGCAAAATAAAAGAGCTAGTTAGGGCTAACTCTAGTGTTATTAAAAATCAATAACAAACTTATTATATCACTATTTTGCTCTTTTTCTTATTTTATTAAGGAGGATGATAATAAGATGAATAAAAATATAAATTTCGAGGTGTTGCTTATTGTTTAAACTTATAGAAAGTTCTCTATACAATATAGGGAATACTATAAGTACACTAGCAATAACAAAATTAGATGGTGGTAATTACAATATTGATACAATATTAAAAGCCATTAAAACTTTAACTGATTGGTGCTTAAGAGTTGGTATCGCTCTAGCAGGTGTTTCATTAGTAGTTGGCTTTATTATGTATGCCGTTGCTGATATTGACAGAAAAGCCCATGTTAAACAAAGAATCATTCAAACAATGTTTGGTATCGTAGGAATCATTTTAGCCATATCTTTAGTAAACTTAATTATCAGTCTATTCTAGGTGGTGTTATATGTTAAGTGCTCTAGATTTACTCCGAAGATTAGGTTGGGCTGTAATTGATTTTATCTATAAACTAGTAGATACATTATTTAATATAATGAAAGAACTAAACTTATATGATATTGTTGATAGTGTTTCGGATAATACCATGTTTTCTAATTTTCATTCTGGAATAATTGCTATTGCTATAACATTATTAGCATTATTTATTGCTTGGCGATTTGTAATGAAAATATTAGATCCAGATGAGGGATTATCCACTCATCAAATAGTTATGGAAATTATTAAATGTAGTGTGCTTGTGTTAATGAGTGTTTTCTTATTTTCACAAGCCAATACTTTATCTATGAAATTAAGTGGTTATACTTCTTCTATGTTTTCAAATAGTGGTACTACTTTATCTAGTGCTATGCTTACTATGTATGTTGATTATTCAGATGGTTATAAAGCAAGCGATGAATTTAAAAAAGAAAATATAAGTGATAATATCAAGAATAGTAATTTTACTAAGAAACGAATGTTTAATGATAAATATGTAACTTCTAAGAAATGGATACTACCAGATGAAAAAGATTATAAATATAATATAAACTGGATAATGGCTATTATTGTAGGCGGTTTCTTCTTATATGCTCTTTTCTTTAGTGGCATGATGCTCGCTCGTAGGCAAATAGAATTTTTGTTTTTATTTTTAATAAGTCCAATAGTATTTGCTACTTCTATTGGAAATAAACAACGAAGATCTGCCGTTATAGAACAATTAGTTTCTTTAATGCTACAAGGTGCAGTAGTTATGATGATTATTGGTATAACTGTAATTGTAATGCAAGCCATTAATAGTACAACTTTCTTTAGTGATTCTAACTTTAAAGATATGGCTTTAAAATCATTAATGTTTGTTGGATGTGGTA